>OGFP01000012.1_pt1 | contig 148882 bp, 163 predicted proteins | sample 1570971 | NCBI WGS metagenome assembly OGFP01 (sample SAMEA2582033, study PRJEB24529) | metagenome | biome: Human gut stool | place: China | collected 2011 | reverse complement strand
AAATGTGTCACAACAAAAACCAAAGCAATCCGCCTAAAAAGCACGGCAATATGCCGTTGTAATTGTTCAATGTGTGTGTATCCCCGCAGAAGTGATTTTTCCGGGGATACTTTTACCAACCCACATGATGGGAAATTTTAAATATAAAATGATGACTTAGTTAAAAATAAATATATTTCTTAATACTATGGAACTTCTTAAAAACCTCTTTGAAGGATATCCCAATCTTTGGGGCGGAGGTGTAGCACACTCCGTACTCATTCTGTCACTAGTTATCGCCTTTGGAATTATGCTGGGTAAAATAAAAATATCCGGCATCTCACTTGGTGTCACATGGATTCTTTTTGTCGGTATCGTATTCGGCCATTTCAATCTGAATCTGGATGAACACCTGCTACATTTTCTAAAAGAATTCGGTCTTATTTTGTTCGTCTATTCCATTGGTTTGCAGGTGGGTCCCGGTTTCTTCTCAGCCTTTAAGAAAGGAGGATTTACGCTGAACATGTTGGCTATGGGGGCTATTTTTATCAGTGTAGTCATTACTATCATTTTACATTTTACTACCGGAACTCCCATAACCACCATGGTCGGCATTCTCTCTGGTGCTGTTACCAATACTCCCGGCCTTGGTGCCGCCCAACAGGCAAATAGTGATTTAAATGGCATAGATGCACCGGAGATTGCGATGGGATATGCTGTTGCCTATCCCTTGGGGGTGGTTGGTGCCATTCTCTCATTGCTTGCACTGAAATACATTCTTAATATCAAAACATCACAAGAAGAAGCTGATGCCGAAAAAGGATTGGGACATTTACAGGAACTGACCGTACGCCCCGTTACATTAGAGATAAAAAATGAAGCAATACATGGGAAGACCATTAAGGAAATACGTCCTTTGGTAAACCGCAACTTCGTCATTTCGCGCATACGCCATCATGACGGACAACAGGAAGTGGAACTAGTAAATTCAGAAACGATATTACATATTGATGACAAGATTCTGGTTATCTCGAACCCTATTGACATTGAAGCGATTACAGTATTTTTTGGCAAACAGGTAGAAATGGAATGGGAACAGTTAAACAAGAAACTTATCTCACGCCGCATTTTGATAACAAAGCCTGAGTTAAATGGAAAAATGCTCTCACAACTTAAGATACGAAATAACTTCGGTGCGAGCATCACCCGTATCAACCGTTCAGGAGTAGACTTGGTAGCCTCCCCACATTTACAGTTGCAAATGGGCGACCGTGTAACTATAGTTGGTAGTGAACTTGCTGTCACTCATGCCGAAAAGGTTTTGGGAAACTCCATGAAGAGACTGAATCATCCCAATCTTATCCCCATTTTTTTCGGCATCGCATTAGGATGTATCTTGGGAAGTATTCCATTTATGTTTCCAGGTATTCCACAACCAGTAAAACTTGGTCTAGCAGGTGGACCGCTTATTGTATCCATTCTTATCAGTCGTTTCGGTCCTCAATATAAAATGATTACATACACCACGATGAGTGCTAACTTGATGATAAGAGAAATCGGGATTTCCTTATTCCTAGCTTGTGTAGGGTTGGGAGCCGGGAAAGATTTTATAGAGACAATTGTAAATGAAGGTGGATATATTTGGATTATGTATGGAGCTATTATTACGACCGTACCATTAATCATAACGGGGCTCATTGGGCGTTATGCCTGTAAATTAAACTATTATACCCTTATTGGTGTATTATCAGGAGCAAATACTAATCCGCCTGCCCTCGCCTATTCCAATGATCTGACTTCATGTGACGCTCCGGCCGTGGGATATGCCACCGTATATCCGCTTGCTATGTTCCTACGCGTACTTACGGCTCAATTATTGATACTCTCATTAGGTTAAACTTTAAAATTCTTTAAATATGTACCAACAAGAAACGATTACCAAAGAACTACATTTACAGTTAAGTGATGAAGATTTGGCACAGTTCGAACTTGATGCCAAAGAAACGGAACGCCTCGGACACATCGGCACCCACATGGATTGCTATATGGAAGCTCCCCGCTATAAAGAATATGTAACAGATGCCGTCGTGGTAGATTGTCGGAACGGACTACCAGCCGACGAATACTTTAATAACTTGGACATAGAAGGTAAAGCATTGGTTTTATATACCGGCAATATGGCAACCAACGACTATGCAACCAAAGACTTCTTTATGTTTGACATGAAGCTTAATTGGGACTCTCTGGCTGCATTACTTTATAACCATCCAAAGTTTATTCTTATTGACTCACATGGGTTAGGCATGTTTTCACAACACCGGTTATTCGATATGGAATGTGAGAAAAACGGTTGTTTTCTTATTATGTGCCTGATGCTTGAAGGAGAAGAAATATTGAATATAAAAAAATTAAAGATTGAAATTGACAAGGAAATGCCTTCCACTGGAAAGCCATGTCGTGTCTATGGATTCTAAAAAAAGAAAAACATAACTTCATTTAAATGGATAAGACAGCCGAAATTTTGATAGATGTCAGTGGATTTATTTCTGAATATTCCGCTCACATGATGGGATGTGGTGTACATACTTCACGAGTGATACGCAGTGCCAATCGCATTGGGGAATCATTCGGTTATATGGTAAAAATCAGTGTCATTCAGAAAAAGAAAAAACGAGATCGAAAAGCAAGTATATCAATTGGTTACTCATAACAATAGTAGCTGTGCTGCTTGGAAGCATGGTAGTAGAACTTGTCCAAAATGTTTAATACCATCCAACTTTTATAAATCATTTCTGATTTTTAAACTAACTCAATGCTGTAATAATTCCAATTTCCATTATCTTTGTTCCCGAATCGGTTCCGAATAGATGTCCTCTATCCGGATTAAAAGGGAATCGGGTGTAAATCCCGGACAGTCCCGCTGCTGTGAAACTCCGATAAAATTTCCGATATGTACCTATTGCCACTGCCTGACTCCACATAACGAGAACGCGGGAAGGCATCGGAAATGAGGAGCCAGTCAGAAGACCTGCCATTCATCAAAGGCCGTTTCTACTCGTGGGGTTAGGGAAGCGGTACGAAAAGATACAATAATTCATACCAACAGCATCTCATGCAAATAATTAAAAGGAATGGGGCAACAGAATCCTACGACAGAGAAAAAATAGCCGTTGCCATACGGAAAAGCTTTGCCAGTACCCAAAAAGAAATAACAGATGAAGCTGTCTACACCATAGTAGACGAAGTGGAACTATTTCTGCATCAAAACGAAGCAAATCGTAGTGTAGAACGCATTCAGGACGAAGTGGAACGTAGTTTGATGGAACATGGCTTTTATGCAGAAGCCAAAAACTATATACTTTACCGTTGGCAACGCACAGAAAGAAGAAAAGCTCTTAGCCAAATCATTACTGGAACCGGTGATGATACTATATCAAATATACTAAAAGAGATACAAAAAGACTTCTCCGGGAAGGAATATAGTCTAACCCTTCTCGCAGAGAAATTCACAAGTTTCTGTAAACCGGATATGACACCCGGGGAACGGTTGGCGGCACTTGTCAAAGCGGCTGTAGAACTGACGACACAAGAAACTCCCGATTGGGAATTCATTGCGGCGCGTCTGCTGAATTTCCGATTAACAAAAAAACTGGCCGAGCAGGCGGAAGCTGCCGGCATCTTTTCATTTTATGATAAATTACGTTACCTCACCGATGAGGGTTTGTATGGTAATTATATCTTAGCCTCCTATACTCCACAAGAGATAGAAACGGCAGCTGGCTTCATGTGTCCTGAACGTGACAAGCTTTTCAATTATTCAGGACTGGATCTGCTTGCCAAGCGTTATCTGATCCGTACCCGTTCACACGAGCCTATGGAATCTGTGCAGGAAATGTATTTAGGGATTGCCCTTCATCTCGCTATGCCCGAAAAACAGGACAGACTGCAATGGGTAAAAAAGTTCTATGATATATTAAGTCGTTTGGAAGTCACAATGGCCACTCCTACCCTGGCAAATGCCCGAAAACCTTATCACCAGTTATCCAGTTGCTTCATTGATACAGTGCCCGATAGTCTGGAAGGCATTTACCGCAGTTTAGACAATTTTGCGATGGTAAGCAAATTTGGAGGAGGAATGGGAATGTATTTTGGCAAAGTTCGTGCCGCAGGTGGAAACATACGCGGATTCAAAGGTGTGGCCGGAGGTGTAATCCGATGGATGAAACTGGTGAATGACACTGCTGTAGCCGTTGATCAGTTAGGTATGCGTCAGGGAGCCGTAGCCGTCTATCTGGATGTATGGCACAAAGACTTGCCTGAGTTTCTGCAACTCCGGACCAATAATGGAGATGACCGGATGAAAGCGCACGACATCTTCCCTGCCGTATGCTATCCGGACTTATTCTGGCGTATGGCGAAACAGGATTTAAACCAGCAATGGTATTTATTCTGTCCCAATGAAATAATGACCGTCAAAGGATACTGTCTGGAAGACTACTACGGAAAGGAATGGGAACAGAAATACATGGATTGCGTAAATGACTCCCGACTCTCCAAGCGCTGTATGAGCATCAAAGATATCGTCAGACTGGTACTACGTTCGGCTGTAGAAACAGGTACTCCCTTTACATTCAATCGTGACACCGTGAACCGTGCCAATCCCAATGCACACCGGGGGATCATTTATTGCTCCAATCTTTGCACGGAAATAGCACAAAACATGTCCTCCATTGAAACAGTCTCTACAGAGATATGTACGGAAGATGGTGATACAGTGGTAGTCAAAACTATCCGGCCCGGAGACTTTGTGGTATGTAATCTTGCCAGCCTTTCATTAGGACATTTGCCCTTGGAAGATGAAAAACAAATGAAAGAAAAGGTGGCAACTGTAGTACGGGCATTGGATAATGTGATTGAACTGAACTTTTATCCGATTCCTTTCGCTCAGATTACCAATCATCGCTACCGCAGTATCGGCTTGGGAGTCAGCGGTTATCATCATGCTCTTGCTGTTCGCGGTATTCGTTGGGAAAGCGAGGAACATCTCAATTTTATGGATAAAGTTTTCGAACGTATCAACTATGCTGCTATAGCAGCAAGTAGCGAACTGGCAAAAGAAAAAGGATCCTATCATTATTTTGAAGGTAGCGACTGGCAGACCGGAGCTTATTTTATAAAACGGGGCTACAATTCGCCAGAATGGAAAGCATTGGCTGTAAAAGTTTCCACACAAGGAATGAGAAATGCCTATCTTCTTGCCATTGCCCCCACCAGCAGCACCAGTATCATTGCCGGAACCACTGCCGGAACAGATCCGGTAATGAAACGTTTCTTCTTGGAAGAAAAGAAAGGAGCCATGCTGCCACGTGTTGCACCGGCATTGTCCGATAAGACCTATTGGATATATAAAAGTGCTTATCTGATAGATCAGACATGGAGTATCCGTGCCGCAGGGATCCGGCAGTTACATATAGACCAGGCGCAAAGTCTGAATCTATACATTACCAATGAATTTACCCTGAGACAAGTATTAAACCTGTATTTGCTGGCATGGGAATGTGGCGTAAAAACAGTATATTATGTCCGTAGCAAATCGTTGGAAGTAGAAGAATGTGAAAGCTGTGCCTCCTGATCTTTTCGTAAACACTCCAGTACTGAATTGTCATGCTAAAACATTCCTTGTAGGGGCGCAATACTTGCGCCCCTACAAGGAATGAATAACAAATTTATTTTTAATATACAGCCTTGAGTTAGCAGTAAAACAAGAAGACAGAATATAAAACAACAATAAATCATGAATACAATAAAATTAAAAAAGAATGCCCTTTTCAATCCTGAGGGAGATACCGACCTCCGGCACAGAAGAATGATTGGAGGAAACACCACCAATTTGAATGATTTCAATAATATGCGCTATAAATGGGTTAGTGACTGGTATCGTCAGGCTATGAATAATTTTTGGATTCCCGAAGAAATCAATCTCACCCAAGATACCAAGGATTATCCTCACCTGGACCAAGCAGAACGCACCGCCTATGATAAAATCCTGAGTTTTTTAGTGTTCCTTGATTCTTTACAAAGCAATAATCTGCCCACCATCAGCGAATACATCACAGCCAATGAAGTTAATCTATGCCTCCATATCCAAGCCTTTCAGGAATGTGTACACAGCCAAAGCTACAGTTACATGCTGGATTCTATCTGTAGCCCCGAAAAGCGTAACGAGATCCTTTACCAATGGAAAACAGACGAACACCTGCTGAAAAGAAATACTTTTATAGGCAATTGCTATAACGAATTCCAGGAAAGTCAGGATGGATTCACATTGATGAAAACCCTTATCGCCAATTATATATTGGAAGGAATCTATTTCTATAGCGGATTCATGTTTTTCTATAACTTGAGCCGTAATGGAAAAATGTCAGGTTCCGCACAAGAAATCCGATATATCAATCGAGATGAAAACACGCATCTGTGGTTATTCCGCAACATTATTCTGGAATTAAAGAAAGAAGAACCGGATTTATTCACTCCCGATAAAGTAAAAATATATGAATACATGATGCGTGAGGGGGTCAAGCAGGAAATAGAATGGGGACAATATGTGATAGGAGACAATATACAGGGACTCAACCGGAAAATGATAGAAGATTATATTCAATATTTAGGCAATCTCCGTTGGAGTAGTTTAGGTTTTGGCCCTCTGTACGAAGAAAACCATAAAGAGCCGGAAAGCATGCACTGGGTATCTCAATATTCTAATGCCAATATGGTAAAGACTGATTTTTTTGAAGCAAAGAGTACGGCTTATGCCAAAAGTACAGCTTTGGAAGATGACTTATAACCCATTTACAAAATATATTTTGCTCCGCATCTTAAACCCATTAAGATACGGAGCAATAAATGGCCTGACAGAAACATTTCCATTAAAGACTATCAATAAACAGCTGCCGCCACCTCTTTCACATTCTCCACCGCACCCACTGTATAAAAATGTATTCCCGGAACTCCATATGCTATCAGTTCCCGGCATTGATTGACACACCACTCTATGCCTAATGCACGCGCTTCTTTATCATCCTTGCATTTTATTGCTTCCACGACCAGTTCCTGTGGTAAATCCACATTGAACGTTTTGGGAATAACGCTAAGCTGTGATAGTTTGGAAAAAGGTTTGATACCCGGTACGATAGGAACATTAATCCCCTCTTTTCTTGCACGCTCCACGAAGGCAACGTATTTTTGGTTATCATAAAACATTTGTGTCACTACATAATCGGCTCCGGCTTCCACTTTCTTTTTTAACCAATATAAATCTTGTTCTATATTAGGAGATTCCTCATGCTTCTCCGGATAACCTGCCACACCATAACGAAAAGGAGTTAAAGGAGCCTGAATAGGTGTTCCATCAATAAATTTTCCTTCATTAAAAGCATTAATCTGCTCTTCCAACTCCAAAGCATGGGCATAACCGTTTTTCTCGGGAACAAAAGAAGATTCATCTTTTGCCTTGTCTCCCCGGAGTACCAACAGATTAGTAATACCTAAAAATTGCAAATCAAGCAATATATATTCCGTGTCTTCACGTGAAAACCCACTGCACAAAATATGCGGCACAACAGTGATATCATATTTATTATGTATAGCCGCAGCCACCGCCACCGTACCCGGACGCCGCCGATAACGATTACGTTCATATAAACCACCCCCCAACTCGCGATACACATATTCGCTGCGATGAGTGGTAATGTTGACATAAAGAGGATCAAATTCCCGTAATGTATCTATTGTAGCATATAGTTTTTCAATTCCAGTACCTTTCAACGGTGGAAGAACCTCGAAAGAAAATGCTGTTTTCTTTTCCTTATTTATCAACTCAGCAATACCCATCTTTTTTGACCTTTTTACTTATTAATTCCGATAAATCCATATAGCGGATAGTTATATAGGAGATTTATCTTTATATTAATCACATTTCAGATTTATTTCTCCACAAAGATAGGAATAGCAGATTTTACATCCAATAAAGCATTCCAATTTAGATAATTATTCTAAATAAAGTGTATCAAAAGAATTATTATCTAAAATAACCTGTTCGAAAGCCCTATAATAGGTTATTTATTCTATGACGCAAATTGCCGGGAGAGGAGCGCTATCCGTCCTCTCCCGGCAATGATATATACAAATTAAAAACTCAATTTCACTCCGGCAAAGTAAGAACGTGGCATACCCGGCCCATAAATATAACCGGAATCACGTTTTGCCCCCCGGTCAAAATCACTTTGATACGCATTAAAAATATTATGTACTCCGGCATTTACTTGCATGGTTATGCCTTTATACAAATTGAAGTCATAACCGGCTTTCAGATTCAATTCAAAGAAATCAGGTGTATTCACTGCAATGTCCTTATCAATAAAACCAGCTTTATGCTCTACCATCATACTACCGGTATAAGTACCGGACAATGCAATAGTCATCGGTACGAAAGGATTGTATGACAAAGTGAAATATCCATAAGTATCCGGAGTACGGAACATTTTTTTCTCCATCGGCACCGTTTCATCATCACTCCATGCACGTGCCTGCTTGTATTCAGCCTTCTGCATGGTAACGCCGGCCTGCAATTGAAGTAAGGAACGATAAGCAATCTTTCCTTCCAAAGTCAAACCATACACTTTGGCTCCCTTCTCGTTATACCGTTCATTGATAATAATACCGTCACGCTCCCCTATCTGGCGTAAGGCAAATACATCGGAAAGCAAAGTATAAAAACCTTCTATAAGCAAGTTTCCTTGGAAATCTCCCCAACGATGATACAAATCTCCCGATATGCTCAGACTTTGTGATTTTTCTTCTGTCAAGTCTTTTGCCAGTTCAATCATAGACACTGTCCCACCTACATTTTCTATATGTAAATCTTCATCAAAAGCCTGAGGCGCACGGAATCCGAAAGAATAACTGGCACGCAGATTCATATTCTCAGTCGGATTGTAACGAAGATTAGCACGCGGACTAAAGATCACATGATCCACCATATTATGTTTGTCCAAACGTCCTCCAAGTAAAAAACTCCATTGCTTATTCTTCCATTCATTTTGGAAAAATGCACTGGCTATACGGACTTCTTGTTTGGTATAACGGTTATATCCCCACATATCATCCGTCAAGTTATCCTGGTTATATTCCAAACCTCCGGTAAAATCGGCAGGCATAAAAAAGCATTTATCAAAACTATAGATATACTGCGATCCTGTGACCCAGGTAAAATCCGTAGTCGCGCCATACGCATTCACATCTTGTCCTCCACCATAATAACTGTCGCGTCCTGTATGCTGTGCAGAGGCATATACACTCAGCCGCTGTTTCTCATCAGGAGAGAAATAATCAAATTTCGCTCCCCCGCTATTGATAGTATGCTGCAATTGTTCGGCTATATCCGCTTCATGGGGAGGACGGTTCAACTTATTCCCGCCACGACGGAACTCACTGAGATGATGATATTCAAAAGTCAGTTTTGAATACGTGCTTGTTTTAATAAAAGAACGAAAACCTACTGTCTGATTTTTCAGTTTTGGCAATTCGGTATATCCATCTCCGTCACTGTCATAACCGCTTCTTTCTCTGTTCTGTCCAAAAATATACAATCCTGCTTTATGATTATCAGTCACTAATGAAGCGTTCAGTGTCGTATTATTGTCCCAAGAAGAAGTACCTCCTATACCTGTCAGGGTATGTGTCAATTGTCCTGAATTCCGTACAGGCTCCTTAGTGATAATATTAATGGTTCCCGCAATGGCTGAAGAGCCGAACAATGCCGAACCTCCTCCGCGCATCACTTCTACACGCTCAATCATATTGGCAGGTATCTGTTCCAATCCATATACACCGGCCAAAGCACTGAATATAGGACGCGAGTCGATCAATATCTGCGTATAAGGGCCATCCAACCCATTGATACGTACTTGTTGGAAACCACAGTTCTGACAATTATTTTCCACACGCACTCCGGGTTGGAAATTCAGCCCTTGCGACAATGTAGAGGAATTTGTATTTTCAAACACTTTCACATCCATTACGTTTACCAAAGTAGGTGCCATACGGCGGGTGGTCTCACTACGATTGGCAGACACCACTACTCCATCCAACGCTATCAGATCCTCTTCTATCTCGAAGTTCTCCTCCAAAGTTTTCCCTTTTCTTAAAGTTACTTTCCGGCTGACTGTCTTATAACCGACAGCACTTACCTCCATGGTAAATTCTCCTTCAGGCAGATTTTTAAGAAAATAGTGTCCACTGGCGTCAGTCATAGTCCCTATGGTAGTTCCTTTCAGCGATACACTGATAAAAGAGAGGTGTTCTTTCGTACTCTTATCTAATACATGTCCTATAATATTTGCATCAGACTTATTCAATTCATTGGCGTGCACAGCCAGTGACGAGAGTAAAAAGCATACTACTCCCATCAAGAAAAAAATGTATTTCTTCATGTGTTCTTGTTCTGTTTATTTATGAATAAAAGGATAGCGGTCAGAAGAACGAATCCGTATGCACATAATGGCAACGGAAAACATTCTACTAACGTGAAAATTCTTTATTTAATAAACAACAGGAGGCGCACGCAAATAAATGCCGCAACAAGCTTTTGCCGGTTTAATGTGTTCTACAATCGGAGTAGCCAGCAAGCATAGCAATACTAATAAGATTGATGCGGAAAATGGTGTGAGCAAACTATCGGAAGCAGCGAAAGAAGAGAGGAAGAAAATTGTTTCCAATTCCACCTCCGTATGTTGATGCTCCCCTTTAAACGGATGCGAATGTACGATGATTACCCCATTTACCACATGCGAGTGAGTAAAAAGGGTGATCCCTCCCAAATAGGCAATAAATATCAGCGGAAGGAAGAGCTTTAGAATATGAATCAAATATTTCTTCATCGTAACGGGGACAAAGATAGAACTATTTCCAATAGCAGTCAATACCTATTAATAGTAGTTATGGATTTAAAACCGGAAACAAGCCTCTCATCCTGCCAAAGAAAATGCCCATTCGTCCTTAGTTGTCCCTTCCTTATATATTAAGAAGCCTATAAATCAGTATCAAACATCACAAAAATGTTTCTTTTATTTTCAGAATCCCAAAAGATTTTAAAATAAAACCCTACCTTTGCATCAGATTTGGTGATGTAAGTACTTTCCGTATTTGCATAAAAGGGAATTCGGTTATAGAATCCGAAGCAGTGCCCGCTACTGTGAAGCCCGTCCAATGAAAAGCAACTCTCGCCATGCCACTGTTTCCTTTGTAAGAAATGGGAAGGCGCTTTTCAGGGTGAAGCCAGGAAACCTGCCAAGTCTGAACATAGATAATTCACGCTTTCCCGGGGCCAGGAAAGCTAATTATTAATTCTTAAATTATTTCGATGAAAAAGAAATGTTTACTGACAGCCTTATTCGGCAGCATGGTGGTGTGTGCATCCGCCCAGATATCGTTAAGTGGAAAAGTAGTGGATGCCCGTACAGGAAAGCCGGTGGAAGGCGCTAACGTACGTTTGGAACAAACTACAATAGGATGTGCTACCAATCCTAAAGGAGAATTTTTGTTGAAAGACATCAAAGAGGGGACGTATACCCTGCGTACCAGTTGCCTGAATTATGCTCCTGTTACTCAGAAAGTCAGTCAAAGTCAAAAAGAAATGGTGATAAGGCTGAAAGGTACCACTTTCAACATGGATCAGGTAGTGGTAACCGGAACCGGAACTCACCACAAGCTGAAAGACAGCCCTGTACCCGTAGAGGTCATTTCCCAACGTGACCTGCAAAATGCCAATCCATCCAGTTTCCAGGATGCTTTGGTGAAACTAGTTCCCTCTATCTCGGTGCAAACCACCGCTATGGGAACAACCCTATACGTAAACGGACTGCCTGATAAATACCTCCTCGTATTAATTAACGGTAAAAAAGTAGCCGGAGATATTTCGGGGTCTATAGATTACGACCGGATCAATATGGATGCCGTAAAACGTATTGAAGTATTAAAAGGAGCATCTTCCGCCCTTTATGGCAGTGACGCCATCGCAGGAGTAATCAATATCATTACCGATGATCCTAAATCTGCATTGAATGTATCTTCCAATACCCGTGTAAGTTCTCACGGACGAATTTCAGAATCAGTCAACGCAGACGCCAATGATGGAAAATTATCCGCACACTTGAACTATAATTACCGCACTTCGGATGGATGGCAACTGAATCCGTATGAGGAAAGCAAGGGAGAACTGGTGGAAACCACAAAGAAACCGGTCTATAAAAATCATTCGCATAATGTGAGCCAAACCTTGAGCTACGCAGCCACAGAGCGTTTAAGTCTTCATTTAAACGGTAATCTTTTTATCAGCGAAAACGACCGTACCGGAGCTTACGATTACAACAACCGGCATCAGTCCTATACAGTGGGTGGAACAGCCAAATATCTGTTGGCTAAGCGGGCTTCATATATAGAAGGGAATATAAGCACCACCAATTTCCGTTCTTTTTATGACTATATAAATGATGCAAAAACGCATAAAACCGGTGATGAAGTCCTCAGTAAAGACCAGACTTACACCAATGCCAATCTAAAAGGTGTATTCAAAACTCACGAGAACAATACACTTTTTACCGGACTGGACTATGTATTCGAAGGCTTGGAGCCGACTAAAACCAGCAAGATGCTGAATAATGAATACCAAAGTGTTTATACACTGGCAGCATACGTACAGGACGAAGTAAAACTACTGGATGCAATCAGCGTAGTGGCAGGTATACGATATGCCTATAATGAAAAGTTTAAAAGCCAGTTCACGCCCAAACTATCCTTGATGTACCAATATTCAGGACTGAATGTACGTGCATCTTACGCTGCCGGATTCCGTTCACCTACCTTGCAACAAATGTATGCCGTTTCTGAAAGCCGTGGACAAATCACTGTCGGAGACCCTGGCCTGGACCCGGAAAAGAGCAATTTCTATAATTTGAATATAGAATACAATCATCGCTTGTTCTCCATTGCCGCTTCCATTTATCAGAATGACCTGAAAGACAAGATCGAAGCGGAAGATATAGGAACAACACCCGAAGATATTGAAAACGGTATCACTCGCAGACGCCAGTACCGCAATATAGAAAAGGCACGTGTGAAAGGCTTTGACATAGGTTTTTCAGTCCGTCCCTTCACAGGCTTCATGTTCGGAGCAAACTATATTTACACGGACGGGCGCAACCGTACGGAAGACATCCGTTTGGAAAGAACAGTACGTCACTCGGGTAATTTCAATGCCAGTTGGCGAAAAACATGGAATGATTATACATTCAATATTGCAATCAACGGACGCTATCAAGGTACACGCTGGTCTAAAACTTACGGTGACGCCCCCGCCCACCAGCTTTGGGATATCAACACACGCCATTCATTCAATTTAAAATCTGTTGCTCTGGAACCCGCCGTCGGAGTTGAAAACATTTTCAATTACACAGATGACCGTCCTTATAACAGTAATTATGCAACTCTGACACCGGGACGCTCTTTCTATGTCAGTCTGCTGGTTCGTTTCAAGCAATAAAACTATTCTTAGCATGGCCTCTAAAACCAGACTTGTCTATCTGCTCATAACAACTTTCTGCCTGGCAGGTTGCGGCTATAAAAGCCGCAACCCAGTGAGTGAAAACGGGCTATCTTCCGCAGATACCATACAAACAGCCTTGGCCCCCCGTTATGCCAAAGGCTTCAAAATAACTGTTCGTCCGGATGGAGTAAAGCTTCTGTCCATCTCGGAGCCGAACAATAACCATGCAATACCCGAACTTTTCGCCTTAGTTCCTAAAGGAACAAAAGCCGAGATACCCGATGGCTATACCGTTATTCCGACTCCGACAGACAGAGTAATCTGCATGACCACGCCGCAACTGGCAGGTTTTACCGGTCTGAATGCTTATGACAAAGTGGTAGCGACAAGTACCACCCGCCGGATGCAGAATAAGGAATGGCTTGCCCGATTAAAAGACGGACGGGTGAAAAAGATAGGAATGGAAGGAAACTTTGATACGGAAATTATCATTGCATCCCAACCCGATATCATTTTCGTATCTCCCAACCGCCGGGGAGGGTATGAAGTGATGAAAGAGCTGAACATCCCTCTGGTCCCCTATTGGGCATTCAAGGAAACATCACCATTGGGGCTGTCCGAATGGATCAAGGTAGCAGGTATGTTTATCGGTAAAGAGGAAGAGGCATGCCAATTATTTGCACAAATGGAACAACGCTATAACCTATTGAAAGCCAAAGTTTCCAATGTAAAACAGCGTCCCAGTGTATTCAGCGGAGAAATGAGAAGAGGTACCTGGTATGTACCCGGAGGACAAAGTTTCTATGCCCGCTTGTTCGCCGACGCAGGGGCCGATTACTTTATGAAGGATAATCCTGAAACAGGAGGTGTACTCATGGATTTTGAAACCGTATACGCCAAAGGATATAATGCCGGCTACTGGAGAGTGATGAATGGTTATAAAGGAGAGTTCTCTTATGAAGCATTAAAAGCTTCCAATCCACAATATGCTGATTTTCGGGCTTTTAAAGAAAAGAAAGTTATTTATTGCAATCTGGAATGGATACCTTTGTATGAGAATCTTCCCCTCTCACCCGATGTTCTTCTGAGTGACATGATAAAAGCTTTTCACCCGGAACTACTTCCCGATTATCATCCTGTGTTTTATTCGCTTCTGGAAAAAGAATAAGTATTCCAGTTCTCATACTTATGGTAACAAACAGTTTTAATCCGGCTTATCTATTTCACTATTACAAAAATGGCTGAAGTCTTGGACTTCAGCCATTCCGTAAAACGGTTATCCTAATATACCGGCAATATCCTCCGCCATCTGCTTGTCAGTCAACCTGTTGGCTTTCATCAGCTCATCCAGATTATAGCGGTCTGCAAATTCTTTACGAAGTCCGTAATTCAGCACCCGCATTTCAGAATTACCATAATAACGCGCTATCTTCTCGCCGAATCCTCCATCCAGCACCCCGTCTTCCAACGTTACGACAATACGATGCCCCACTTTCAACTCTTCCAGCATCGGTTCGTCAAGCCCTGTTATGTAACGGGGATTAATCAAAGTAGCCTCAACACCCGACTCTTCCCGGAGCTTATTCTTCAAAGCCTGTCCCAAATCATAGAAAGAACCCAATGCAAGAATAGCGACAGTTTCTCCCCTGGCTGTCATTTTGTAGCGGTTTAACTCGCTATAATCCGTGTCAAACTCTTCCTTACGATGCACCACTGCCGCTCCCGGCACACGGATAGCAACGGGATATTCCGTCTGGCGGACAGCCCATTCCAACATAGCAAAATACTCTTCGGAACACGTAGGAGCCAGATAAACCATATTCGGGATGTTGCTGATAAGCGGAATATCGAAGAAACCCAGATGAGTCACATCGTTCATTCCGGCTACTGTCCCCATAAACACAGTGATCACCGCCGGATTTCCATTGATACACAAATCCTGAGACAACTGGTCATAGCAACGCTGGACAAAAGTACTGTAAACCCCGTACACCGGACGTCCGCCACCGGCAGCGATACCCGATGCCAATGCCACGGCATGTTCCTCGGCAATACCTACATCCACAAACTGACGCCCTGCCTGTTTCCGGCGTTCAGGAGTAAAACCTATCACAGTAGGAGTACCCGAGCTGATGGCAACAACCGTGTGGTCCTCCTTCATTTTCTCCAACAAAAACTTCCCGGTCAGGCTATGGTAATCCTCCATACCGCTGCAATCCACCTTCGGCTTACCCGTTTCCAGATCGAAAGGCATCTCCCAATGAAATTCCTCCCGGTCGGCTTCTGCCGGAGCGTATCCCTTTCCTTTCTGTGTGTGAATATGAACCACTGTGGGACGTGATGTATCTTTCACCTTGGCAAAAGCCGCAATCAAAGACGGAATATCATTCCCCTCTCCCACATAAAGATAATCCAACCCCAGAGAACGGAAGAAATTACAGGACGACCGTCCCTCCGTATCGCGCAGTTCCTTCAGGTTCTGATAGAGCCCACCGTGGTTTTCGGCAATGGACATTTCATTATCATTAACCACTATAATAAGGTTGGTTCCCATTTCTCCCGCATTACTCAGACCTTCATAAGCTTCCCCGCCGCTGAGCGATCCATCCCCTATCACGGCAATGATATTCTCGTGTCCGCCTTTCAGATCTCTGGCTTTGGCAAGACCGCAAGCCAGACTGACAGAGGTGGAAGTATGGCCGATAGTGAAAAAATCGTGCCCGCTTTCCCGGGGATTGGTGTATCCGGATACCACATCATAATCCTCCGGATTCAGGAAAGCATCCTTACGCCCGGTCAGCATCTTATGTGTATAACTTTGATGGGATACATCATATACCATCTTATCCGTCGGTGAATTGAATACATAGTGCAATGCTATTGTAGCCTCCACCATTCCCAGATTAGGTCCCACATGCCCTCCGTGAGCACTTAACTTAGTCAATAATGCATTGCGGACTTCACCGGCCAACTGTCTTAACTGTTCCGCAGAAAACCGTTTTATGTCTTGCGGAGAATTTACTTGTTCAATATACATCGTTCTACCTATTTAAATGATTTCATCTGTTGTCTTACTTCATTCCGATGCGAACAAAGCCGCTTTCATTTCACAATGCAAAGATAAGCCAGACCCCATTCATTCTTTGTAGATAAATTACAGATAGAATTACCATTTTTACAGAAAGGAACTGTATCACAAAAACATGGTATTGCAACCCGGTTATCAATTCTGCGAGAGCCGGTAATCACTGGGGGCGACACCTGTTATTTTCTTGAAAAGCACACTGAAGCACTGCACATTAGGATAGCCTAACTTCCGTGCCACAGCAGCAGGCGTATGACCGTCCTGCAACAACATGTGCCTGGCTATATCCAGCCGCTTCAGTTGAAAATATTCCTCCAAAGTCTTGCCGGTTTCAAATCTCAGCAGATCATTGAAGTAAGCGACAGACAAATCAAGCTCTCCCGCCATATAGCCGGATGTGGGCAACTTGCCGCCTTGCAATCTTCCGGATGCGATATATTCCACAAACAAACGTTCCATGTTTTCCAAAAGAGCCTTGTTCTTATTCTCACGGGTAATAAACTGACGTTCATAATACCGGGTGCAATAATCCAACAGAAGTTCTATATGCCGGGAAAGAATAATACTGCTATGAGTATCAATGGGATGATGCAACTCATCCTCTATATTCGAGAGGCAACACGTCACTTTCTCTGTCTCACGCCGTGAAAGATGCAGCGCTTCTTCCTTGCGATAATGGAAAAAGGTATAATTTTTAATATGATTCTTCAGTGAGGTGCGGAACAACAGGTCAGGATGAAATGCCAAAAGATATCCTTTATCCGGCAACGTATTCTCCTTACTCATACGAAAGATCTCGCCGGGAGTGAGAAACACCATGGTAGCATTGGAGTAATCATAATATTTCCGTCCGCAGCAGCAACAACCGCTCGGACAATCCTCAATCAGCAATACAGCATAGAATTCAAATTTCACCGCATCCTCTTCTAATGAAGGATTCTCCAGATTGATGATGCTCACCTGCGGATGCAATGTCTTGCAACCCAGACAGCGATTACATTCATATACAGTCCTCAAGTCCAACATAGTCTCTTTCATTGCTTGTTAAAACAGGATACTATAAAGGAAGGTTTTGTGTACGATATTCATTCGGTGTACAGCCCACACGCTTCTTGAACAACCGGCAGAAATGCTGCGGATATTGAAATCCCAGTGAATAAGCTACCCTGCTGACGGTTTCTCTCCTGTCGGACATCCGTTCTTTCGCCAGTTCTATCACTTTTTCCTGAATATATTCCTGTGGGGTCTTGCCGGTTTCCTTCTTGAACATATCCCCGAAGTAGTTGGATGAAAGGCACAGTTTGTCAGCAAAGTATTTCACGGTAGGCAATCCGTCACGCTCGGCAAGTTCGCCCTCAAAATAATCGTCAAGCAACCCTTCAAAGCGTGTCAACACATCACGGTTCGAATGACTGCGGGTGGCGAACTGACGTTCATAAAAACGCATACAGTAATTAAGAAGCAGTTCTATATAGTTTACCAGCAAGGTCTTACTATGCTTGTCCACCCCCCGTTCCAGTTCCATACGGATAATCTTCAGGCAATCTGTCATAATATTGCGCTCATCTTCCGAAAGGTGCAGCGCCTCGCTCACTTCATACGAAAAGAAAGTATATTTCTTTATTGTTTTTCCAAGCGTAGTCCCCCGTAACAAATCCGGATGAAAAAGAATTCCAAGCACATTCAACTGCACACGGTCGGTGGTCAATGTGGTTTCCGTTGTTTGTCCCGGAGCAAAACATACTACGGTTCCTTCCTGATAGTCATAACTCCGACGCCCGTACTTGATATCACAAGCTTTCTCCAATTTCAGATAAAGTGCATAAACACCATAGTTCCAGTGCACATAGTCCATCTGCCGGGTAGCCTTGTTCAAATCAATGACACTGACCAACGGATTCAGTGTTTCAAGTCCGTATAGACTGTTATATTGGTCCACACTGTCTAAATTTAATATTTTATCCATCATTCTAACTTGTTTAATGCCTGCTAAAATATAGCTTTTTCAGTTATTTGAATAATACGGTTACAAAAATAGGAGATTATCCGGACAAGGTTATAACCCCAATTACGGATTATTTTACCTTAGTTACTGAATCTTATCCCATCCGGGAATAAAAAGAAGAGCCGGAATGTTCCTGCCGGACTACCCCTCCATATTATATGGCAGAATCTGTAATTAAGGTTAGGATACCCGTAATTTATCTACAAAGAACCCAAGCAAATATACCTAAATTTGCAACATCATAAAATATTAAAACGTATATTTGAACCAAATAACATAAATCGTATGAAAAGACTCGGATTATTTATGACGGTAATCATGATACTGTGTATTACCGTAAACGCACAGAAACAGAGCAACAGAACATTAGTAGCTTACTTCTCGGCAACAGGTACAACAGAGAAAGCCGCCAAACAGGTAGCGGAGGTGACAGGCGGAGCCCTCTACGAAATACAACCTGCAAAGAAATATACCTCCGCCGACCTGGACTGGCACGACAAATCCTCGCGCAGCAGTGTGGAAATGGCAGACGCCCTGTCACGTCCCGCATTGCGTTCCCAGCCCAAAAACTTGGCAACCTATGATACAATCTATATCGGTTTCCCCATTTGGTGGAACCTGGCTCCAAGAATCATCAACAGTTTTATAGAAAAAGGTGATTTCACAGGCAAGATCCTCATTCCATTCGCTACCTCGGGTGGAAGCCGCATTTCTAACGCCGAACAAGAATTAAAGAAAGCCTATCCCAACCTGAACTGGCAGAAAGGCAGGCTGATGAACGGTGCTACCAAAGAAGAGATTAAACAATGGACTAAAAAATAAATAGTATGAGAAAGAATTTAGGAGCAAAACCTTTTACCTATCCGCAACCGGTATTTATCATCGCTGCATACGATGAAAACGGTATTCCCAATGCCATGAATGCGGCTTGGGGCGGTATCAGTGAAATGAATGAAATCAGTATTTGTATCAGTGAAGGTCACAAGACAACGGCCAACATTCTGAAACGCAAAGCATTCACAGTGAGCATGGCAGAAGCCGGGCAAATCATCGCTTGCGATTATGTAGGCATTGTTTCGGGCAACAAGGTTCCGGACAAATTCGCCCGTGCGGGATTCCATGCCACCCGGTCGGAGTTTGTGGATGCCCCGCTGATTGATGAATTATCCGTAGCTGTGGAATGCAAGCTGAAGGATTACAATCCCGAAACCTGTATCCTGCGCGGCGAAATAGTCAATGTAAGTGTAGATGAACGTGCACTGGATAAGAATGGAAAAGTGGATGCCTCCAAAGTTATTCCCGTCATCTTCGACCCGTTCAATAATGATTATCTGAAAGTAGGAGAAAAAGTGGGTAATGCTTTCTCGGATGGCAAGGCCTTAAAATAACGGAATCCGATATGATACAAACAGCGGAGGCAGTTTTTTCCATACAGGACAAACTCCGGCAAACCGATTCCTAAGCTCTCACATCTTTGTGACTAAGCCTTTTTGAACGTATGATTTCTATCTCCCAAGCTTGCGGAGTTAAATCCATAGCCTTTGGAGTTATCTCCATAAGCTTTGGAGTTAACTCCAAAGGCTATGGAGATAGAAATCATACGTTCAAAAAGGCTTAAGTGCAGGAATAAAAAGGCTTAACCATCCCCATAGTGCCCCCCAATGATTCCGCCAACATTTCTTCTTCAAACTTATCTATCAGCAAATCTCTATTATTTTTAGTTCCTGTTTAAATTTTCACCGGCAATATCCTCTGCTTTGCCGGCTTCCCGATTACGGCACATTCTGAATGATGCCTTATTCATTATTAAGCCTGATAAAAAAAGATTTCTATAATTATAGCAAGAAAAGACTTGTTTCTCCCGTTCAAATAAGTAACTTTGTACGGTTAAGTTTGGCTCCTCATGCCAGCTATCACTTTCAGTCCGTCTATGTAAAGCCTGAAAGCAAGATGAAGGAACTACTGTCAGGGCAGCGTATTGTCATTCAGAGGATTATATTGACTGAAAGCACTGAAGGAAACTTTTAAATTAGATTTCCGGAGAGGAATAATTATATAATAAAAAATGAAAAAGGCCCAATTAATCGTAGCCGGCATTGGTCCCGGCTCACCTGAAGATATGACTCCCGCTGTAATACAAGCAGTAAAGAACAGCGATGTAGTAATCGGCTATAAATACTATTTCCAGTTTATCGAGCCCTACCTGGAACCGGGCACCGAATGTATAGACACCGGAATGAAACGTGAAAAAGCACGTGCCGAACAGGCTTTCGAGCTGGCGGAACAAGGAAAGACTGTATGCGTTATCAGCTCGGGAGATGCCGGAATTTATGGCATGGCTCCGCTGGTTTACGAAATGAAACGCGAGCGTGGCAGCCGGGTAGAAATAGAAGTATTGCCGGGTATCAGTGCTTTTCAGAAAGCGGCTTCCCTGTTAGGAGCACCCATCGGTCACGATTTCTGTGTGATTTCTCTCTCCGACCTCATGACGCCATGGGACCGGATTGAAAAACGCATCCATGCAGCCGCAACGGCAGATTTTGTAACGGCAGTCTATAATCCCAAAAGCGAAGGGCGGTATTGGCAACTCTACAGATTAAAAGAAATTTTTCTGAAAGAGCGTGAAGCCGAAACCCCGGTAGGCTTTGTGCGTCAGGCCGGACGTAAGGAAGAAACTGTGACAATCACCACTTTGCAAGAATTCGATCCCGAACAGGTGGATATGTTTACAGTGGTATTGATTGGCAACTCCCAGTCTTATTATCGGGAAGGGAAATTAATCACTCCGCGTGGTTATTACCGGGAAAAGACCACCGATGCGACAGGAATCGGTCAGGAAATTATGATAAACAGTTTCCGTACTATTGAGAAAGAATTGAAAAATAAAAATATTCCTTCGGATCACAAATGGGCGTTACTGCATGCCATCCATACCACAGCCGATTTCGAGATGGAAAACATATTGCATGTAGATCCTCTTGCCGTAGAATGTCTGTATAAAATATTGAATGAAGGAAAAGTACGTACAATTATTACGGATGTGACGATGGCTGCCGCGGGCATCCGTAAAGGTGCTTTGGAACGGATGGGCATCGGGGTGAAATGCTATCTGGGTGACGAACGCGCGGCAGCATTGGCAAAAGAAAAAGGAATCACCCGTACACAGGCCGGTATACGTATGGCAGCAGAGGAACATCCGGAAGCTTTATATGTATTCGGTAATGCCCCTACAGCATTGATGGAACTGTGTGACCTGATACGGAAAGAAAAAGCGCATCCATGCGGTATCATCGCTGCTCCGGTGGGCTTTGTGCACGTTTGCGAAAGCAAACACATGGTGAAACCTTTCAGCCACATCCCCAAACTGATAGTAGAAGGACGCAAAGGGGGAAGCAATCTGGCAGCGACCCTGGTAAATGCCATCCTTACTTTTGATGATGCGGAACAACTGAAACCGGGAAGAGATGTATAAGTCCATGCAAACATTCTATATAATAGGTATAAGCGATGACCGGAATCAATTTCTTTCTCCTGAAATCCGGAACTTGGTTTCTCAAGGGAAAGTCTTCTCGGGAGGAAAACGTCATCATGAATTGGTACACGCTTATTTGCCGGAAGATGCCGTATGGATAGACATCACCGTCCCGCTGGATGCGGTATTCTCCCGTTACGAGGAACATCCCGAAATAATTGTTTTCGCTTCAGGCGACCCGTTGTTTTTCGGCTTCGCCAATACCGTCATGAGAAAACTCCCGTCGGCAAAGATTATCTTATTCCCCACCTTCAACTCGCTGCAAATGCTGGCACACCGTATATTGCTCCCCTATCAGGAGATGCAGACCTTGTCGCTGACCGGACGTCCTTGGGATGCATTCGACTCTGCTTTAATCAGAGGAGATAAACTGATAGGCGTGTTGACCGACCGGGAAAAGACACCTGCCACCATTGCCGCCCGGATGCTGGAGTATGGATATGACAACTACCGCATGATCGTGGGGGAAGCATTAGGCAATGGCGAGGAAGAATCTGTACGTACATTCTCTTTAGAGGAAGCCTCCCAATCTGCTTTCCGCTTTCCCAATTGCCTGATACTGCAAAGAAACAAGGTGCATCCCCGTCCGTTCGGAGTTCCCGAAAGTGAATTTCATTTGTTGAACGGACGCAACAAAATGATTACCAAAATGCCTGTCCGCTTGCTTACTCTCAGTATGCTGACATTAAGGGAAAAGAAATCATTCTGGGACATCGGTTTCTGCACCGGTTCCGTTTCCATAGAAGCCAAACTCCAATTTCCGGAGCTGAAAGTGACAGCATTCGAACAGCGTACGGAAGGTAAAGAGTTAATGGAACGCAACAGTCGTAAATTCGGCACGCCCGGCATTACAACCGTCATGGGTGATTTTCTGGAAACGGAACTCGGCGGGCTTCCCGCCCCCGATGCCGTATTTATAGGTGGTCATGGAGGAAAAATGATAGAGATTCTACAAAAAATCAAAGAAGTGCTGTTGCCTGACGGAGTCATTGTATTCAATTCGGTTTCGGAAGAGAGCAAGGCCCTGTTCACAAAAGGTATAACACAAATCAACAAGAAGGTAACACAGTGTACCCGTATTGCTGTGGATACCTTTAATCCGATAGAGATAATGAGAGCGGAATAAATGATTTAAAACAGATAACAAATGAAAGCAATCATACTGATATCAGAAGCCAGCCTGCCGTTGGCAAAAACACTACAAAGAGAGTTGCCGGATACCCTTATTTATACCAAAAACGAATGCGAAGGCTGTATTTCCATCACATCCTGCCATCGGTTCATAGAGGAGCATTTCAATGACTTCGACAGCATCATCTTTATTGGTGCCATGGGAATCTGTGTACGCAGCATTGCAGGATGCATAAAAAACAAATATAAAGATCCGGCAGTGGTCTGTGTAGACAGTACGGGGCGCTTTGTCATTTCAGTACTTTCCGGGCATGTGGGGGGAGCCAATGAACTGACCCGCCATATTGCCGCCATTACAGGAGGAGAAGCTGTGATTACCACCCAAAGTGACAATGCCGGGTTATGGGCACTGGACACGCTAGCTGAAAAATATGACTGGAAAATAACTGTTCCTCATGCTGAAATGAACAGACTGGTCACACTTTTTGTCAACCGGGAACCAACGGTGCTGCTGCTCGATATAAAGGATAAAGGTACGGAGTATCTGGAACGCACACTTCCCGCACACGTAAAAGTGTTCTATCATTTCGAAGACATACCCCAATCGGAATTCAAGTTGATTATTGCTGTTACACCTTATATATATAGTGCGGAGATTCCCATGCTCTGCTTCCATCCCGCTGTCCTCCACTTGGGAATAGGTTGCCGGAAACAATGCGATCCTTCGGGCATTGCGGAATACATAGAAGCCGTGATGCACAGACAAGGTTTGTGTCCGTTCTCTCTCGCCTCCCTCAATACCATCGAACTGAAAAAAGACGAGCCTCTGCTGGAAATCCTCCACCGGCGATGGGCCGATACGGAAACCCATATTTATCCTGCGGAAGAACTGAAAGATATCACAGTCCCCCATCCGTCTGAAAAAGCATTCGAAGTGACAGGCGTCTATGGAGTGGCCGAAAGCACGGCCTTGAAAAGCAGCGGTGAAGGAACACTTGTATTGGAAAAACAAAAGGGCATGCTGACAGAAGGAAATCACTTCACTTTTGCCATAGCCGTCAGTGCGACAGCCATGCGTGGCGGACATATAGAGATCGTGGGTGCAGGTCCCGGTGATCCCGAACTGATTTCGGTACGCGGAAAACGAATGTTGGAGAAAGCGGACCTTGTTCTGTATGCCGGAAGTCTTGTTCCCCGCGAATTGACCTTTTATGCTAAAGAAGGAGCGACTGTACGCAGTTCCGCCGGTATGGATTTGGAGGAACAGTTCGCCTTGATGAAAAAGTTTTATGATAAAGGATTGTTTATTGTACGCTTGCACACGGGAGACCCTTGCATTTATGGAGCCATCCAGGAACAAATGGCTTTCTTCGACCGCTACAAGATGAGTTATCATATCACTCCGGGGATCTCCTCGTTCCAAGCGGCTGCGGCAGCATTGAGGTCACAGTTTACCATCCCCGAAAAAGTACAAAGTATAATCCTCACCCGTGGGGAAGGCCGTACTCCGATGCCCGAAAAAGAACAATTACATAAATTGGCGCAATCGCAAAGTACAATGTGCATTTATTTAAGTGCGGGCATTGTGGAACAGGTACAGGAAGAGCTGATGCAGGCATACCCTCCCGAAACTCCGGTTGCCGCCTGTTATAAGCTGACTTGGAAAGAAGAAAAGATTTATCGCGGAGAGTTGAAGGATTTGGCTAAGATAGTACGTGACAATAACCTGACGCTGACTACCTTATTGGTAGTAGGCGAAGCAATAGACAACCGGAAAGGTCTGTCCCGGCTCTATGCGCACGAGTTCAAACACTTGTTCAGAAAGTAAAAAAAGAATCATTCACATCCAGCCTATGATACTGATTTTAGGAGGAACCACCGAAGGACGCACCGCCGTGAAAGTTGCCGATGAAGCCGGAAAGCCCTACTTCTACTCTACCAAAGGAGAATGGCAGGAGATACAATGCAAGCACGGCATCCGTATCACCGGAGGAATGAACACGGAGAAAATGGAAAGTTTCTGCCGCCAAAACGACATCCGTTTATTGGTGGATGCTGCCCACCCGTTTGCCTCCCAACTCCACCGGACTGTGGATGAAACAAGCCGGACACTACATCTTCCTGTCATACGTTTTGAAAGGAAGTATCCTCCACGCACCGAAAACATCATCTGGTGTGAAGACTATACAGATGCCATTTACCGGTTAGAGAAAGCAGGAACCGATCATCTGCTGGCACTGACCGGAGTACAGACCATCGGGAAGTTACGCCCTTATTGGGAGAAACATACCTGTTGGTTCCGCGTACTGGAACGGGAAACTTCCATCACATTAGCCCAAGAACAAGGCTTCCCGAAAGAAAATCTGGTATTCTATCATGCCGGAGAATCCGAAGCTCTTTTATTAGAGACACTACATCCACAAGCCATTCTGACCAAGGAAAGCGGAGAATCCGGAGGATTTTCGGAGAAAGTGAAAGCGGCACAGGCTGCAAAAATCCCGGTCTTTGCTATAAAACGCCCTTCCCTTCCCCGGCATTTCATGATCGTTACCGGTGAATATGGATTGAGAAAACAGATAGAAAAGAACATCCCTGCTTTTTACCCGTTGAGAAGCGGCTATACCACAGGGGCCTGCGCTACTGCAGCTGCAAAAGCAGCATTGACGGCTCTGATTTTAGGGGAAGAACAGAAAATGATATCCTTCCGCCTTCCCGATGACGAGGAAATGACCTTACCGGTATCCCATACAGAAATAGAAAAGAACAGTGCCACCTGCACCGTTGTTAAAGATGCGGGAGATGATCCGGATGTCACTCACGGCGCATCCATTGTGGTAACGGTAAGTTTTAGCAATCACCCGGACATCCGTTTCCTGCAAGGTGAAGGAGTGGGACGAGTCACCCTTCCGGGGCTGGGATTGGAAATCGGGGAACCCGCCATCAATCGCATCCCCCGACAAATGATAATGAAAGAATTATCGGCGCTTTATGATAAAGGGCTGGATATTACCATTTCCGTTCCCGGAGGAAAAGAGTTGGCACAACGTACTTTCAATCCTAAACTAGGAATTGTGGATGGCATTTCCATAATTGGAACTTCGGGCATTGTCCGTCCTTTTTCTTCAGAAGCTTTTGTCGAGGCTATCCGCAGGGAAGTGGAGGTTTGTGTGGCTGTGGGCTCATCCAGACTCATCATTAATTCGGGAGCAAAAAGCGAACGTTTTGTGAAGAAGGAGTATCCGGGGTTACCTGCTCAGGCTTTTGTACATTATGGAAATTTTATCGGGGAGACACTCAAGATAGCTGCCAAGCTTAAGGTTCCATTGGTTACTTTAGGCATTATGATAGGCAAAGCGGTGAAACTGGCCGAAGGAAATCTGGACACACATAGTAAGAAAGTAGTGATGAATAAAGAATTCCTAAAACAAGTGGCAATGGAAGCCGGATGCTCTCCGGATGTTGAAAGCATGATAGAAAGGTTGACATTAGCCCGTGAATTATGGACATTGCTGTCTGAAGAAGACTGCGGAAAGTTCTTTCCGTGTTTGTTGGAACATTGTTTTGCACATTGCGTCCCCTTGTTGCCCGAAGGAAAATTAACAATCCTCTTGATTGATGAAGAAGGGAATATTCCTTTCAGGATACAATAACTGATTATTTAAACGCTGCTAAACGGAAGCTAATATAGCAGTGACTTGTTCTAACAATTTTTCTATGGTATCTACCTTTATCGTCCTCCCGGCTACCGGGTGGATAATATATCCATTGGTAGTCATATCTCCCGTTTCAATATAAAAATCGGACTCAACACGCCGGCTTGCCAGAATACCATTCCGCTGCAAAGCTTTCCGTACCATCGCATACTTATTCCCATGTCCCACCAGACGGACTTCTTTTTCAAACTCATTGTCAATGCGGAACAGTCCGGTTTCCATATCAAAAACAATACCCTTACGAGAGAAAAAATTACTCAGGCATCCGTCTATGGAAAGATCTTCAGGAGTTCCTATAGTCACTCCATTGGCTTTATCCATCAGCCAAATCTTATCAGCAATCTGCAAAGCTAACTCTAAATCATGGGTGGAAAGAAAAATCGTCTTGTTGGTAGAACGTGACAAATGATGAAGCAATTGCATAATCTCCACTTTACTGGGGAAATCAAGAAAAGCAGTCGGCTCATCCAGAAAAATCACCGGGGTTTCCTGTGCCAACGCCTTTGCGATCATTACTTTCTGACGCTCACCGTCACTCAAAGTATGTACCATCCGGTATTTCAAATCCTCAATCCTTACCAACGCAATGGCATCGTTTACTGTTTTCTTGTCCTCCTTGCTTAAATTTCCCCAGAAACCGGTATAAGGACTGCGCCCCATACCCACCAGTTCTTCTACGGTCATGTTCCGCAGGCTGCATTTTTCGGTCAATACCACTCCGATAACTGTCGCCAACTGTTTATCGGTGTAATCCGTCAGTTTCTTTCCCATTATTTCTATCTCTCCTCCTACAGCCGGCTGAAAGGCAGACAAAGTACGCAATAAAGTAGATTTCCCTACTCCATTCGCACCCAAAAGACAAGTCAGTTCCCCACTGCGGATAGTAGCATCAATGTCCTTCGCTACAATCTTGCCCCCCCCCTTACCGGGGTAACCGGTAGTCAGTTTCCGAATATGTATAGTTTCTTGATTCATCATTACTCATTCATTTCATTGCGACGTTTATTGAATAAAACCGACATCACTACCGGAGCGCCTACCAAAGCCGTCACCGAATTTACCGGCAATGCACCTTCGAAACCGGGCATACGGGCAATCAAATTACATACCAATGCCAATGACGCACCTGCCAGTAAAGAAGCAGGCATCAGAATACGATGATCGGATGTGCGGAACATTCCCCTGCAAAGATGCGGAACGGCCAGCCCCAGAAAAATAATCGGACCGCAATATGCGGTAACAATAGCTACCAATACTCCCGAACAAGTAATGACAAGCAGACGGGCACGTTTTATATTCAATCCGAGATTCCGTGCGTATGCATCTCCCAGCAACAAAAGATTCAATGTTTTGACAAGCAGGAAGGAAAGTGGCAACAATACCACCATGATACATATAAATAAAGTCATCTGATCTCCCGATACACGGGCAAAACTTCCCAGCCCCCAAATGACATATGCACGAATATCCTCCTCCACACTGAAAAATTTCAGCACACCGATCACCGCATTGGCTATATAACCAATCATCACACCGATAATCAACAAAGTAACATTGCCCCTTACTTTTTGGGAAACGAAAACAATAAGTGCCATAATGGAAAGTGAACCTGCAATAGCTGCTATGGTAAGGGCTATTTCCCCCATAAAGCCTAGCTTGCTCAAAGCAACGCCACCCAAACTACCCGAAAGAAGCACCACAAAAGCAACTCCCATACTGGCTCCCGAACTGATGCCCAGTACCGACGGACCGGCCAAAGGATTGCGAAAAACAGTCTGCATCTGTAAACCGCTGACAGAGAGCCCCGCCCCCGCCACCAATGCGGTAAGCGCCTGTGGTACCCGTGATTTCCAAATAATATTTTGCCAGATAACAGACTCATTCCCTGTTCCCCAAAGGATATTCCACACAGCACGAAGCGGTATGGAAACAGAACCTAATACCAGATTCAGGAAGAAAAACAGAAAAATAGAAGCCATAATTAACAGCATATAAAATGCAACAGGTCGTTTCATATACTATTTTTCTATTTAAGCAATTCATAATATCCCGGTTGGTGGCCGGACAAAAGCTGCGGATGAAAGATTTGAATCAAATCTGCCAAAACAACTTCCGGTTCTGTAGGCATACTCTCATAAAAAGGTTTTTCACGCATGTTACAATAAATCACCCCTTTCTCTTTGTATGCTTTAAAATCAACATAACGGGCATCTTCTTCTTTCAACGTGTTATAAGAAAATTTTCCTTGATAGCTATTCACAATACGCCAATAATCGGCACCGGCCGCTTGGCTGTAGACTGTTTCAAAATCGAGGGTGACCCCTCCAGACCGTTCATCGTCTTTCAAAAAATAATCGGCACCGGCATCTTTAAACAATTGTGCGAGAAAACTCCTCCCTCCTACAGCATACCAATTGCCGCCCCGCAATTCCCCACTGAATACTACCGGGCGTTTTGTCACCCGGCCGGTCAGTTCCTTCAGCTCGTTATATCTTTTCTTAATAGCGGCAAACTGCTCATTAGCTTTATCTTCTTTTCCCAATAACAAGCCCACAAACTTTATCCATTCAGCCTGTCCCAAAGGAGTCATTTCCTTATATCCCAAATGCGGCATCAAAGGAATGCCTACCTCTTTCAAAGCATCGTATCCCCCTCGTTTAAAAGGAGAGATCAAAATCAAATCCGGGTTTACACTCATAATCACCTCATTATCGAAATTCCCTTCAATACCTATCTTATGAATGCTTCCTTCTTTCAAACGATCATTTATTTTCTTGTTAAACAAATGGCGTGTACTGGTGATACCCACCACTGCATCCAGCTCTTCCAACTTGATAAAATTGGAAAGTTGCAGGGAAGTCATGCAGATAACGCTTCGTATGGGAGTTTCAATAACTGTATAATCCGCAGGTATGTTTTCCGCTTCCACACCTCTTGGCACCAAAGCATAATGAAAAGACTGACTTTCTTTATTCTGAGGGTCCTGAATGTCAAGCAGACAAGCCTGATCCGTATAAGTTATTTTAAACCCTTGGGCATATTCCGGAATAATCTTCACAATAGAAGAATCTGTCAATGTCTTATGTTCCAAATTCCCGGAACCCTGTTTGTGCTTACTTTGGCAGGCTGTAACAGTCAATAATAACAAGAGCCCCGAAGCCAATATTAGTTTTTTCATGTTCTTTTCTGTTTTTCAGCCAACAAAGGTAATCAATTCTCTTGCTTTATACAGAATTTTTCAGCACTTTTGCGTGCTTAAAAACTGTAAATACCCACAAAAGATGAGTCATCCGATCTATTTTGTTTCTTTAGGACCCGGTGATGCCGAACTGATTACATTAAAATCATTGCATGCTTTACAACAAGCAGACATAATATATTGTCCATCAACGGTTCGGGAACCAGATAAAATTTTGTCACGTGCCGCCACCCTGTTACATAAGCTAGACATCAAAGGAGATATACACCTATTCTCACTCCCGATGAGCAAAGACAGGACAAAAGCAATCAAAGTCTATCGGCAACTTTTCGAAAAAATGAGGCTGGAACAAAAAGCAGGAAAACGGTTGGCGGTAGCAGTAGAAGGCGATGCGGGAATTTACGCCTCCGTTCACTATGTACTGGATCTCCTCGAAGAAAATGGAATCCCCGTAGAGCAACTTCCCGGTATTCCTTCATTCATCGCTGCGGAAGCTGCCGCAAAACTACATCTCATCAGCCAAAAAGAAAGACTGGTCATTATTCCGGGCAATATTACTTCGGATGAACTGGACATGTATCTTAGCCATCATCATGTGCCGGTTATCATGAAATTATCTCAATGTGCGGATATAGTACAGGATTACATGGAGTCCCACCCCCAATACAGTTATCATTATTTTGAAAATATATCGACAGCCGAAGAATATCATTCTTCCCATCAGGCGGAACTGAAAAGAAGAGTATTTCCTTATTTTTCCCTAATGATCATCTTTAACGAACAGATACGGAAGGACAATAGTTCAAAATAGCGTTCAGAATACCTTCAATATTTACATCATCTTTCTTGATAACTAAAAAATTGTGGTACATTCCTTCTTTCCGGTAACGGATCACAATCGACTTGAGTTTACCAGACTTTGTGTACTCCTTTTCTATCTCTGTGATGTTTTGCAAAGGAAAAACATGCTGAGGCTTCATCCCTCTTATAGCTAAGGTAAAAGAATCAGGAGTAATAGTATAAACAGACAATAACCTTACCCCCATTATCAGCAGAGAAGGAGTCAAGACCAGCAAAGATGCATATCTTCCATGCGCTATAAAAAGGCATGTACACGCCACCAACATAATAGCAATAACCGTCCAAACCCATAAAGGATAGCTGGGTCTGAATTCTTGTTTCTCCATAGGCCACATCTATTTTGTATAGTTACAAAAATAGGGAGATTCAGTTTAATAACCCAAATCTCCCTCAAGGAATTTATAAACTATTTCTAACAATTAATCTAGAGAATACCCTTTACTGTTTCCAGCATACCCTTTTCTTGAATAGAGTCAAGATCAGCTTTCACAGCTGCGGTCAAACCCGGAATGTTGTTCAAGTTCTCACCCCAAATAGATTCTGCAGCCAACACGCCTTCCGCCACTTTCTGAGTGCAGCCTGTAGCCCAAAGTTCTTTCAGCAGATTCATGATTTCAGGAGCATCGTTCGGAACAATCTCAGCACCGTCAGCACGAACACCACCTTTATAATAAGTGATGATAGCCGCCAGTCCCAATACCAAGCCTTTAGGCAACTCACCCTTACGTTCCAGATAAACTTTCAAACCCGGGAGGTCGCGAGTCTCATATTTAGGAAATGAATTCAGCATGATAGAAGTCACCTGGTGATCAACAAACGGATTGTTGAAACGCTCCAAAACATCTTCCGCAAACTTCTTCAATTCTTCTTTCGGCAGGTTCAGGGTTTCCATCAACTCATCGAACATAACTTTATGAATGTATTTACCTACCACTTCATGCTCGCAAGCCTCGCGCACAATGTTGATTCCAGACAGATAGGCTACCGGAGACAGCACTGTGTGAGGACCGTTCAACAAAGTAACTTTTCTTTCGTGATAAGGAGCTTCAGACGGAACAAACAATACATTCAAACCGGCCTTGTCGGCAGGGAATTCCTTGGCGATCTCCTGCGGAGCTTCAATTACCCACAAATGGAAGATTTCTGCCTGTACCACCAGATTGTCATCATACTGCAATTTTTCTTTAATAGCAGCGATATCTTTGCGGGGGAATCCCGGTACAATACGGTCTACCAAAGTAGCGTAGACACCACAAGCTTCCTCAAACCATTGCTTGAAGTCTTCACCCAGGTTCCACAATTCAATATATTGATAGATGGTTTCTTTCAGTTTATGACCGTTCAGGAAAATCAATTCGCAAGGGAAGATTATTAAACCTTTGCTCTTATCGCCATTGAACGTTTTATAACGGTGATACAACAACTGAGTCAGTTTGCCCGGATAAGATGAAGCAGGGGCATCATCCAGCTTGCAGGCAGGATCAAAAGCGATACCGGCCTCTGTCGTATTAGAGATAACAAAACGCATTTCCGGCTGTTCCGCCAATTTCATAAATTCATCATTCTGAGAATAAGGATTCAAAGCACGGCTGATCACATCAATTTTTGTCAGGCTGTTTACCACCTGTCCCTTATCCAAACCTTGCAAGTTTACATGATACAGACAATCTTGTGCGTTCAACATGTCAACCATGCCTTTTTCAATAGGTTGAACCACCACCACACTGCTGTTGAAATCAGTTTTTTCGTTCATGTTGTAGATAATCCAATCCACAAACGCACGAAGAAAGTTACCCTCACCAAATTGAATGATTCTTTCGGGACGTTGAGTCTTTGCTGCTGTCTCCTTGTTTAATGCTTTCATATTTTTAATTATATTATGTGTTTATCCATACCTGTACTTATCGAAGACGAATCAGATTTTATTGTGTACTCATAGTATTCATGCTTTCTCTTAAACGGTAATATATATTTAAGTTTTTATATATCATCATTGATCCAAGCATTTAAAATCTTTAAATCTTCGCCGCAAAGATACAAATAATTTTGTTATTCCAAATAAAATTTCTACTTTCGTGTTCGATAACGGTTAATAAATCTAAAGAGATGCTCTTTGACATCTTTTTTAGAATGAGTTTTTACTGAAAGTCAAAATAAACAACAATTATATAGATATAAAAAGACTACTTATGAAAAACTTTATGGATGAAAACTTCCTGCTTCAGACAGAAACTGCGCAGAAGTTGTATCATGAACATGCGGCTAAAATGCCTATTATCGATTACCACTGCCACCTGATTCCCCAGATGGTTGCTGACGACTATCAGTTTAAGTCACTGACAGAAATCTGGTTGGGTGGAGACCACTATAAATGGCGTGCCATGCGTACCAACGGTGTGGACGAGCGTTATTGTACCGGTAAAGACACCACAGACTGGGAAAAATTCGAAAAATGGGCGGAAACAGTTCCTTATACCTTCCGCAACCCATTATACCATTGGACTCATTTGGAATTGAAAACCGCATTTGGAATCAATAAAGTATTGAATCCGAAAACAGCCCGCGAGATTTTTGATGAATGTAATGAAAAGCTTGCCAAACCGGAATACTCCGCACGAGGCATGATGCGTCGTTATCATGTGGAAACCGTTTGTACAACCGATGATCCGGTAGATTCATTGGAATATCACATCAAAACCCGTGAAAGCGGATTCGAAATTAAAATGCTTCCCACTTGGCGTCCAGACAAGGCTATGGCAGTAGAAGTTCCTGCTGATTTCCGTGCTTATATGGAAAAATTGTCTGCTGTAAGCGGTGTCACGATCTCTTCTTTCGATGACATGGTGACTGCTTTGCGGAAACGTCATGACTTCTTTGCTGAACAAGGTTGTAAATTGTCTGACCACGGAATTGAAGAGTTTTATGCTGAAGACTATACTGATGCTGAAATCAATGCTATATTTAATAAAGTATATGGTGGTACAGAACTGACCAAGGAAGAAATTCTGAAATTCAAATCAGCCATGCTGATCGTATTTGGGGAAATGGATTGGGAAAAAGGCTGGACCCAGCAGTTCCACTATGGAGCAATCCGCAACAACAACACCAAGATGTTCAAACTTCTGGGACCTGATACAGGTTTCGATTCAATCGGTGAGTTTACCACCGCCAAAGCGATGGCAAAATTCCTTGACCGCCTGAATACAGAAGGAAAACTGGCCAAAACTATCCTTTACAACTTGAATCCTTGCGCCAATGAAGTAATTGCTACCATGTTAGGCAACTTCCAGGACGGTACAATTCCAGGCAAAATTCAATTCGGTTCTGGATGGTGGTTCCTCGATCAGAAAGACGGTATGGAAAAACAGATGAACGCACTGTCATTGTTAGGCTTGTTGAGCCGCTTCGTAGGTATGCTGACAGATTCTCGTTCATTCCTGTCTTATCCGCGTCACGAATATTTCCGTCGTACTTTGTGCAACTTGCTGGGTAATGATGTGGAAAACGGCGAAATCCCTGCTTGCGAAATAGAACGCGTCAATCAGATGGTGGAAGATATCTGCTATAATAATGCCAAGAAGTTCTTCCAATTTTGACAACCGTCAGAGTGCTGAATATAAATAAATGAGGATGGAACAAATGTGTCTGCAAAAGTTTTCACTTTTTGTTCCATCCTCATTCCAGTTATAGCAATTCTTCTATAGCCTCCGTTATTTCCTTGTCGGTCTTTCCCATGCCATATCCTCGAATGACTTTCCGTATAATCCGTTCTTTATCCAAAATAAAAAAGTACGGAGCCGCCCCACCCGTCCGGTAATCTTCTATCACTTTATCATCTCCATCCAAAAACATATAATTCAATTCCTTTCTCTTTGCATAATTCTGAAGTGAATGCATCCGGCTCCAACTTTCAATGGCTACCAATTCAAAATCTTCTTCTTGGTACTTTCTTTTCAGTTCTTTCAGAAAAGGGATAGAAGCCTGGCAAGCTCCGCAGCCTATTCCTGTTATATTTACCAAGATGACCTTACTTTTCAAATCACTCAATGACACGGGACGCTCCTTTATATCATTCAATGTCCATTCTGGTGCTTTCTTACCCGTCAGATTAGCGGCCATATTCCTGGAAGGAACGCCATAATCATATTTTTTTGTTTCATAACCTTGCGGAACATAATCGAAAACATCAAACCTGTCAATTGTTTCTTTGTTTATTTCCACATTACAGCAAGTTTCCACCGATATATCATGGGACATTGCTCTCCGTTTTTTATAAGGCAAACCATTCGATTTGTGAATCCACAGTTCATAAATAGAAGTCGGCTCTACATAAAAAGGAGGTGGAGGCATGTGATAAGCTTTACCAAAGAACTCCACTTGTGTATTTTCGTTTATGACAAGTTTAAAATGAAAATAATCCCCACAGTCTTCCAATGTGGTGGCTATGCTGTCTTCTGTTTCCAAAGCATACCTGACAATATTTTTGCAATAATTAAAGAAAGGTGGGGACAACGGTCTGACAGGTAACGGCCTGGTGGTAAAATTATCGATTTTTATTTCCTTGACAGCATGATTCACCAACACACGTACTTCACCATTATAACCAAATTGGAACTCTTTACCATCATCTGTTCCCAAATTCACAAAACTTGCCCCAATCGTAGAATCTGCCGGATTATCGAACTCTTTCACCATATATTTTCTAATACTGGAAGGAATTGTATCACCAGGATTCCAGACTTCGCCCTCTACTTTATACGTTGCTGACTTAATCTGCTCTAAATTATTCAACACCTTTTTCAAATACTCTCTCTTGTCATCTTGGCCATTCACCACATACACCGGCAATAACAAGAGAAAAAATAAAACAGCTTTTGTTCTCATACGTTTCTTGCTTTTATTGATTCGCAAAATATTTTGTTGACGCAAAGAAGAAGAAAAGCCTGTATCTCTGCAAAATATTTATCTGAACTCTTTCTGAATTTTCTCCTTTTTCAGAAAAAGATCAGATAAAACACCTGTTTTTTCCTTAACGTTATTTACTTTTGCATTCAAAATTCATACGATGAAAAGGGCAAAAACACACATTATCTTATTTATGGCAGTCACCACCACCGTTCTATATACTGTTTATATCGCTTTTCATAATAGTACCGAACGAGTAAACACCCAAATAGACCACGCTTTCAAATCCGCCATTACGGAAGATTACAATGAAAGACTTTCCTATATCAGCTATTATCATCCCGAACCTACAAACTGGGATATAAAGATGTATACTATCGCTCCCAGCCTACATCAAAAAGTAAAAAGCTACACCATAAGAACCAGACAAGGAAAAACAATCTATACCTTTAAAGACAGCCTGGACGAGCAGACCGCCAAACGTATGCTGAACCAATACATTCTATCCCAACTAAAACCCATAAAGCCCGATGAATTAAATGCAACCTTTAGAAAGATATTATCCGATCATGACATAACCGGCAGGACCGGAACTATTTATTATAACAAATCCATTTCCCAACACAGTGACCAAAGTTCTGCAATTCCCCGAACGGCATACAATACTCCCCGATACATAGTAGATATCACCCAAAACATCAAGGTACAAGCATGGGTAAACTATGACTTCAAAACCATTTTACGACACATAGACAACACTCTCTTTTGGCTCATCGGACAATTGATGATTCTTATTTTCATACTCATTTTTCTTAAAAAGGAAAAGGATACCCAAACACTCCTTACTCTTATGAACATAGACATGGAGAAACAAGAGTTGTATATAGGAAACAAAAAGTGCAACATTCAGAAATTAGACCTCACTTTACTAAATATGCTTTATGAAAAAGCAGGAACTTGCGTAAGTCGTGAAGAAATAAAAAAGAGTTTCTGGCCTACGGATGATAATGCCAATGAAAAAATAGATGCACACATCAAATCAATCCGGAAAGTTTTAAAAGAATTCCAAGAATATAAATTAATAACAGTCAGAGGAAAGGGTTATTATCTACGTATTCCATAATCCAGATTCCAGGCATTCTTTTAAAACAATATCCGCTAAATCATCTTTCTGAAAAAGCCTGTTTCTATTTTATTTCCTCCTTTTTTTATGTATATTTGCGGCTCTTTTAACACAAAAAACGTGGGGATTCACTAGAATTGGGAGAGCAACAAAATGAAAATCAAATTTATAAGTCTCGCAAGCGGAAGTAGCGGCAACTGCTATTTTCTCGGAACAGACAGATATGGCATATTGGTGGATGCAGGCATTGGCATCCGTACAATAAAAAAAACATTAAAAGAACTTGGAATCGGACTGGATATTATCCGGGCAGTATTCATAACACACGATCATGCCGACCACATCAAAGCAGTAGGGCATTTAGGAGAGAAATTTGGAATTCCTGTTTACTCTACTCCGGAAGTACATGCAGGAATCAACAAAAGTTATTGCATGACCGAGAAATTATCGACCTGCGTACACTACCTGCACAAAGGTGAGACAATGGAATTGGAAGATTTCGCAATTACTGCCTTTGAAGTGCCTCACGACGGAACTGACAATGTTGGCTATTGCATAAATATAGACGGTAAAATATTTTCTTTCCTTACTGACTTGGGGCATATCACTCCCACTGCCGCCGAATATATATGTAAAGCAAACTATTTGGTATTGGAAGCGAATTACGATGAAGAGATGTTGAAAATGGGACCTTATCCCCAATATTTAAAAGAACGTATTGCCGGGCCTAATGGACACATGAGTAACCGCGAAACCGCCGATTTTTTGGCAGAAAATATCAATGAAAATCTTAAATATATTTGGCTTTGTCATCTTAGCAAAGACAATAATCACCCCGAACTGGCATATAAGACAGTAGAACTCTCACTACGAAACAAAGGGATTATCGTTGGCAAAGATGTGCAAGTCATTGCCTTAAAGCGGAATACGCCTTCAGATATTTATGAGTTTGAATAAATTTCGATGAAAAGGTGAAAAAATGATGCAAAATGTTGGATGTTTAAAAGAAAACACCTACCTTTGCAACCGCAAATCAGAAAAGAATGCACTCTTAGCTCAGTTGGTAGAGCAACTGACTCTTAATCAGTGGGTCCAGGGTTCGAATCCCTGAGGGTGTACGAAAGGAGTAACAAAAGTTATTCCTTTTTTGTTATAAGTCCATCAAACAAAAGCGGCTACCCCTCCCGGGCCACCGCTTTAAAATACAAATGAGCGTACAGCCATCAATGACTGCACAAGGAAAATCAGTTATCTTATATTTTTAATAATTCGCTAAGTCTGCTCAAAACTCCCATATCCAAATCCTTTAACTCAATAACATTTAATGTATCTGTAATATAAAGGTCATTGCCTAAAAATAAATATTTTGCATGGAATATCCTATTATTATAAGAGAAATCCAAAGCTATCTCTCTGTCATTCTTTTTATTGCATAATTCTTTAATTCTATTTATAACATACGATTTTTCCATAACAAATAATATTACAGCACTTTTTTACAATTAATCTGCTACAAAGATAAAAAACACCTTATTAAACTTCACATTATTTATAGAAAAGTTATGTGAAAGTTATTAACAATTTTATTAAATTCAACCCATTAAATGGACAATTAAAACAATATCAGCAATCCATCTGAGTTCTATTTATCCTATATACATACCCTTTTGGCTTTTTCATCATTATAGCATAAACTTAAACAATAGAAATCTACAAGCAAGCATCTCCTACCGGAATGTCAAGTTTCTCTAAAGGGGAACGTATAAAAGATATATCTAAAAATAGTTCTTGAACAGACTGAAAATATTTAAGAGAAAAAATCAAGAAGATTGGAAATGAAATAGCTTCCTTAACAACAAAGCAGAGAACAACAAGGATTTAATTCACATAATACAATCCAAACAGGCAACCTTCCAGCTGCCTGTTATACTTCTATTTATCTTTAACATCTCCCTTTATAGGAGTCAGAGTTATTTTAGCCCCCTCAACCATCGGAGTTAATATATCAAAAATAACCTGTTTGTATTCAGATAAAGCAATACTCAATAATAGCTCCTCTTTTCTTATTTTATCCGCCAAAGCATTATTATCCTTTTTATATGATTGATCCTGCATATACAGCCGGTAAGTCTTATAGTTCTCATAAAATGCAGAAATCGACCGGAACAAACGGCCATAATTTTCCTTCAGATTCTGACGGTCATTCTCGTTGAAGTAATTTCCCGGATTAGAAACAAACACTGTATCTTGAACAGAAACCACAGGCTGTGATACCACAGGCAGAGAATCTACCGGCATCTTCTGATCCAAGTAGCCCAGCACCGCTTTTATCTCATTCTCATTAACTAAGTCTTTCAAGATTTTCAATGAGGTATCATAATACTTCATCACTTCATTCGCATTCTCCACACTCATGCTACTGCTATCCATAACATGACTACTCTTGGAACCACCGGAACAAGAGGACATGGAGAGGGCGCAAAGAAATACACCATACAATAATAAATTCTTCTTCATACTGTCAGTATTAAATTATAATACCTTGATAACAATATGAAATGCTAATTGCTCACGCTCCTGCCCCGTTTTTTTCCAAATTGCTCTTAATTTTCTCTAACAAATAAAGACATCCCTGCATTTTAGGATTTTCGTAACATACATAGGCCTGCTCAAACAGCATATCTACCGTATCCTTTAAATTAGGAGTAAAAGCAGCCTTATCTATCTGCATTGTTGGAGGAAGTGATTGAGAATCAAACCATTTTTTCAATTCATTAACCTCTTCCTCAGTATATGTTCTCTTTCTTTCTTTCATCATATTATATATTTTTCTTTAAAATGGATAACCTACTGCAAAGTGAAAAGCGAAATCACGGCTAAAGCGCGGTCGGATAACAGGATATCGTTTTTTACCTGTTTCCACAGGATTTATGGCCTTCATGCCACCATCAAAACGCAAAATCAAATAATCCAGATCAAAACGGATTCCCAAACCGTATGCTACAGCTATCTGTTTATAAAACTCGTTAAATTTGAATAAACCACCTTCCTGTCCGGAGTCATCACGAATAGTCCAGATATTACCGGCATCCACAAAAGCCGCTCCATTCAATTTCCAAAACAAATGAGTACGATATTCTATATTCAAGTCCAATTTAATATCACCAGCCTGATTGATAAAGTCCATTCTCCCATCCTCACTACCTTTATAAACACCAGGCCCCAAAGAACGCACAGACCACCCACGTACACTGTTCGCGCCACCGGAAAAATATCTCTTTTCAAAAGGAAGCATTTTGGAGTTACCATACGGATAGGCCACCCCCACTCCTATATGAAACACAAATGAGTTACGCGGATCTATCATGAAATTCTTTGCAAAATCAAAATCTGCTTTCACATATTGAGCAAAAGGAATATTTGCCAGCACATAATCTTCTCCATCTTTCGGATTAGGGTGAACCAATTTGGAAGCAACATATAGTAAATTACCAGCCTCTTCAATATTGGCACGAATAGAATAGGAATTTTTAGTAGGTGTACGCATCATGGCGTTTCCTGCACTGTTATAGGTAAAGCTGTACCCTGTACGCACAACAAGCTGATTTTCATAACTGGCTTTCAAAGCTGAATTCCTCAGACTCATGCTGTCCAAATATTCCTGAAAAGCCGATGACTTTCTAGGCATATATACATAATTGACATCTACCAAATCCAAACGGTGTTGCATACGTTTCCTGTCAGTCCATTTATAACTCCATGAAGCAGAAGCCAGTGTACGCGAGAATTCCGGACGAACTTGCGATGTGAACTTTAAGCCGACCTCTGAAGTAGCTCTAATTTTCTTTTTAAAATTCGATGATAGAAAAGGAAACATGAACTGAGGGAAATTCAAGCTGCTTTCTATCCCATACTCCATGTAATTATCATTCACATAATCCTGTGAAGCCACCCCCAATCCCGTAATGGCCTCATAAGCGCCACGTACTTTCATCATAAAAGTTTCGGAACCTTTGAATACATTACGGTGCTGAAAAGAAACCGAGGCAGCCGCTCCCAAGTCACCAGCCGAATTAGTTCCTTCTACTTCAAACGCCATGGATTTATTTTTGTTCTTTGCCAAAAATACGTACGCGTCCAGTTGCGTACCATTTTCTCCATTCACTTCACGAAAACGAATATTAGAGTATTTCAAGGCACGCAAACGCCCCAGATTGGAATAGGTGTTTTGCACATCCTGTTCACTATACAGTTCTCCCGGACGGATACGATTGAAATCAACCAACACTTGCGGACGGAGAAAAGCCTTTCCCTTGTAATACATACTATATCCTTTGTATCGCAAAGAGTCAAATTCTTCCAAAGTTCCTTCCTGCACCGACATGATTTCATCATCCGCCAGAAAGTTCACCTCCCCCACCTTGTATTGTCTATGCTTCCGCGGCAAATCTTCTTTTCTACGCTGATAAGGAAGTAATCGTAGAGTCAAATCCACCAAATAGGTATTTCTAGCCGTATCCGCCTGATAGACCAAAAAATCCTTGTTGAACTTATAATACCCCTTATTTTGCAATAATTTGGTAATCCGCTGCCGTTCAGTATCCAGCACATTCACATCAAACAACATACCGGGCGCCAACAAACTTTGGGCAGAGTCCTGCCGCATGTAGTTACTGATAACCAAATCATCTATATCATACACCACATGACGTACCCTATAAGGATGCCCGGCATGAATACGGTAAGCCAATTTTAATTTGTTCTTCTTCGTTTTTTTATCCAAGTGCACAGTAGCCCCCATATACCCCATATTACGTACCGCTTTCTCTATTTCCTCCTGGGATTTCAGGGCAACAGATTCATCATAGATTACCGGAGCATCACCAATCTTCCTAAAAAAACGATTAATCCATTTAGTGGAGTCCACGCCTGAGACGCAATAAGTGCGCATAGGTATCTTAACCAAATTAAACCATTTGGCATTAGGATTCTGACGAATATATGAATTGAATAGTGACGGCTTCACCTCTTTCGTCTCAGATACAATCCTGACCTCATCCAATAAATATTTATCCTCAGGAATAAATTTACTGACCGAACACGAGGTGCATAGTGCTATAATAAATGTGCATATATATGGGCGTGCGCTTTTCTTCATACAAATCCGTAACCTTCGCAAATTTATCTACAAAGATAGATATTAATTGAAAATATCTTCTTAGCTTTGCTCCAAATATTTGTTATTAAATAGAAATTATCATGCTGAGCAAAAACAAAATAAAATATATCCGTTCGTTGGAACTGAAAAAAAAACGCAAAGAAGAACAAGTTTTTGTGGCCGAAGGACATAAATTGGTAGGCGATTTATTAGGCTACTTCCCCTGCAAGTTACTGATTGCCACTTCCAATTGGCTGAAAATAAACCACCCTGTCACGGCCAACGAAATTATTGAAGTAACACAAGAAGAGTTGTCACGTGCCAGCCTTCAAAAGACCCCCCAAGAGGTATTGGCCGTTTTTGTACAACCTTTTTATGATTTAAATCCGGAAGTTATTAAAAGTTCTCTATGCCTGGCGTTGGACGATGTACAAGATCCCGGAAATCTGGGAACCATTATCCGCTTGGCAGACTGGTTTGGCATTGAGCATATCTTCTGCTCGGCAGGGACAGCAGATGTGTATAATCCCAAAACCGTACAGGCAACCATGGGGGCATTGGCTAGAGTAAAAGTTCATTACTGTTCTTTACCACAGCTTATTGAAAGCCTGGCCGATATTCCTGTATACGGCACTTTTTTAAGCGGGAACATTATTTATGCAGAATCCCTATCGGCTCATGGATTGATTGTCATGGGAAACGAAGGAAAAGGAGTAAGTCCTGAAGTAGAGAAGCTGATAAACAAGAAGTTATACATTCCCAATTATCCTCAAGAACGGGAAACCTCCGAATCATTGAATGTGGCAATTGCCACAGCAGTGGTTTGCTCGGAGTTCAGAAGACGTTTATTACCTTAAAATTCATATTTCCATCGGCATATCCAATAATTTCTGAATGAGAAATACTACAGCTCTACCCAAAGCATACATTATAAGCGTACCAGTCTGCTTCCTGCTGTAAACTCCTTTCCCGGCAAATCAAAATCAGCTATATGCCATGCATATACAGGTTGCTCAAGTTCTGTTTCCAGCATGGCACGGTGCAGGAAATCAACAAATTTCTCTCCGGAACAAATATCCAACTCATACATCGGAGAAATAATAATCACTCCGCCTATCCATTGTGTCGCACTAATCTCCTCCTTCAATGGAAAATATGCACGCACTCTATCGCTATCTTCCAACTCCACTACATATTTAGAATAACAGCCATCTGCCGAAACATAAAGATAATGACAAGCAAAACGTCTCATACCCACAAAAAATAATTAATTTCTGCGCTTGATTCTCTGAGGACGATCTGGGTGAGAATGATCTGCCGCATTATTCTCCTTCATCTCACGTGGATTCATACGGACGGGAACATTTTTCCTGATATCCACCGATTGAATCGAATCTGCTTTTTTCTCTGTTACCATCGAATCTGTTCCAACACGCCGTTCCACAGCCAAACTATCCTTTCCGGCAACTGTCATTGTATCTACCGGTTCATGATAACGGGTCAAAGTAATATTATTGATAATCAGTCCCGGCTTATTCGTTGACGAATCACTATCCATATAGTAAATAAATCCGTTCACACTCTTGATGGCAAAAGCAGAATCAGGCTTTATATACAAGGTCTGCACACCAGAACACGTGATATCCTTCACACGTCCCACCACAGAATCATTATCAAACAAAATATTGAACCCCATAGTGGCTCTCCGTTCTCCTTCCGAAAGGAATATACAATCAGCCGACCACAGGAAAGCATCCTTTGCTTTGAAATTACTATCAGCGGGAATCTCAAAAGTCACCTTATTCGCCAACGGAACATCTGTCAGCCAATAAAGTTTACGGTCATACCATACATCCACAGTATCTCCCGGCAACGATACAGCCGGTTTATTCTCACGCAATGCCAGTAACTCCTGCATGTGTTTTTTTTCACTGCGGAAGCGTTCCCCCAGCTTTTTATAGAGGCTGGCAAGTTCCTCTGTGTGACGTGTGTACCACACCATGGACGAATCGAATTCAGCTTCAGTAATATGATGCTTCTCGAAAACATAGTTCTTATATGCTTCCTTTTGATAATTATCAGAATAACTCAGATTATTGCCCATGGAGATACTTAAATGATAATCGTACAAGATATTCTCCATCCTGTCCGGCTGGATAATATTTTCAGGCACTTGCTTACCACACCCCACCATAAAAGCCGCACCCAGCAGCCACACCCAAGTAATATTCTTGCGACGCATCATTTATTCTTTAATTTCTTCTGCTGACGGGTGAATATTCTTATTCAGATATTTACCGTAAAATAACAACAACGCCACAATACCGCAACTGATGGCGGCATCGGCAAAATTAAATATCGGACTGAAAAATATGAAATGTTCCCCTCCTATTCCCGGTATCCATTCGGGCCAGTTGGTTTCAATAATGGGAAAATAGAACATATCCACCACTTTACCATGTAACCATTCCGAATACCCTTCACCTACCGGAACAAAAGAAGCGATGGTACTATGAGTACTTTCATTAAAAATAACTCCATAGAACACACTGTCTATAATATTACCGATAGCCCCTGCCAAAATTAAAGAGATACATACAATATAACCAGTCTTATAATTCTGTTTCACGATTTTTGCCAGATACCAGATAATCAATCCCACAGCTACAATACGGAAGGTAGTAAGGAATAACTTTCCAAATATTTCCATACCGAAAGCCATGCCGTTATTTTCTGTAAAATAGATATAAAACCAATCTGTTATGCGGATACTCTCATGCCAGTACATATTGGTCTTTACCAATATCTTTATTATCTGGTCGATAATCAGAATTCCAAAGACAATAAGAACAGAGAGCTGCCCCTTGGTGAGTAGTTTCTTCATTTATTAAATTGAAAATTAATTAATGGTTAATGATTAGCGGTTAATACTGTAACATGACAGTGAAACTCATTAACTATTAATCACTAACCATTAACCACTATTTTATTTCTTTCCTTCGTTCTTTGCCTCAATGCTCAGTGTTGCATGAGGTACTGCACGAAGCCTTTCCTTCGGAATCAACTTACCGGTTTCACGGCAAATACCATAAGTTTTATTTTCGATACGTATCAGTGCCGCCTGCAATCCTTGGATAAACTTCAGCTGACGTGCCGCCAACCGGGTTGTTTCTTCTTTAGACAATGTATTAGCACCTTCTTCCAAAACTTTATAAGTAGGGGAAGTATCGTCCGTATCATTACCGTCCTTATTCATGATACTACTTTTCAGTCTATCATAGTCGCGCTGAGCCAATTCCAGTTTTTCCATGATAATAGCACGGAATTCCTCAAGTTCCGCATCTGAATATCTAGTTTTTTCAGCCATATAACTTAGTTTTAAAAGGTTAATTATTCTTTTACGACACTCACATAAAGTGAGAAATCATCAAAATTTAATTCTGTACCGTTCTTCATTTCATCCACTAATTCCAAGGAGTTAGCAAGAACTTGGTTACAAATATAAGTATTATATTCATTTACCGCATCATCGGTTTGAGGATTTTTAGATAATGCCACTTTTATTTTGTCTGTTATCTCAAAACCACTACTCTTACGGATATTCTGTATACGGTTTACCAACTCACGGGCAACCCCCTCACGACGCAGTTCTTCGGTTACGGTAACCTCCAAAGCCACAGTCAGTTTGCCTTCATTGGCAACCAGCCATCCCGGAATATCCTCACTGAAGATCTCCACATCCGTTGTTTCGATAACCGTTTCCGCACCATCAAGCATAAAGGTATATTTACCATTTTTCTCCAATTCGGCAATAGCTTCTTGCGACATTCCGGCTACGGCTGCGGCAACAGCTTTCATCTGTTTGCCGAATTTCGGACCCAGTTTTTTAAAGTCACATTTCACCTTTTTCACCAATACGCCTGCAGCTCCGTCTACAAACTTGATTTCTTTCACATTCACTTCGTTCATAATCAAGTCTTTTACGGCTTCGATATGCATTTTCTGCTCTTCGTCCACCACCGGAACCATGATACACTGCAACGGCTGGCGCACTTTGATATTGACTTTACGGCGCAATGCCAATACCATAGAAGTAACATCCTGAGCCATCTGCATACGCGCTTCCAGTTCTCCGTCTATCAATGCCTCATTACATTCCGGGAACTTGGCCAAGTGTACAGAAACCACGGTGTCACGACCTGTAACGGCAATCAAATCTGTATACAAACGGTCGGCATAGAACGGAGCGACAGGTGCCATCAGCCTAGCCACTGTTTCAAGACAAGTGTACAATGTCTGATAAGCGGACAGCTTATCCTGTGACATGGCATTACCCCAGAAACGTTTACGGTTCAAGCGCACGTACCAGTTACTCAAATTATCATTTACGAAGTCTGTAATCAGACGTCCTGCCTTGGTCGGTTCGTAATCGTTGTAACAAGCGTCCACGTTCTTCACCAATGAATTCAGAACAGACAGAATCCAACGGTCTATCTCGGGACGTTCATTTACCGGCACTTCTGCTTCCTGATAAGCGAAACCATCCACATTGGCATAAAGTGCAAAGAACGAATAGGTATTATATAAGGTACCGAAGAATTTACGACGAACCTCATCCACCCCATCGGTATCAAATTTCAAGTTATCCCACGGAGAAGAATTGGTAATCATGTACCAACGCAAAGGATCGGAGCCATACTGTTCGATAGCGCCGAACGGATCCACCGCATTGCCCAGACGTTTTGACATTTTGTTTCCGTTCTTATCCAAAACCAAGCCATTAGAGATTACGTTCTTGTAAGCCACACTGTCGAATACCATCGTAGCGATAGCATGTAGCGTAAAGAACCAGCCACGGGTCTGATCCACCCCTTCTGCAATGAAATCCGCAGGATAATAAGTACGGTTGTCCACAATTTCCTTATTTTCGAACGGATAGTGCAACTGCGCGTAAGGCATCGCACCGGAGTCGAACCACACATCAATCAAGTCGGCCTCACGTTTCATCGGCTTGCCGCTTTCAGACACCAAGATGATATCATCCACATACGGACGGTGAAGGTCTATCTTATCATAGTTCTCCCCGTTATATTCGCCCGGAACAAAACCTTTTTCCTTATAAGGATTGGCGGTCATAAATCCGGCAGCTATTGATTTTTCTATTTCATTATACAATTCCTCTACAGAACCGATACAAAGCTCTTCTCCCTCTTCACTGCGCCAGATAGGCAGCGGAGTCCCCCAATAACGAGAACGGCTCAAATTCCAGTCATTCAAGTTTTCCAACCACTTGCCGAAACGGCCTGTCCCGGTAGATTCCGGTTTCCAATTGATAGTCTTGTTCAGTTCCATCATGCGCTCTTTGGCTGCGGTAGATCGGATGAACCAACTGTCCAGCGGATAGTAGAGCACCGGTTTGTCAGTACGCCAGCAGTGCGGATAATTGTGCACATGCTTTTCTATCTTGAACGCCTTGTTGCCGGCTTTCATCATCATACAGATATAGATATCGAGTGATTCGGCGGCGGCAGCAGCTTTTTCATCGTACTTGCCATCTACAGTAAACTGAGGATCGTAAGCATTCTTCACCCACCGACCCTGATATTCCTTATATTTCTCTACGTCCACACATTCCTTTACGAAAGTCTCGTCCAGTTCGTCCAACAGATAGAATTTACCAGTCAGATCCACCATAGGACGGGTTTCCCCCTTCTTGTTTATCATGAACAGAGAAGGAATACCTGCCGCACGTGCTACAAAAGCATCGTCCGCACCGAATGTCGGAGCGATATGTACGATACCCGTACCATCTTCGGTAGTTACATAGTCACCGAGAATGACACGGAATGCCTGACCGGCCGCTTCTTGCCATTTTCCGTTTTCATCTACCGTCACCGGTTTCACCCAAGGAATAAGCTGTTCGTATTCCATGCCTACCAGATCCGGTCCTTTATATTCACCCACTACTTTGAACGGAATCAGTTTGTCACCCGGCTTATAGTCTTCCAAGGCAAGTTCTTCCGCTTTCTTGTTAAAGTGAGTATAGAGCAAGGATTTTGCCAATACTACAGTCATCTTTTCTCCGGTATATCCGTTGTAAGTCTGCACGGCCACATAGTCTATTTTCGGTCCTACGCACAATGCCGTATTCGAAGGCAATGTCCACGGAGTAGTTGTCCACGCCAGAAAATAAGGAGTTCCCCATTCCGCCATCTCGGGTTTCGGATTCTTCATCTTGAACTGTCCTACCACAGTGATGTCTTTCACATCACGGTAACAGCCCGGCTGGTTCAACTCGTGCGAGCTCAATCCTGTTCCGGCAGCCGGAGAGTAAGGCTGGATGGTGTAGCCTTTATACAGCAGACCTTTGTTATAAAGCTGCTTCAAAAGCCACCACAACGTTTCAATATAGCGGTTGTCATAAGTGATGTATGGATTCTCCAAGTCCACCCAGTAACCCATCTTATGAGTAAGGTCTGTCCACTCTTTGGTAAACTTCATCACGTCCTTACGGCAAGCCGCGTTGTACTCGGCAACAGAAATGGTCTTTCCGATATCCTCCTTGGTGATATGCAATGCTTTTTCCACACCCAGTTCCACAGGCAGTCCGTGAGTATCCCATCCGGCCTTGCGTTTTACCTGGAACCCTTTCATGGTTTTATAGCGGCAGAAAGTATCTTTAATGGTACGTGCCATCACGTGGTGAATACCCGGCATACCATTAGCCGAGGGAGGTCCTTCGTAAAACACGAAAGAAGGACATCCTTCACGTTCTGTCATACTCTTGGCGAAAACATCGTTTTCATCCCACTTCTTCAGCACATCTTTATTGACCTGTGATAGGTTGAGTTGCGAGTGTTCAGCAAATTTCTTACTCATAATTTTATATCGTTTTCTTGTATTCTCTAACTAAAAGGCAATACCTTCCAAAAATTAAGGTGCAAATTTACAAGAAAATTAGATAGATAGAAAGTTTTGATGCTTGTTTTTTTAATCAGATAACGGATACTGTTTCAGAATAACTACATAAAACATGGAAAAAGTCCCTGTTTTTATCAAAATTAATAGCAATAAGAACCGGTTCTTATTTATTGCAATCTTTTCCGGTATGCCGAGGTATTTTCCCCCGTCATATTCTTAAAGAAGCGGCTGAAAGTACCCACACTTTCAAAGCCCAAAATCACCGATATTTCTTTGATGCTATGCGAGGTATGCAGCAACAGCCGTTTCGCTTCGGTCACCACTCGTTCTTGTATAATCTTCAAAGGGGAAGGCATACCGTATGCGGCAAATAAATTGGAAAGCGTCTTGGGAGAACGATGCAACAAAGCAGCATATGCCTGTACCTGCTTTTTCTCCTTGAAATGATTGTCCACCAACACATAATAACGCTGGATGATGTCAAAACCTTTTTCATTAACCGGAAAACCGGACAACTGCTTACGGGCCAGCCGGGTACACAGAATGATGAAACGTTTCAGCAGCAGGCGGAGCATTTCTCCCTGCAGGTTATCCCGCAGAATGTATTCGGTAACCATTCTGTCCACCACCTCGTGCAACAGTTCGGAGTCGGTTATCGGGAGCCGCAGATGCACTATGCCGGAAGTTCCGCTAAACAGCACTCCGCTGCACGACACTTCTTTCTCATGCTTGTAAATGCCGTAAAAATTCTCGTTGAAAAGAAGAGCAAGATACCTGCCCGATACATTCTTGAACTCCGTGCGGTGAAGATTACTCACAGAGATGATTTCATCCTGCTCCATCTCTATTTCCACATGGTCTACTATCAATGTCAGTTTGCCTTCCTGGACCCATATAAACTTATACAGACTACCATTGTCACAGATGACCCTGTCTGTGTGAAACGCTTCAGTCAGTATCATCGTTTCCTGCAAAGATGTATCGTATGCGTAATTCATCATGGCTAAACTGTTTTGTGCATTTCTTTCTGCTGGTTTATACAAAGATAGTGATTTTCACTTATATTAAGCCACCCTATTTTTGCATAGTCTAGAAACAATATACACTATTAACCTTCTGATTTACAACACATAGCATATAGCACAATGTAAAGAGAAGGCAAAGTATCAGAAAGAAAAAAGGAATTTTTGCCATCATTTTAGGAAATCTAGCTATGATATAACCCTACAGGGAATTCGGCAACCATTAAAATAAGCGTATCTTTGTACCAAGAGATTTCCTTCTATAATCTAGACGAAAAAGAACACTTGATTCTTTTAACCTGAACTTTGGACTTTGATTTTCTCCCAATAAGGATTTCTCTCATAATAAATTCAGATTTTATCCCGCCGGGAGGCAAGATAAGGTCATGCAAAAAAATCTCCCAAAAAAGAAGAGGGTGTCCACCATTGAAACGGACACCCTCTATTATGTGTATAACCTACATTGCCGGAAACCATTTATTTCGCTGTTTCCTCCATCGTGTTTGCAGGTTTCTCAATACCTTCGCTTGTAGCACGTTCCTCCATACGCTGGATACGTGCGTCAAGATCGGGATGAGTAGAGAACAACTGATTCAGCTTGCTGCTTTTCTGTGCTCCTGCCTCTTCTTGCAATTTTTTCAATTTCTGGAATGATAATGCCATCGCCCAAGGATTCTTACCTGCTTTCTTCAGAAACTCGTAACCATAATCATCGGCGGCGCATTCCTGTTTTTGTGAATAAGTAGCATTGACCAATGCCTCTCCCAAGTCACCCAACTGGGAATCTGTCAGGGCAGCCGCTTTTCCTCCTTGTGATGAAATACCATCTTTCAATGCCGATGTCAGCAATGCGGTACGGAAACCGTTCTTTGAGTCTTTGTGTGCCACATGACCTACCTCATGGCCTATTACTCCCAACAACTCTTCATCTGTCATGATATCCATCAGTGAAGAAAACACACGCACGCTGCCGTCGGCACAAGCAAACGCGTTTACATCAATCACATAATATACTTTGAAATTCAGCGGCATCCCTTCCACTTCGGTCAACCCTTCAGTCAGTTTTTTCAAACGGACAGTATACGGATCATCGTCCGCACAAACCTGATTATGCTTATCCATCCAGTCAATGTACTCCTTTACATACTCTGTCATCTGCTCATCGGTCAAAGTCACCGCCTTTGCAGCCTTTACGGCTCCCCCCACTGCCTTCTTCAAATTAAACTGGGCCATTGCAGGAGTTACCCCCGCCAAACATAACAACATGACGGTCACCTTTAATAATGCTTTTTTCATTTTTGTGTGTTTTAGATTAAACGCTTCATTTTATTTTTTTAAGAAATGGTGCAAAAGAACAAATTTTTATTCTATCTACCAATCTTTACAAGAATATTTTTACCACCATCCCGTTTCAAGCACACGCCGGAAAGTGAAAAGCCACCGCGAATACACTTCGCGATGGCCCTTACCCATTTTATATACACCTTTAAACAAAATGATACTCACGCCCTAATTCACTAACCCCTTGCGGGCATGAGCTGATCTTTTTCTTATTTATTTGCGCGGGCTTCTGCAATGTAGCCTAATGCCTCTTTACATTTTGCAGTTACATACGCCCAGTCTTCTGCGGCTACCTTGTCGCCAGGGAACAATTTAGAACCCATACCTACACAGAACACACCTGCCTTAATCCAAGAAGTCAGATTTTCCTGAGTCGGCTCCACACCACCGGTCACCATCAGTTTAGACCAAGGCATCGGAGCCAGCAAACCTTTAACCAATTTTGCTCCCAATACATCACCCGGGAATATTTTGCAAAGATCACAACCTACTTCCTGAGCGAAACCCACCTCGGATACGCTTCCGCATCCCGGAGTATAAGCCACCAAACGACGGTTGCACACTTTAGCGATTTCTGGATTAAACAACGGACCTACTACAAAGCAAGCGCCTAGCTGCAAGTAAAGAGCAGCAGTAGCAGGATCAACGATAGAACCTACTCCCATAGCCATTTCAGGACATTCCTTTGCCGCGTATTTCACAACTTCCGCGAATACTTCATGAGCAAAGTCACCACGGTTTGTAAATTCAAATGCACGAACTCCGCCATCATAACAAGCTTTCACCACTTTCTTTGCCACTTCTGCATCTTTATGGTAGAACACAGGAACCATTCCGGTTGAACCAATCTTGTTCAACACTGCTATTTTATCAAAACGAGCCATAATTTTATATTTTAGTTTAAATGAAAGATTGGAACACAAATGATACAAATAAAACATGTATCAAAAATTTGCGTTATTTGCGTCATTCATGTTCCTTATAAAAAACAAATTTAGCGTTGTACACGTCCGCTGGCATCGCCACCGGCCAATGCTTCCACTTCGTCTACAGATACCAAATTGAAGTCACCGTTGATAGTATGCTTCAAAGCAGAAGCGGCAACAGCGAATTCAAGGGCGGCACCTTGATTCGGTTTAGTCAGCAGACCATGAATGATACCTCCGGAGAATGAGTCGCCACCACCTACACGGTCAATAATCGGGTTGATGTCATAGCGTTTTGATTCATAAAATTCTTCTCCGTTGTAAATCATAGCCTTCCAACCGTTGTGAGTAGCCGAGAATGATTCACGCAAGGTAGACACTACATATTTAAAGCCGAATTCCTTTGCCATAGCCTTAAAGATTCCTTTGTAACCTTCCGCATTGGTTTCACCGGCTTCCACATTCGCTTCCGGTTTGAATCCCAGACAAAGTTCAGCATCTTCTTCGTTACCTATACATACATCTACATACTGCATCAACGGTTTCATGATAGACTGTGCTTTTTCTTTTGTCCACAGTTTCTTGCGGAAATTCAAGTCTACAGACACAGTAACACCATGACGTTTTGCAGCTTCACAAGCCAGCTTGGTCAGTTCAGCAGCCTTGTCAGAAATAGCCGGAGTGATACCTGACCAATGGAACCAGTCCGCACCTTCCATGATAGCATCAAAATCGAAATCGCAAGGATCGGCTTCAGCGATAGCCGAGTGGGCACGGTCATAAATTACTTTGCTAGGACGCATGGAAGCTCCTGTTTCCAGATAATAGATACCTACGCGGTCGCCACCACGACTGATGAAATCGGTCTTCACACCATATTTACGCAATGCATTCACAGCAGACTGTCCTATTTCGTGTTTCGGCAATTTGGTTACGAAATAAGCTTCGTGACCGTAGTTCGCGCAGCTCACCGCTACGTTCGCTTCACCACCGCCATAAACAACATCAAATGAATCCGACTGTACAAAACGTGTGTTTCCCGGAGTTGACAATCTCAACATAATTTCACCTAAGGTTACTACTTTTCCCATAATTTCGTGATTTTAAATTGTTATATATTTATTCGTTTAACTTCTAATCCAATTAAATTACTGGTTTACACACTTATAGACGAATCACATCATAACCTTGTACTCAACGGAGCACTCAAATAATTCATCCGTGTGCGTGCACAAAGGTACTATTTATTTTTTTAAAACCAAAAATTGTTATATATTTGTGTCGAAAAAAAATAAATTATTAGTGTGTACGAGCACAATATATATAATAAGGTATGAATAAACTGCCCGAAAGAATCAGAATTAAGGATATCGCCCGCCTGGCAGATGTATCAGTCGGCACAGTGGACCGTGTATTGCATGGCCGCACAGGAGTATCCGAAGCCAGCCGGAAACGGGTGGAAGAAATATTGAAGCAACTGGACTATCAGCCCAATATGTATGCCAGCGCTTTGGCGTCCAACAAAAAGTATCTGTTCGTCTGCCTGCTGCCACAGCACAAGGAAGGCGATTACTGGACCGATGTGGAGATGGGGATGAAAAGAGCCGTAGAGACTTTTTCTGATTTCCACATCACCCTGTCCGTGGTGTACTATGACCAATATGAATATTCCTCCTTCATCAACGCCGGTGAGGACATACTGAGAAAAGAGCCGGACGGCGTATTGCTTGCCCCCACTATTCCTGAAATGACGGCCAGATTTACCAACAAATTACAAGAACGGGAAATACCTTATATATTTATAGACTCCAATGTGGACAGTCTGAACCCACTGGCATTCTTCGGGCAGAAATCCGATCAAAGCGGATACTTTGCCGCCCGCATGGCCATGATGCTGGGAGAATGTCCCAAGGAAATTGTTATCTTCAGACAAATCAACGAAGGACGCCTGGGATCGAACCAGCAGGAAAACCGTGAAAAAGGATTCAGAAAATATATGCAGGAGCATTTTCCCGACTGCAAGATAGTGGAACTGAATCTCTATGCCAAGCGCCCGGACGAGGACGAGGCACTGATGAACCGCTTCTTCCAGGAGAACCCACAGATTACGTGCGGCATCACGTTCAACTCGAAAGTATACATTGTAGGCGAATATCTCATCGGACACAATATGAAAAATTTCAAACTGATTGGGTACGATTTGTTGCGCCGGAACGTCTCTTGTCTGAAAGAGGGTGCTGTAGATTTCCTGATCGCACAGCAACCTACCGCACAAGGATACAGCGGCGTAGAGAGCCTGTGCAACCACCTGATATTCAAAAAAGAGGTGAAGCAATGTAACTATATGCCTATCACCCTGCTTGCGGTGGAGAATGTGGATTTCTATCTGGACGCACATAAAAAGTAAATCTAATAACTAAAAATAGAAATGGAAACAAAGTATTTGAAAATTAATCCGGCTGATAACGTAGTGGTGGCTATCTCGGATTTAAAAGCAGGCGAAACCATCACGGTAGATGGTCATGTCATCACTTTGAAAGAAGACGTGCCCGCCGGCCATAAGGTGACACTGAAAGATTTCACCCAGGGCGAGAACATCATCAAGTATGGCTACCCCATCGGCCATGCCCTGACCGCCGTGGAACAAGGACACTGGATTAACGAAAATCAGATAAAGACTAATCTTGCCGGTCTGTTGGATTATACCTACAATCCGGTCAGCGTAGACCTCAATATCCCGAAGAAAGACCTGACGTTCAAAGGATACCGCCGCAAGAACGGTGATGTGGGGATCCGTAACGAGGTATGGATTATCCCTACCGTGGGTTGTGTAAATGGTATCATCGGCCAACTGGCCGAAGCGTTACGCCGCGAAACCAACGGTGAAGGCGTGGACGCCATCATGGCTTTTCCTCACAACTATGGCTGTTCGCAGTTGGGTGATGACCACGAGAATACCAAGAAAATTCTCCGCGACATGATTCTGCATCCCAATGCAGGAGCCGTACTGATTGTCAGTCTGGGTTGCGAGAACAACCAGCCGGATGTTTTCCGCGAGTTTTTGGGTGATTATGACACAGACCGCGTGAAATTTATGGTAACTCAAAAAGTGGGGGATGAATTTGAAGAAGGCATGAAGATTCTGCGTGAGCTGTATGCCAAGGCCAAAGCCGATGTACGCGAGGACGTTCCTCTGTCTGAATTACGTGTAGGTTTGAAATGCGGTGGTTCGGACGGTTTCTCAGGGATCACCGCCAATCCGTTGCTGGGCATGTTCTCTGACTTCCTGATTGCTCAGGGTGGTACTTCGGTACTGACAGAAGTTCCCGAAATGTTTGGTGCGGAAACGATCCTGATGAACCGCTGCCGCACTAAGGAGTTGTTCGAACAGACCGTACATCTGATTAATGATTTTAAGGAATATTTCCTGTCACACGGCGAACCTGTGGGCGAAAATCCGTCACCAGGCAACAAGGCAGGTGGTATCTCCACCTTGGAAGACAAAGCGCTGGGATGTACCCAGAAATGCGGCAAGGCATACGTTGACGGCGTTATGGGCTATGGTGACCGCCTGAGAGTGAAAGGTTTGAACTTGCTTTCCGCACCGGGCAACGACTTGGTAGCGGCTACCGCCCTCGCCTCTTGCGGTTGTCACATGGTGCTCTTCACTACCGGCCGCGGTACTCCATTCGGTACGTTTGTTCCCACCATGAAGATCTCTACCAACTCCACTCTGGCTAAAAACAAACCGGGATGGATTGATTTCAATGCCGGAGTCATCGTAGAAAACGAACCGATGGAAAAGACTTGCGAGCGTTTTATAGAGTATATCATCCGGGTTGCCAGCGGAGAACCGGTAAATAATGAAAAGAAGAATTATCGTGAAATCGCTATCTTCAAGACAGGCGTGACACTATAATCCAATCTTATACTCAACTTTCCCAATACCCTTACAGCCCTGCCTTTCTTATTACGAAGGTGGGGCTGTGACCTTTTTCTCGCATATATTGTTATAAAACAAGTCTTTTTGTAACTTTGCACCTCATTTTATAAAATACAAATTCATGAACGGTGAAAAATTAACCCCAATAACAAATAAACCCAGCTTATGGGCACTCAGTCCATTACTGGTATTTCTATGCCTGTATCTGGTGACATCTATCATCGTAGATGATTTTTATAAAGTCCCCATCACGGTTGCTTTCATGGCATCTTCGGTTTATGCAGTATGCATCACCAAAGGGCTGAGCCTGAACGAGCGCATGCTGCAATATTCCATCGGCGCAGCCAACAAGAATATCATGCTGATGATCTGGATTTTCATCCTGGCAGGCGCATTCGCCCAAAGCGCCAAAGATATCGGGGCCATTGATGCAACCGTGAATCTTACGCTTCTTCTGCTGCCAGACCATCTGCTGCTGGCAGGCATCTTCCTGGCCGCCTGTTTCATCTCACTCTCCATCGGAACCTCGGTAGGAACCATCGTGGCATTAGTCCCCGTGGTAGCAGGCATTGCGGATAAAACCGATATGAACCTGGCCTTCATGGCGGGTATCGTGGTGGGAGGAGCCTTCTTCGGCGACAACCTTTCGTTCATTTCGGATACTACTATCGCCGCCACCCGCACCCAAGGATGCGCCATGCGTGACAAGTTCCGGGTGAACTTCATGATAGCCCTTCCGGCCGCCCTGATGGTTTTCGGCTACTACATCTTCAGGGGAATGGACGTGATGACCACCCATGACATCCAGTCGGTGGAATGGATCAAAGTCCTCCCCTATCTGGTTGTGCTGGGAACCGCCATAGCAGGGATGAATGTAGCACTCGTACTGATACTGGGCATCGCCACAACGGGAGTGATCGGCCTGCTCACAGGCAGTATCAGCCTGTTCGACTGGCTTGGCTCCATGGGCACAGGAATCACCGGAATGGGCGAACTTATCATCATCACCCTGATGGCAGGCGGTATGCTGGAACTGATCCGCTTTAACGGCGGAGTGGACTATATTATCCAAAAACTGACCAAACACGTCAACAGCAAACGCGGAGCCGAACTTTGCATCGCAGCTTTGGTGAGCATCGCCAATTTCTGTACAGCCAACAATACGATAGCCATCATCACAGTGGGACCATTGGCCAACGACATCGCTACCCGTTACAGGGTGGACAAACGCAAGAGTGCAAGTATCCTGGATACTTTCTCGTGTGTCATCCAGGGCATCATCCCTTACGGAGCGCAAATGCTGATTGCCGCCAAGCTGGCTTCCCTTTCTCCTCTGAGCATCATCGAATACTTGTATTATCCGGTAGCTATCGGAGTATTTGCTCTGCTGAGCATTTTTTTGAGATATCCCAAACGATACTCGTGAAAACAAGGGCAGGCGGTTATATTCCGCCACCGACAGCCCGGCTGAATCCATCTGCAACATCCAGACGATGAAGGCGAAAGATATATAATCTTACAGCTGTAAGATATAGCATCTTGCACGTGTAAGATCTATATCTGTTCTCCGTAGTTAACGGCGGATACTTAGTGGTCAATAACTCTCAGCAATCGATATGACGCGTAGTTTTTCTTGGGTGGTCCAATTCCCCTTTCTTCCAGAACCGACATCATACGCGCTGTAGCCGCCTGAGTCCGGACAGGGAAAGCCTCATTGATATAGCGTTTCCACCGAGGTGTAAATTCTATGTTTCTGAAAAGTTCAGCAACAACAGCAATTCTTTCTTTTTCTTTGTTATTGTTGTTTTTCTTCTCTATTCTTTTCTTCTCTTATAAAGTTTTGCTTAACGCTTGCTTGCGAACACTCATCAACACATTCATTATCAATATATTGAATCGTATTTTCGGCTATATTTTCATCATCACTTTTTTCAATCGTATTTTTCATGCATTTTGCACCGTTTTCCTTATTGTTTGCTTCGTCATCCGCTTCTTTATCTGCTGCCACCAGCACAGTAGAAGTGATTACTTTTTCAGCTATTTGCGCAGTCTTTTTCTTGCTGCTTCTTCCGCCTTTGCTACCGGCGGCTGCACGTTGCTCCGAAAGCTTATTCTGATAACCCATCACCTCATCCAGATACAGGCATCGGAAATATCCGTCCTCCGTTATGACGAACAAGTTAAAGTCTTTAATGAGATGCTGCAAATTTTCCACTGTAGCCCCCCATTGTTCAGCCAACAAATCCAACTCGTTAAAATCGTGTTTGTATTCCTGTTGCCTTCGCAGGAACAATATCATTTGAATATATAATCCTATTCCCATGCATTTCATTTCGGCATTCAGCTTCATCATTTTGTAATCTGACATCAAGCTGCAATTCAGCCGGATAAACTGTTCGGTGTAATCCATTCCTTTGGTGTGTTAGTATATAAATAGATTACAAAGAAACAAAAAATATCAATAGGGTGTATAGATAATTGCCACCAATTATGACATTATCTTCATTTTTATCTCAAACAAATATAAACAACTAGTATACAAACAATTACACAGCATATTCAATTCAATAAAAAAGTATAATTCTCAAGAAAAGATAAAGTTCTTCTCCCCTGCAATTCATGAATATTTTTTATCGCCAGAATTCGGAGATAAATTCCCAATAAATGATCCTATATTAAAAGACACGATGTATTCGGATAGAGGTAACAGAAGAAGATTTATGAATATTTATTTTGAAAATATGCACAAAAGACTTATCTTTGCACCGCAAATGAACGATTGATATGAACCAATTACAAACTACATACAGCATACATCACCTTACATCGGGAAATACCCCCCTGTGTAATCATTTCATTGTGCATGTACATTGGTTCAGCGGATTTGTTTAGATTTCCACTCACACGTAATTTATTACCAAACTTTCATCCTACCCACACACGTGCCCGATGAAAGATATATTGCATGATGGTTCTCATTCGGTGAGAGCATCGAGTTGTATATGTTTTACTAAAAAAATGATTGCTATGTTTACTATTATATCTATCATGTTTGTTGGTATCGGTATAGGATATGTATTGCGCAACTTACAGTTTTTACAAAAGATAGAAAAGAGTACCTCACTCACTATCTTCCTGCTACTGTTTGTTTTGGGAATCTCCATCGGCTCCAACAGCTTAATCATTAACAATTTAGGTAGATTCGGATGGCAGGCGGCTATATTGGCTACATTAAGCATTTTGGGCAGTATGCTAGCTTCCTTCCTGGTATTTCATCTGTTTTTTAAGAAAGGAGGCAAACAATGAAAGGTAGTTTGGTTGTTGTCGCATTTTTTTGTGCAGGATGTATGATTGGAGCTGTCAATAATTTCCAGTATGACATGCACTCTGTTTCCATGTATGTGCTTTATGCACTGATGTTACAAGTAGGAATCAGCATAGGCAGCAATAAGAAATTGAAAGAACTGATTAAAAGCTTACGGTTGAAAATGCTCCTGGTGCCGATAGCTACCATTACGGGAACCTTGCTTTTCTCGGCACTTGCCAGCCTGCTATTAAGCCAATGGAGTGTATTCGACTGTATGGCGGTGGGTAGCGGCTTTGCCTATTATTCGCTTTCCTCCATCCTGATCACACAGTTCAAGGAACCGTCTATCGGGTTACAACTGGCCACCGAATTGGGAACCATTGCATTACTGGCCAATATTTTCCGGGAAATGATGGCCTTACTCGGCGCTCCGCTCATACGGAAATACTTTGGACAGCTGGCCCCTATCTCGGCTGCCGGAGTGAACTCGATGGATGTATTGCTGCCATCCATCACACGCTATTCGGGAAAAGACATGATTCCCTTAGCCATATTCCACGGAATACTGATTGACATGAGCGTTCCTGTTTTCGTATCTTTTTTCTGTAATTTAACGTAAGCCTGAGGATTCGCGCTAAATTACAAAAAAAGGAAGCCCGCTTGCAAATCAAGCGGGCTTCCTTTTTTAATCTATATAAGGCATGAATTATTTCGCAACCTTTTCCAATTTCTTCATGATAGAGAAAATAAACAATGCAGAAAGCAAACAGCATACAATCAATACACTCCATACCATCCACAACTGCATATCACCCCATAAATAACCGATGATAGCCACCAGATAGTTACCGATAGCAGTAGCTACGAACCAAAGTCCCATCATAGCACCTTTATACTTGGGAGGAGCTACTTTGGAAACAAACGAGATACCCATCGGTGACAGGAACAATTCAGCAAAAGTCAATACCAGATAAGTTGAAATCAGCCAGTTGGGTGAAACCAATGCACTTTCGGCAATACCGTTCGCTTCTACTTCTGCAGGAGTAGGCAGACCGAATGAGCCAAACGCCAACAGCATGAAACCTACTGCGGCAATCACCATACCGATACCGATTTTACGCGGAGCTGATGGTTCTTTTCCTTTCTTTGCCAACGAACCGAATACAGCCAGTGATACCGGAGTCAGAGCTACTACGAAAAAGGGATTAAACTGTTGGAAAATCTGAGGAAGAATAGGCAATGTAGGGTCCATAGTACCATAATTAACTCCTAAAATGACAAGAGCCAGGGTAGCGACAACGCCTGAAATCAATTTGCCCTTGCCTGTCTTGGACTGGAACAATGAGAAACCTGCATAAACGGTTACAATGAGAAGGGCCAGATTCCATACACTGAAGCCAAGGCGGTCCAGACCGGTTACCTCATGTGCCGTATAGTCACGGGCGAAGAAAGTCATGGTAAGACCGTTCTGATGGAATGCCATCCAGAAGAAAATTACCACCGCGAACACCAGCAGCAAAGCAACGATACGTTCTTTAGTCTGTGCGGGAGTCAGCTCTTCTTCGTGTACATTGGCCGGTTTAGCCTGCTTGGAGTTGTAATCGGCATGTTTGAATGTAGAACGGAAAATAACATAAATAGCCATAGAGGCAACCAGTGAAATACAAGCTACACCGAAACCATAGTTATAGGCTTCAGACAATTTATCAATATAGGTAGTACAGAAATCGGCCATGCTTCCTGTAAAATTCTGCGCGTTCTGCATAGCGGTCAATGTGGCCTCGCCATCGGCAGTAATCGTACCGTCAAGGAACTGGTGTGCCAAAGAAGGGATCTGGGGTACATAGCTGAAACCTGCTTTGCCCAACACATAGTTGGTCATGGCAGTAGCGGCGGTCGGAGCGAACAGGGCGCCGATGTTGATTGCCATGTAGAACAAACTGAAAGCGGTATCACGTTTCGCACTATACTCGGGAGCATCATACAGATTACCTACCATTACTTGCAGATTTCCCTTGAAAAGTCCGGTTCCCAAAGCAATCAGGGCAAGAGCGCCGAACATGGAATACAATCCGATATTAGTTGCCATCGGGATAGCCAGCAAGACATAACCGGCAAACATGATAACGATACCGGTAGTAACCATCTTGCCATAACCGAATTTATCAGCCAGAATACCTCCGATCAGCGGCATGAAATACACTCCTGCCAGGAAACTGGCAAAGATTGTTGACGTCGTGGCGGCTGTAAAGCCGAATTTCGCTTGCAAGAAGAGAGTGAAAATAGCAAGCATGGTGTAATAACCAAAGCGTTCGCCGGTATTGGCGAGAGCTAATGCGTATAAGCCTTTAGGCTGTCCTTCAAACATAGTTGATAAAGATTTAATTAATAGTTAGTATTCTTTTTTGCAAAGATATAACTTTTAGTCTATCTGAAAAAAAAAGAGCCACAAATGTGACTCTTTTTGGCATATTTATTCGGTGAAAAGGGAACATATCTCTGCTTTCGTTTCTTTTATCAAGTCATCGGGAGCTATTTTTATTTGTAATCCGCGGATACCGGCACTGATATAAATAAATGGAAATGTGATGCAAGTCTCGTGTATATAGGTGGGGAAATGTTTTTTCATGCCGATGGGAGAACATCCTCCCCGGATATATCCTGTCAGGGGAAGCAACTCTTTCATGGGGATCAGGTCGCATTTCTTGTTACCTGAGACTTTTGCCGCCATTTTTAAATCTACCTCGTGCTCGCCGGGTATGACACAGACAAAATATCCAGATTTATCCCCATGAAGCACCAAAGTCTTGAAGACTTGTTCTATGTTCTCGCCCAAACTGGCGGCAACGTGAACGGCGCTGAGGTCATTCTCGTCTACTTGGTATGGAATGAGCTCGTATGCTATCTTGGCTTTATCAAGCAGACGGGCTACGTTGGTTTTAGCTATCTTCTCTTTCATTGCTGGTATGCCGGTTAATTTTCCAATTCTTCTTTTATAAACTTCGGGGTATATCCTTTTTTGCTTTCGGCCACTTCCTCGGGAGTTCCGGCCGCAAGTACCTGTCCTCCGCCCCGTCCGCCTTCGGGACCCATATCGATGATGTAATCCGCCAGTTTGATAACGTCCAGGTTATGTTCGATAACCAGAACGGTATTGCCTTTTTCCACCAGTTTGTTCAGTACATTCATCAGCACACGGATATCTTCGAAATGAAGCCCGGTAGTAGGCTCATCCAGAATATACATCGTTTTTCCGGTATCACGCTTGGACAATTCCGTAGCCAGTTTCACACGCTGGCTCTCTCCGCCCGACAAGGTGGTGGAGGGCTGTCCCAGTTTAATATATCCCAACCCCACCTCTTGCAGCACTTTGATTTTATTCAGAATCTGAGGCACATTCTCAAAGAACTCTACAGCACGATTGATGGTCATGTCCAGTACATCGGCTATGGATTTACCCTTATAGCGCACTTCCAGCGTCTCGCGGTTGTATCGTTTGCCGTGACAAACCTCGCAAGGCACTAGCACATCGGGCAGGAAATTCATTTCGATGGTCTTGTATCCGTTACCACCGCAAGCCTCGCAGCGTCCTCCGGTTACATTGAACGAGAAACGCCCCGGCTTATAGCCACGGATCTTCGCTTCGGGCAGACCGACAAACAGATTCCGGATATCCGAGAATACCCCTGTATAGGTGGCCGGATTGGAACGCGGTGTCCTACCCAGCGGCGACTGGTCCACATTCACCACCTTATCTATATAGTCCAGTCCCTCCACACTGTCATAGGGCAGAGGTTCCTGCAAAGAACGGTAGAAATGCTGTGACAGGATGGGCTGCAAGGTATCGTTTATCAGCGTGGATTTACCACTGCCGGACACCCCTGTGACACAAATGAGTTTTCCCAAAGGAAATTCCACATCCACATTCTTCAGGTTGTTCCCCTTCGCCCCTCTCAGCCATAAGGATTTCCCGTTACCGGGGCGGCGTTCGGCCGGTATCTCTATCTTCATCTGTCCGTTTAAATACTTAGAGGTAAGCGTTCCTGTCTGAAGCATTTGTTTCGGAGTCCCCTGAAACACTACCTCGCCTCCCAGGCGGCCCGCCTTCGGTCCCATATCAACCACATAGTCTGCCGCCAGCATCATATCCTTGTCATGCTCCACCACGATGACAGAGTTACCTGTGTCACGCAACTTCTTCAAAGAGTTGATAAGGCGGAGGTTGTCCCGTTGGTGTAATCCGATACTCGGTTCATCCAGAATATAAAGCACGTTCACCAGCTGGGAGCCGATTTGAGTTGCCAGACGGATGCGCTGGCTCTCGCCTCCCGAAAGGGATACCGAGGTGCGGTTCAGTGAAAGATAATCCAGTCCCACATCCAACAAAAACTTAAGACGGGTACGGATCTCCTTCAAAATCTCGGCGGCAATCATGCGCTGCTTGTCTTCCAAAAAAGAATCGACCTGTTGCAACCAGTCATACAGTTCGTTAATATCCATGCTTGCCAGTTCATAAATGTTCTTGTCATGGATACGGAAATGCAACGCCTCCTTGTTCAGACGCGCGCCCTTGCATTCGGGACAAACATCGGTCTTGGCAAACTGTTCCGCCCACTTCTGAGCAGTGGCCGACGCATCTTTCTCCTGCATCATCTGGATGTACTTCACAATCCCTTCATAAGTTACAAAGTAATCGGAAGAGGTATGAATCAAGGTGCTCTTTATCTTGATACGCTCATCCGAGCCATAGAGTATTTCGTCTATCGCATCATCCGGCATATCCTTGACCGGCGTCTTGATCGTAAAATCATATTTTTCAAGCAACGCCTCTATCTGCCAGAAAATCATGGCATTTTTATATTTGCCCAAAGGCACGATGGCTCCTTCGTAAATGGAAAGATTCCTGTCGGGAATCACTTTGTCCACATCAATCAGATTCACATACCCCAGCCCCTTACAACGGGGGCAAGCTCCCTGCGGAGAGTTAAACGAAAAATTATGAGGAGCAGGTTCTTTATAAGACAGTCCGGTAACAGGACACATCAACCGCTTGCTGTAATGGCGCACCTCCCGGGTATCGGCGTCATAAATCATAATCAGCCCCTCACCCTGCTGCATGGCAGTGGCAACGCTCTGTTTCAGCCGTTTATCATCCTTTTCCGATACGACCAACTTATCTATCACAACTTCTATATCATGATTTTTATAACGGTCCAGCTTCATGCCGTGTACAATCTCGCGCACCTCGCCGTCCACGCGGACATACAGATAACCTTTCTTGCGCACTTGCTCGAAAAGTTCTTTGTAATGTCCCTTGCGGGTACGTACCAACGGGGCAAGCATAAATATCTTCTTACCCTGATAATCCCGGTGAATCAGGCCGATGATCTGTTCCTCGGTATATTTCACCATTTTCTCTCCCGAAAGATAAGAATAAGCAACTCCTGCACGGGCATAGAGCAAACGGAGATAATCGTATATCTCTGTCGTAGTCCCCACGGTAGAGCGGGGATTCTTGTTTGTCGTTTTCTGTTCGATGGAAATTACCGGACTGAGTCCTGTAATCTTATCCACATCCGGCCGCTCCAACCCTCCCAGGAAATTACGGGCGTATGCGGAAAAGGTCTCAATGTATCTCCGCTGCCCTTCGGCGAAGATGGTATCGAATGCCAAGGACGATTTACCGCTTCCGCTCAATCCGGTTATCACCGTCAGGCTGTTCCGTGGAATTTCAACATCTATATCTTTCAAGTTATGTACACGGGCACCGTATACATTAATCAGTTCTTTTTCTTCACTCATAGTCTTCTTACTCTGCGTAATCTTTGCAAAATTAATGCTTCCCGACGAAATATTTAATTAAAAAGCCTAATAATATTTTCTATTCTTTCTATATAATGTGAATAAAACAGTTTTTTTTGTACTTTTGCCACTCAGTTTAATCAACACACTGCAAATGAAATTTATTCGAGCATTATATCTTATCGCAGCCTTGTCTGCCAGCAGCACCGGAATGATGGCTCAAACACAGTCTTCCGGCTATTTCCTGCACACCATCACCAAAGGGCAAAGTCTTTATTCCATAGCCAGCATGTATAATGTCACTACCGGTGACATCGTTAAAATGAACCCCGGCAGTGACCAGAAAATTAAAACCGGTGAGACATTGAAGATTCCACAAAAGAACAGCGGAACGGAACAGCAGATGTTCCATACCATCCAGTCGGGTGAAACCTTGTACAAGCTGACACAACGCTATGGAGTAACCGCACAACGCATCTGCCAGGCAAATCCCGGGCTGAGCGCGGAGAATTTCCGTATCGGACAGGTTATCGTAATTCCCGCCAAAGTGACGGACAGCGAGGAGATAATTATGAACGAGGTGAAAGCTGCACAGACTACCAAGCCGGTCACCACTTCCACCCCACTGAAACCCAATTGCAGGGACATGCATAAAGTGGAACGCAAGGAAACCATATTCAGCATCAGCCGCCTGTATGGCATCACAGAAGCCGAACTGATTGCCGCCAATCCTGAACTGCGTACCGAAAAACTGAAAAAAGGAAAGTTCCTTTGTATTCCATATCCTAAGGATACAAAGACCGAAACACCTGTGAATAATACGCCTGCCGTAATTCCCACGGATGACCAGCTGTTTAATGAAAGCAAGAAGGAGGCACGCAAAATATCTACCATCAAAGCTGCCGTAATGCTGCCATTCATGACAGACGGTAAGGGCAACCGTGACGAACAGACACGTATGGTGGAATACTATGAAGGCTTCCTGATGGCAGTAGACAGCTTGAAGGAAAAAGGAGTATCCATCGACCTGTACTCATACGACACCCATAACAATACTTCTTCCATCAAGAACATTCTGGATAGAAGTGAATTGAAGAGCATGGATATTATCTTCGGCCCAGCTTATCCCGACCAGGTGAAACCGGTTGCGGAATTTGCCAAGAAAAACAATATCCGGCTGGTAGTACCTTTTACCTCCAAAGGGAATGAAGTTTTCAACAATCCCGCCATCTATCAGATAAATACTCCCCAATCTTATTTATACTCGGAAGTTTATGAGCATTTTACCCGCAAGTTTACAACCGCCAATGTTATCTTCCTGGATGCAGAAGATGGTGATAAAGACAAAGTGGATTTTATAAAAGGGCTGAAAGAGGAGTTAAAAAACAAACGCATTCCTTTTACCGAATTAAAAGGGGAAAATATTACTCCGGAATCATTGAAAGCCGCGATGAACCATAGTATGGATAATGTATTCATCCCGACTTCCGGCACCAACGTGGCATTGATAAAACTGTTACCACAACTGATTGTGACCTCCCGTGACAATCCCGACTACCGTATGCAGTTATTCGGCTATCCGGAATGGCAGACCTATACCAACGACCATCTGGCCAGTTTCTATGAACTGGACACCTATTTCTATTCTTCGTTTTACACAAACAATTTATTTCCGGAAGCCGTTCAGTTCTCATCGGCTTACCGCAAATGGTACAGCAAGGATATGCTCAACTCATTCCCTAAATATGGTATGCTGGGATTCGATACTGGATATTTCTTCCTGAAGGGCCTGTCCCAATACGGCAACAAACTGGAAGACAAACTGGACAAGGTGGCTGTCACCCCTATCCAGACCGGATTTAAATTTGAACGCGTAAACAACTGGGGTGGATTTATCAATCGCAAAGTGTTCTTCGTTCATTTTACCAAGGACTTTGAACTGATTAAACTTGATTTTGAATAATGGAAAAGTATAAGAACTTCGGGCTGCTTGTACTGACATTGCTCTTTGCATTGCCGGCAGCTGCACAGTTGGGTGAAGAACGTCATAATTTTGCCGTCGGCATCAATGGTGGTCTGAACATGAGTTCCGTCAGTTTCAACCCGAAAATCAAACTGAACACCTTGAACACCATGTCTATGGGGGTTACCATGAGATATATGTCCGAGAAATATTTCAAGATGATGTGTGGCGTACAAATGGAAATAAACTATTCACAACGCGGATGGGACGAAAAGATAGAAGACGATTCCGGCAATTCTTACAGCCGTACCATGAATTATCTGGAAATCCCTTTCATGGCACATCTGGCATTCGGCAAGGATGCATTGAACCGGGGAGTGAAGGTCTTTTTCAATGCAGGACCACAAATCGGCTTTTTCCTGGGTGACAACGAAAAGATAAACTGGACTACTTCTACAACAAGACCGGAACACGGTAAAGAGGTAGAGAATAAATTCGATTATGGTATCACAGCCGGCGCCGGTCTGGAAGTAAGTACCGGTATCGGACATTTCCTGCTGGAAGGACGTTACTACATGGGATTGAGCGACTTTTACAAGAATTCGAAAAGAGATTTTTTCGAAAGATCAGCCCATTCATTCATAGGCATACGGCTGAGTTATCTGATAGATATTACTAAATAAAAAAAAAGATTTTATTCTGCAAATAGTCCGCGTTCCACTCTCTCTCATAACAACAAAAGCCTGCAAGATGGATCTTGCAGGCTTTTTATATCATAATATTCCCTCAGCTTACCTCAAACGGTCGTATGCTTTAACCAATACCTCATCCTTACCAATGGCGCGGATGGCAAGCCAATTCAAAATGATGGCAACCAACGGCAGACATACAGTCCATGAAAGAGAAAATGTCATTGACTCTTCTTTCAACATAAAAATAAAAGTGACCAATGTGGCATAATACCCGATCAACAAAATGGTGCTGAAAATAGTCAGACGAATTTGCAACATGCGTTTTTTAAACAAGAAGATAGTGCCGAAAGCAAGAACCGCAACAACCAGCAAAATCACAAACAAGGCCCATGGAGCATAATCTTTAGTACCATCCGCCATAGTAAGACACAGATTTGTTAAAGCGGAAACACTATAATCACTTCCTATGTATGAACCTACGGGACTACACAGGCAAATAATAATCAAGATGGTAACAACAAGTAAATAAACAGATTGAATGCGTTGTATCATAGTCTCTTTAATTTTAATCATACAACCTATCATTCTAAACGCAGTGAAAAACCTGAAAACACAAAGTGAATGGTTATCAGATTCTTCACTGCGTTCAGCATAACAGGGCTAATATAATGTGAGGTGCATCAAAATGTACCACAGATTACTCAGATTGATACAGTTTCCACACGAAATGACTCATGTATCAAAATAGAACGATCTGTGTAATCTGTGGTAAAGACCTTTTGCACAACCCCCAATGAAGAATCACTGTAGTTTCTCTTTTTCTTTAGCAGGATTACGGAAATAAACCTTGCCTTCTTCATATTCCTGAGCAGCGATCAATGTCGGTTTCGGAAGCTTTTCGTAATAACGTGAGATCTCGATCTGCTCTCTATTTTCAAAGACTTCTTCCAGGTTATCGTTGTATGAGGCAAACTCCTGCAATTTCTTTGAAAGATCATTCTTCATCTCAACACTAATCTGGTTGGCGCGTTTGCCAATGATAGCAACAGTTTCATAAATGTTACCTGTGTCTGCACATAAATCCATCATGTCACGGGTAACAGTATTACTTGGAGCGTTTGTCTTTTTGTAATCCATAATTTCTTATTTAGTTTTATTCATTAAATTCTTTTACATACTTATTGGCATCCTTGTAGATGCTCTCCACTTCTTTAGTATACTTGCTGTCAGGAAACTCGTTCTTGAAAGAATAATATTCATCTATCGTCTCACGCATACGCTCTTCTTTCTTTTCCTCCACACTCGCTTTCGCCATATCATATTTAGCACGCAAGACCAAGATAGAAAGATCTTCGCGCATCTTGGTATAAGGATAGTCTTTCAAAGCATTCTGAGCCGTAACGATACAAGACAAATAATTGTTACCGGTAGTACTATAAGTACTGTTTCCTGTATAAGAACCCAAATCATAATACAATTTCGCAGCCAGATAGTCTTTCATCACCAGCTTGTCCTGCAAATCAAAAATCATTTGCTGTGCATCCTGCCGACGGCTACTGGTTGGGAAATATTCCATAAACATCTGCAACTCCTGAATAGCTTTATAGGTGCTCGACTGGTCCAAACGAGGTTCCGGAGTATCCAAGAACAATGCTTTTCCTGAAAAATATCTGGCCTGTTCCGTATAGACCCCACGCGGATAAGTATTATAATAAGTGGTGAAATAATGCGAAGCTGTGATGAAGTCACCCTGATTATAGTAGGTCATACCCAACATATAAAGTGATTCCTCAGCCTTATCCGTTCCCTTCATGATGGTAATCAATTCCTCCAGAATGGTGGCCGCCTTAGTATTCTGCCCTTTGCCAAAGTAACTTTTGGCCGCTTCGTACTTGTATTCGTAGTCCGTGCTTTTTAAAACTTTGTTATACTCTCCACAAGACGTTAGAACCGTACCGGAGACAAGAGCTATAATGATATATTTTTTCATCTTATTCAAATAATTGCGCAAATTTACGCCTTTCCACCGAATAATGCAATATTTCCATGTTTTTAAATGCTAAAAAGTCGACAAGAGTCTATTTTTTAGAGATGAATAGATAATATCTAAGGAAATAACTGTATTTTTACATCTCATTAAACTAAACATACTATTTATGAATTTTGAATTGATTTCCGAATACCAACCCACCGGCGACCAACCGGAAGCTATCGCCCAGCTAACCGAGGGAGTGCTGGAAGGAGTCCCCGCACAAACTTTATTGGGGGTTACCGGGTCCGGCAAGACTTTCACGATTGCAAATGTAATTAAAAACATCAATAAACCCACCTTGATATTAAGCCATAACAAAACATTGGCGGCCCAGTTATACGGAGAGTTCAAGAGTTTCTTTCCCAACAATGCAGTGGAATACTATGTATCTTATTATGACTATTACCAGCCGGAAGCATACCTGCCGTCCAGCGACACCTATATAGAAAAGGATCTGGCCATTAATGAAGAGATTGACAAATTGCGGCTGGCTGCCACCTCTGCCCTGCTGTCGGGACGGAAGGACGTGGTGGTGGTGTCTTCCGTGTCCTGCATCTACGGTATGGGGAACCCGTCGGATTTCTATAATAATGTAATTGAGATAAAAAAAGGCAAACTGCTGGACAGAAATGTATTTTTACGCCGTTTGGTGGACAGCCTGTATGTGCGTAACGATATAGAACTGAATCGCGGGAATTTCCGCGTAAAAGGTGACACGGTAGACATTTACCTGGCATATAGCGACAATCTCCTCCGGGTTATGTTTTGGGACGACGAAATTGATGCCATTGAAGAGATCGACCCTGTTTCGGGAATCCGTCTGGCTACTTTTGATGAATACAAAATTTATCCGGCCAATCTTTTTATGACCACCAAAGAGAGCCAGTTGAGAGCTATTCATCAGATTGAGGACGACTTGACGAAAGAGGTGGCCAAATTCGAGGAGGAAGGAAAAATGTATGAGGCGAAACGACTCTATGAGCGCGTGACATACGATATGGAGATGATTCGCGAACTGGGGCACTGTTCGGGCATAGAAAATTATTCCCGCTACTTTGACGGGCGTAATGCAGGTACCCGTCCTTACTGTCTGCTGGACTTCTTTCCGGATGATTTCCTGATTGTAATAGACGAAAGCCATGTCAGCGTACCGCAAATACGTGCCATGTATGGTGGGGACCGGGCCAGAAAAACCAATTTGGTGGAATATGGTTTCCGGATGGAGTCGGCTTTTGACAACCGCCCTCTAAAATTTGAAGAGTTCAAGGAACTGGCCAAGCAAGTGATTTATGTCAGTGCTACACCTGCCGATTATGAATTGGTGGAAAGTGAAGGCATTATCGTTGAACAGGTTATCCGTCCTACCGGACTGCTGGACCCGGTAATTGAAGTACGCCCCAGTCTGAATCAGATTGATGACCTGATGGAAGAGATACAGCAACGCATCGAGAAAGAAGAACGTGTACTGGTGACCACGCTCACCAAACGCATGGCAGAAGAATTGACCGAATATCTGCTGCGCAATGACATCCGCTGCAACTACATCCACAGCGATGTGGACACTTTGGAACGCGTTAAGATTATGGATGAATTACGTCAGGGCGTTTATGATGTACTGGTGGGTGTGAACTTGCTTCGTGAAGGTCTGGACTTGCCCGAAGTGTCTTTGGTCGCCATTCTGGATGCAGACAAAGAAGGGTTCCTCCGTTCCCACCGTTCGCTGACCCAGACAGCAGGACGCGCCGCCCGCAATATCAATGGAAAAGTAATCATGTATGCAGACCGCATGACGGACAGCATGAAAAAAACGATAGACGAAACCAACCGTCGTCGCGAAAAACAGCTGGCATATAACGAAGAGCATGGAATCACCCCCAAACAAATACAGCGTGCGCGTAATGCTGCCTTGTTGGGCAACAACAGCAACGAAGCGGCCGGAACCACTCAAGGCTCCAAGGCATATATTGAGCCATCTTCCAATACAATGGCTGCCGACCCGATTGTTCAGTATATGACCAAGCCACAGATGGAGAAAACGATAGAACGTACCCGGAAACTGATGCAGGAAGCTGCCAAGAAGCTGGAATTTATAGAAGCTGCACAGTATAGGGATGAATTGCTGAAACTGGAAGATATGATGAAAGAGAGATGGGGGTAGGCTTGTCTCCCGATAAGATAGCACGGATATATCGGTGAGTTCCGGGAAAAGTAGGGTCCCCTACTTGCCCTACTTTTTTCAGAACCGTACCATTAATTCCATAACAAACTTGTCTTGTTCAGACTCCTTTGCCAAAGAAAGTTTATCATAAAAATATTTTTCATAATTAAGACGCAAATCCGCTTGAAAAGCCTTTCCAAAGCTTAACGTCACACCTCCAGTCACACGCTGGCGGGAATAATCGGTAATGTAAAGTTTACCATCCTCATCCGCATTACCGTTACTATGATCTCCCATACTGTCATAACGTCCTAAAAATGAAATTTTCTGAAACAGACCTTTCTTGATAAACAAGTCGTAATTGACAAAGGCGTTGAAAGCATGTACATCATCAAATGAGTTTTTCGCATAAGTTTTATAAAGGTATTCGGCTTCTATATGCCAATTATCAAACTCGTAGTAAGTACCGATATCATACATATAGATGCTGATTTTATCGGGATGTATTTTCTGGGTACTCAAAGTCAAGTTATAATTTTTCCACGGCATCAATTGAAGCTTAACAGAATAATTCAACGTGTTGTGCCACTCTTTCTGATTGGTGAGTCCGGAGCCGTTGAACAGTCCGCCCTCCAGTTTCAACGGCAGTCCCTCCTTTAAAGAGAAAGCTCCGGTAGCCCCCACATCACGCACATTCCCCACCTGTTTGGCTATGAACGAACGGTTGGCAAAATATTGTTGGTGGGGAGATCGATGAGCGTCTATGGTGAAAGGCACACGCATCTGTCCTAGTGTGACATTCCATGTATCATTGGGGACAAAGCGGGCGTATGCATCCAGCATCTTGATACTTCCCTCATCGGACAAGTCTATTTCAGCTTTATAAGCGATTACCGGAAGAACCTTCCCGTCCAGACTGACACGGGCGTTACGTACTTGGAACCGTTGCATTCCGTTAGTGGTTTGAAGTTCATATTTACCGCGGATCGTTCCATGTACTTCCGGCAAATATTCTTTAGGAATAGTCAGCTGTGCGGAAGCAGTTGCAATACTCAGCATTGTAAAAGCAGACGCTACAAGTGTATTTCTCATTTTTATTAATGTGACTTTCTTTGTTTACGGCTGCAAAGATATAGGTTCGGTATATCTGTAACATTTCATTCATATTACAAATCTGTTTCATTTGATATGGGGAATACATTTTACAGTCACATTCCGTATGCTTCTCATCTGCAGTGAACGCAGTGAATATGACCAAAAGAAATATCGACGTACCGACAGAGTTATTCAATAATACGGGCAGTTTCCACCTTCTCCAGACGTGCACGGAGTTTTCCCATCATGGATTTACGTATCCGGAGCCTCATCAGGCAATCCATATCATACGATTGCTCCAAGATGGCAGGCTCGTCCTCTTTCACAATGCGCATGATATCATTCATAAAAGGATATTCAAAGGATACGGTGATTTCTTCATCCACTGTTCTTTCCACTATATCAGCAGCAGCTATTGCTTCGGCAGCGGCGGCCTTGTAAGCGACAATCAGTCCGCTGGTTCCCAATTTTATACCTCCAAAGTAACGGACTACTATAACAAGGATATCCGTCAACTCATTGGAATTTATTTGCCCCAAAATAGGCTTTCCTGCGGTACCCGAAGGCTCTCCGTTATCATTTGCTCTGAAATCCTTCCTTTCATGCCCCAGCATATAAGCGTAACACACATGCCGGGCATCGTAATATTTCTTCTGATACGCGTCAAGATGCTGCTTTATTTCCTCTATGGTACGTACCGGAATGGCAATAGCTATAAATTTACTCCGTTTCTCCGTATATATGCCTTCGGCAATGTCTGTAATGGTTTTATAAGTATCTTCTTGTATCATGGGTTTCAGAAATCATAAATCTTTAATTATAACTCACAGAATCTGTCTGGCAATCCATGCACACGCCTCAGCATCAGCCAGCGCATGATGGTGATTCTCCAATTCAAAACCAAAAAAACCGGCCACTGTATGTAACTGGTGGTTTCTCAACCCTTTCAGCTTCCGGGAAGCCTGATAGGTACAATAAAAGTCATAATCAGGATAATCCATACAATAAGTACGGAACACAGCTTTCAAACATCTCTCATCAAAGGCTTTGTTATGCGCAACTAGCGGAAGCCCCTCTATTTTAGGGGCAACCTGTTTCCATACTTCTGAAAAAACAGGAGCATGGGCAGTATCTTCCTGTGTCAATCCATGAATACGGGTGTTCCAATACAAATAGTAATCCGGTTCAGGATGGACGAGGCTGTAGAACCGATCGGCTATCTCACCATTCCTCACAATAACCACACCCACACTACATATGCTGGTACGTTCATTATTTGCCGTCTCGAAGTCTATTGCTGCAAAATTATCCATACTTTTTTCGTTACACAGACAAAGGTACGACAAAAAAGCGATATACAAAATTCTTTTTTCCGGTACAATTTCTTATCTTTGAAACCTCAGCAGCAAAATAGACCAATATCTGTGACAATCAGCACTTGTAAAAGCTGAAAGATTAAACCATCTTTGCACTGTTTTTGTTTTTTAACTTAGACTAGATTTATAGTAAGATGAAAAAGATGAAATTCTCTACCTTGTTAATAGCAGCAGGGTTACTTTGTATCTCCGTTCACATAACAGCCCAACCACACTCCCGAAAGAAGGTGGGTATAGTTCTCAGTGGCGGAGGAGCCAAAGGAATGGCACATATAGGTGCTTTAAAGGTCATAGAAAAAGCCGGCATTCCCATAGATTATGTAGTAGGAACCAGCATGGGATCAATCATAGGCGGACTTTACTCCATCGGTTATACTCCCGAACAATTAGACAGCATGGTTCGCCGGCAAGACTGGACTTTTCTGCTGAGTGACAAAATACCACGCAGTGAACAAAATATGGCGGAACGGGAGGCCGCTGAAAAGTATGTATTCTCTCTTCCATTCGGAAAAGATGCCAAAACACAAGCCATAGGAGGATTGATAAAGGGACAAAACTTGGCAAACCTGTTCAGCGAGCTGACCGTAGGATATCATGATTCCATCGATTTCAACAAGTTGCCTATTCCCTTCGCCTGTGTTTCCGAGAATATTGTAAATGGCAACGAGGTAAATTTTCATAAGGGTGTACTGGCTACGGCCATGAGGGCTAGTATGGCCATACCGGGAGTATTCACTCCAGTCCGGCTGGACAGTATGGTTCTAGTGGATGGAGGTGTGGTAAATAACTACCCTGTAAATGTTGCGCGTGCCATGGGGGCGGATATTATTATAGGAGTAGACGTACAAAGTGACTTGAAGCCTGCCAACGAACTGAATAGCGCCGGCAGTATTTTGGGGCAGCTCATCAACTTGATGGGATTACAGCTTTATAAAAAGAACCTGGAAGAGACCAATGCTTATATCAAGGTGAATGTGGAAGGATATTCAGCTGCCAGCTTCACACCTAATGCAGTGGATACACTGATCCGCCGGGGAGAAGAAGCGGCACTGGCACAAGAAGGTGCTTTAATGAAGCTGAAGCAGGAACTGGGTCTGGACAGCACCTATATGCCGAAACCTCTTCCCAGCTATCCGTACTCCCCCAGCCGCAAAGTGTATATAAAAGAAATCACTTTCGACGGGCTGGACGAGAAAGACAAGCGATGGCTGTTGAAACGCTGTGATTTAAAGGAGGATTCTGAAATAAGCATCCGCCGCATAGAAGAAGCAACGGCCATATTGTGTTCTAACCTGGAATATTCCAGCGCCACTTATAATCTGCCCGAAGCCCCCGGCGGAGGCTATAATTTACATTTCCTTCTAAGCAAGAAATATGAGAATAAACTAAACGTAGGGATTCGTTTTGATTCGGAAGAAACAGCCAGTCTGCTGATTAATGTCACCAGCAATTTCCGGGGAAAAGTACCCACTACGCTGTCTTTGACAGGACGACTGGGGAAACGTTATGCCGCGCGCATAGATTATGGATTTGAACCGGCTCCTTTGAAGAATATCGGGCTGGCATATATGTTTCAATACAATGATATTAATTTCTATCGTTATGGAGATAAGTCACATAACTCCACTTTCCGCTACCATTTGGGGGAACTGTCATTCTCGGATGTATGGTACAAGAATGTGCGTTTTGCTATCGGATTAAGGTATGAATTGTATGACTATGACAAATTTTTATACCAGGAAGGCAATCAGGGTTTTGACGTAGGAACAGAACACTTCTTCAGTTATTTCGCACAAATGCATTACGAGACTTTCGACAAGGCGTACTTCCCAACCAAAGGCATATCGGCAAGAGCCTCTTATTCGCTTTATACCGACAACTTTACCGGATATGACGGCCATGCCCCTTTTTCAGCCATAAAAGGTTATTGCCAGGGAGTGGTCCCTGTTACACGCAGATTCTCCATACTGCCTGCCATTTACGGCCGATTCCTGATAGGAAAAGATATTCCATATTCCAAACTTAATGCAATGGGTGGAGATGTGCAAGGACGCTTCCTGCAACAACAACTACCGTTTGTGGGAATAAACAATGTGGAATTAATGAGAAATACGCTACTGATAGGAAGCATGAAATTCCGCCAACGGATGGGAAGTGTACATTATCTGACGCTAACGGGAAATTATGCGCTGAGTGCAAGCAAGCTGAGGTATCTGTTGGAACAGGATACCATGTTCGGCTGCGGTATCGGCTACGGTTTGGATAGTATGTTCGGGCCCTTAGAGGCATCACTGAACTATGCAAACCGAGCCAATAAAGTGAGTATGTACGTCAATCTAGGATTTAAGTTTTGATTCCTCGTTGATAACCGCCATCATACCTTCTATCTGAGCCAAAGCCATCATACGGCCATGAAACGAATAGCCCGGGTTGTATCCTTTGCCGGCATCATCCAGCATCATGCGCCCATGATCCACACGCATCGGGACACCCGGACGCTCTTTCTCAAAAATACGGATCAACTCTATCACATGAGCACGCCCTCCCAAATGAGATGCTTCTATAAAATTCCCGTTGGGAAATGCATTGGTACTGCGCAAATGTACAAAATGAGTACGGTGCGCAAACATACGTGCCAACGAAGGTACGTTGTTATGCAATCCGGCACTGAGCGAACCGGCGCAGAATGTCAGCCCGTTATGCGAGTTATCAACCGCATGGAGGAGCCAGGTGATATCTTCCTCACTGGTTACAATACGCGGCAAGCCCAATACCTGGAAAGGGGGATCGTCCGGATGAATGCACATATTTATGCCATATTCATCACACACCGGCATGACAGCCTGCAAGAAATAACGTAAGTTTTCACGCAGGGCATCACGGTCTATCCCATCATACAAAGACAAAAGACGGCGGAATATGGCTACCGGATGCCGGTCTCCCTCCTTTATATTACCATTTACAAATCCCTGCGTCTTGACTATAATGGTATCGACCAATTCGTTTTTCTCGGTTTCGGTTATAGTCTTATCCAATTCACGCACCTGTTGTAATTCCGAATCGGTATAGTCTTTCTCCGCCCCTTCACGCTGAAGAATCATACAATCAAAATAAGCGAACCGGATCTTGTCAAAGTACAAAGAACTGGTCCCGTCCTCCCAAGGATGTTCCAAATCGGTACGTATCCAATCAATGACGGGCATGAAATTATAGCATACGGTCTTGATACCCGCTTTACCTAAGTTGGCCAGACTTACTTTGTAGTTTTCTATCAATTGCCCCCGTTCAGGACCGGCATATTTGATAGCTTCACTTACCGGCAGGCTTTCTACCACCGACCAGCGCAATTGGTGAGATTCAATGTAATCTTTTAAACTCTTAATAGCTTCCAAAGTCCATATTTCACCATTAGGTACATCATGAAGGGCGGTCACAATTCCTTCCACCCCGATTTGTCTAAGCATGGGAAGCGTTATCTTATCTTTCCTCCCAAACCATCTCCATGTCTTTTCCATTCGTATTATGTGTTTTAGTCTGTACGACAAAGTCTTTATTAATCTTCTTTGAGCCTTTTTCTATTGATGTATAATCATTGCAGAGCGTGCCGGTACCATAAGTTCAGCACCTGAAACCTGTCCCAGGCCTTTCATGTTTATTTTGCCATCCTTACAGATTACAGTGTATTTACCCGACGGAATGTCCAACTTGACAGGCTCTGCACGGCTGTTCAAAGCTACGATGATATTTTTCCATGAGTCACCATTTGCATTGTCTTTCAAGATAAAGGCAACCACATTCGTATTTTTTACAGGTAAAAACTCCAATTGCCTACGTACCATATCAGCATCCCCCATACGGAAAGCGGGATGTGCTTTACGCATGGCTATTAAACCTTTCACATATTCGAACACATCTTTATGCACGGTCTTATTTTTCCAATCTATCGTATTAATACTGTCGGGACTATTATAAGAATTATGAACTCCCTTCTTGTCACGCATCATCTCATCCCCTGCAAATATAAACGGTACTCCTTGTGAAGTAAAGACAAATGTTTCCGCTAACTTCTGCAAAGCTGCCAGTTCCTCTACCGAAGCATCTGGCATGGTAGCTTTCAGGCGATCGGCAAGACACATGTCATCGTGACAACTTACATAACTTATCATCTGGGTAGGTTGTAACGCCCAAGGTTTCTTACTATAATTCACAGAATCACTTATAACCTGCGGATGTTCGATTGCTCCCACAACTCCAAATTTGATACTCATTTCGTGTCCCGGCTCCCCTACTAGAAAAGCTCCTTTGGTATCATCATCCCAACTACCTCGCAAACCATCACGCATTTCATCTGAGAAAGCGGCGATACGAGGCATCTTTTCCACATTGGCTTTCATTGCCAGTTTGTCTGCTTCTAATTGAGGAGAACTGGCAGCCCATCCTTCACCATACATGAAAATAGACGGATCTATTTTATCAATAGCCGCACGTATCTCATTCATGGTTTCAATATCATGTATCCCCATCAAGTCAAAACGAAAGCCGTCTATGTGATATTCATTAATCCAATATAGAATAGACTCTATCATATATTTACGCATCATGGCGCGGTCGCTTGCCGTTTCATTTCCACATCCCGAACCATTTGCCCATTGTCCGTCCTTCGTCTGGCGATAGAAATAACCGGGAACCGTACGTTCGAAATTGCTTTCGTCTGTATTGAAAGTGTGATTATACACCACATCAAGCACCACCCTGATTCCCGCCTTATGTAAAGCTTGTACCATTTGTTTGAATTCCCTGATACGAACATCGGGTTTATAAGGATCTGTAGAATAAGAGCCGTCAGGCACATTGTAATTTTGCGGATCATACCCCCAATTATATTGGGCCTTGTCCAGTTTTGTTTCATCCACCGAGGCATAATCATACGACGGCAATAAATGTACGTGGGTAATTCCCAGTTCTTTCAGATGGTCAATACCTGTCTTCTCGCCTGAAGAACTGATAGTACCCTGCTCTGTCAAAGCCAGGAACTTGCCTTTATTTTGAATTCCAGAAACAGAATCCAAAGAGAAATCGCGATGATGCATTTCATAAACCATAATATCAGCATAATTCTTCAAAGGAGGACGCACATCGTTCTCCCATCCTTCCGGATCTGTAGAACGAAGATCAAGCACAGCTGCCCGTTTACCATTTACCCCTACGGCTTTTGCCATAATTCCCGGAGTGTCTCCTAACCATTTCCCGTTCACCTTCACATTAAAGGTATAGAATTTACCCTTCAGGTCCTCTTTTATTGAAATAGTCCAGGTACCATTCTCTCCCATCTCCATCGGAAAAGTATTAGAAGCTGAACCTTCATTACCCGATTCAAATAAAAGGACACGCACCTCTTCCGCTGTAGGAGCCCAAAGTGAAAACTTTGTTTCGGCAGGTGAGTACTCCATTTCAGTCAGCGCATCTTCACGGACAGGATATTCATCAAACGAATTATATTCTTTTTTCACAGACTGACAACTAATAGTAGTAGAAACAATTGATGCCCAAATAACATGTCTCACATTCATAATCTTATCTTTTTATTTTATCAGGATTCTTATTTATAAAATCTTTCCAGCCGGAATATTCTTTAGTCAATGTCGGTCTGCCCATTTGCAAATAATGACAATAAGCAGCCGCCAACCCATCTGTTGCATCCATAAAAGGCAGCATATCACTCTCTGGTATATGTAACATCCTCTTTAACATATCAGCGACCTGTTCCTTGCTGGCTTGCCCATTACCGGTTATCGCCATCTTTATCTTCAACGGCGCATATTCTGTTATAGGAATATCACGGCTCAAAGCAGCAGCCATAGCCACCCCCTGTGCCCGCCCTAATTTTAACATCGACTGCACATTTTTCCCAAAAAAAGGTGCCTCAATTGCTAATTCATCAGGTAAATAGGCTTCTATTATACCAACCACCCGTTCAAAAATACGGCGCAGTTTTAAATAATGATCACCATATTTACGAAGATCAATGACCCCCATAGTCATTACCTGCGGTTTAGTACCTACTACTTTCAGCAGACCATACCCCATTATGGTTGTTCCAGGATCTATACCCAGAATGATTTTCTCTTTTACCGGCTGAATCACTTAATTACCTCCATCAAAGTGGGAAAGCCAACCACCTTATCTTTAAATATCTTCATCATTTCCTCATTCAGATGCATCCCCTGCTGAGTATGCCAGCGGTGTAAGGTCGCTGTATCTTCCACCTCCCATTGCAATGAAAAACATTCTGAATCCTGCTCTTTATGACTAAGGATGTGCGTAAGACGGGGATTTTGCAATATTCCCGTTTTTTCCACTTCGGGAATGTAGCTTTCACTAAGCCAAATGACAAAATTACGCGCATCGTCAATACCTGTTTGATAAGTTGTATTATAAATTAACATATTTATAGTCTTTAAGTTAAAAAAGACCTGCTCCGCAGACCTTCATTTTCTCATTAAAAAGTGGAGCATGCGAGAACAATTTTAGATATTTTTATAGTTTAATATATACCAATATCTGCGTTGTACATACTTGACGTCACTTTTTTTAATTTATTTGAAATTAATAGATCTCTTTATATAGCCCCTGTTTTAGTCCCCGTTTTTTAATATCGGGGACTATATTTATTGCAAAGATAAAGAAAAAAATTAGATTAAAAACAAGGAAACAACCTAAATGCACAACGATATCACCCTTGCCAACACGACAAAGGGTATCAGTCTATAAATGAACCTCTCTATACGTTCCATCGCATCACAGCAAGTAAACGGCAGAAATACCAGTGAGGCACATCATCAGCCTGCTCAAGCAATATGTTCAACTTATCTTCTTCCATATTCTGTTAACATAAAAAAAGCGGTAAAACCCGTTGGGAATTACCGCTTAATGCTAAATAGTTACTTTATTTTGCGTTTTTGAATATTTAATTTTATCTTTGCGCCATGAAGATAGCCCTTGATACATTGAAAGGCTACGTTGACCGTAGCTCACTAGTGTAGATGTATGGGGGGTATCTTTTTTTGCACCTTTAGATTGCAGAACAAAACTACAATTCGAAAAAATTATTTATCAATCTTTTTCATTTCCTTTGCTGTCATTTTAAGAGCTTTTTTAATTATAGGCAATTCTTTTTCTTGTGGCAACTGTTCAGGTTTGCGCCCAGTATTTTGTTCTACTATATTTCGGACTTGTCTTCCAACAGTATAGTGTGTTTGTTCTAAATTAGCTTGTCCAGATATTTGTTTACTCTTTATAAGCTCTTCGGTTTGGGTAACACGGAATAGATTGGCAGCAAGTTCGGTACGGCTCATTCTGTCAAATAGCTTTCCTTTTTTAACGCCACGTTTCTTTTCAAGCTTCCACGATTCCATATTATACATACCCAGATAACCTGCATTTTGAAACTTTGCATAATCAGTAACATTTGCGGCTTTTGCTGTTGAAGCGAGAGATTTGTTTCCATCTGCAAGTTCTTCACGTATTAGCACGCGGTCTATTTCCTGATTGTTTTCAATGTATAATTCAAATTTTCGTGTTTGCTGTGCGAAATAAGCTTGCGCCAATGCTACTTCTGGCTTCTTTGGATCGCCATTCATAGCAGCAAGATAACACGCAAAACGTGTAAGTTTGAAGTCTTGGAACTCAACACCATTATTATTGCGTTTCACAGCTATTATATTTTCATAATGAGGAATGTTGAGCGAAACAAAAGCCTTTGTCGCGCGGTCAAGAACTTTACAAAATGCTTTCATATCATTATATCCAAGCATAACCATTACTTCTGAGGCCCACCAATAAACGATGCCGTTTTGGTTTTTAAAGTCTTCAAAAGAAAGAATCGCATTGTTGTTTTCTTGTTCCATTTCCATCTATAATTTAAAATTCGGCTCAAAGATAGAATAAAGTATTTGTTATTCCAATATATATCTTAATTATAGATATATAATTTTATCGAGTGTATTTATAAGGATTCGCATTTGAAAACTCCTAAATCTTCAGTTTAGGGGATGAAAAATGCGGGGTAGCGCAGCTACCCTTGGTTCTCTATATACTTCTTGATTATAGTCAAATTCCAATCTTCTAAAGACTTAATCTATATCTATCACATCATGCAACGCCATAACTTTATATGCTGCAATTCTCCCAGCCACAGTTTGCACAACGACATCAACAAGGAAAGCCTTCTTTGTAGGGTTAGAATCGGAATGCAGTATTTGTTCTTTCAATTCATCCGTTTCAAACACAACAGCAAGTTTGTTTTTGGATATAGCATCAATAACAGCCTTATTCCCTTTATCTGTACCCATATCGCCCCTCATCTGATATATGGTCATTAGCTGCCTTGCATAGATATGTTCTTCGCTATCTGATTTCATTCTCGCTATTTCATTATGCATTTGATTCTGTAGTCCATTAGCGTAAATAGAGTTAATGATACATCCGACGTACACATTACCGCCCGACACCCTGTCTATTACAGACATCTCCATTCTACCGTTATTGTCTCCAGCCGTTATACCTACCATATCATGCAAATCTTTGCATTCTTTAGCTGACAAATCAGGCTTTTCCCCTTTTGATTCAAAAAAATATTCAGTAATAGACTTTATATTCTTGGCAAATTCGAAAATGAGATTTATATTTTCAGCAAACGGCAACAAACCTGCCGCTATTTGCTCACATAAAAATACGTCAATACAGCCTTCTTGTATTTTCTCTACATATAATTTTGCACCAGCCGTTTCTTTACAGTCTCCATTTTTTTGCGCAAACGTCGAGAACAAACTGCCGACAGCGTTCAATGCTGATGTAAATTCATTGATTTCTATTGGCCTTGAATGTTCCACATGTATTTTCAGTACTGTATCCTTTGCCTCCATATCGTCTATTATGTATTTAATGACAAAAATAGCGGTTTTAAATATATAATCCTAATTTATGACGATATTATAAATCATATATCCATATAAATAAACGGTAATTCCAACAAGTCAAAGAACGCTTCTGTTCTATTATTATTTTTCCAGTCCCTTTCTGCAATGTTCACATAAGAACTTCTTGGCAACAGGGAACATCTTCTGCCCCACATATCCGCTAAGATACTGCGCTTCCTCACCATAGGGATCAATCCCGAAAGCCTTGGAGATATGCCGGCACAAATGACCTTTTTCGTGGTCCCACGAATTTTGAAACTCTTCGGGAGTGGAGGTTAGTGAGATAACCATTACTGTTTCTCTTCTCCTGTAGTCCGAATAGGTTAGACCGGTATTCATTCTGCCTTCAGTCAGATTGCGATACGCACGCTTGAGGGAATCCCCCCTGCATCCTATACGGTACAGGTCCATAATGATCCGATCCGCCCAATAGGTGTGTACCGCATAATACACTTTGACGTGCCAGTCCCCATATTTTGGTATGTAGAACTCCTGAACAATCATATCACATCCGACCAGATTACAGGAATCCCTTTACCTATACAGGTGGCAAAGAACTCGTCAAACGCCCTGCAAGGATCGCCATCAATATCATCAAGGTAGCACTTTATATGCTTGCACAAATGTGCCTCGTCAACCAATGATTTTTTATAGAAATCCGCTTTCAGCATGTTTGCGACATAAGCAACGTCATAACCCTTGTCGTGCTCGATGGTAATTCCGTTCGCTTTCAGCATATCGTCCACTTCGTCTTTGCTCCACGGCTCCAACTTTTTTTCTTTACCCGTGGTTTCGTCTTTCACTTTCATTTTTGAGACGGCCCATTCATAAAGTTTCTTGCTGAAATGAAAGCCGTATGCTTCCAGATATTCCCTCATGCCAGATGGGAATCTGCTGTATGTATCCAATCTCTGTTCCATAACCTTTGTTTAAAAAGAGGGGCATTCCACCCCTCCACCATTAATAAAACTCACCGTTGGCGCGTCTGCGTCTGCGTTCTCCCATGTCATCCATGCGGGGATATTCAGGGAAATAGCCGGGATATCTGCGTTCTCCCATACCTGATCCTGAATAATTTCTTCCGCCATCACGGGAGCCCATGTCTCCATGAATCTCTCTCATGGCCTTTTCGTAACCGTGGCGGCAGCCTTCCTTGTAGGCTTCTTCCACCTCGTCACCTCTCATTCCGAAGCCGCGTCCGTAATCGTCACGCCCTTCTTCTAATATTTCCCACATTCCCATAATCATTTCTTTGTTTTGGATGTTTCAACCACTCCGAGCTGTTCCATAAGCCGTTTGTTCAATTCCATAAGGTCAGACATGTTCTTGCTCATTTCCGCCATTTGCCCTTTCAGAGAGGATATTTCCTGCTCCTGACGTTGTTTCTCGGCAAATTCAGGGTTCAAGAGCGTAAGCATCTTGTCACACCCTGCAATGACGGAATTGTGAAAATCCATGCTGTTGATGATGTCTATGCTTTTCTGTTTCATAGAAGCGACCTCGTTATTCATCGCATCACGTGAGCATGACACTACGATATTGCCGTTCTGTCCGAAGTCGGCTATATCCATGCCGGCAGGAAGATTTTGGAAAGTCGTGTTCTGCCCGTTGATACAGACAACAACATCCACAACCATTTCCATTTGGGGCAACTGTCCCATAGGGGATGCCATAGGATATTTCGGCTTGGGAGCGGAAACGCTGACTACCGGGCCGTATTCGATAAACGGGTTAGCATCCTTATGAAGTATATATAACTGGTTATTGGTACGAAGTGATTGAAACATATTGGTTTAATTTTAAAGGAGTGTGGCTATTTCCATTTGGGAAACCACCACAAAACTCCATGTTAATTATTACTTGCTCCGTAAAGAAGCGGTCTCTGCTGTAGAAGCCGGCGCCGTTGTCGGTCTGTATCCTCCATTAACAAGATACAATTCGTTGGTATACTTGTTGTAGTGAATCTCATAGATACCGGTTCCAGCCAAGTTTGCAACAGTCACAGGCTCATTGTTATAAGCCATTAACGGTCTTGTATCCCCGTTGGTCCCTATCAGTATCGGAAGGGTTGCAGTCGTACCGGCAGGGATCGCCTGACGAAGATTGACATAGAACCCTCCGACATAATCCCTGTTGCGGAACGCATGGTTAGGAAGCTCCAAAGTCACATTCTCAGTACCGACTGTTACAGCCACCGTAGGAAGAGTGTTGTAATTCACTCTGCCAAGGGAGGGAAACGGGAACGGAAATCCTGTAAAAAAGTTAGGCCACATATCTACCTCCTTTCTCACCGGATTAACCCCAGTAGTTATTGCAACCGCATCCGTAACCACCACGGCCATATACAGCATCACCTGCATAAGCACCGTATGCTGCGGCACGATATGTATCCACGTTCACGCCTACAATATTAGGGTATTGTACCGGGACAGTGTTAGGTAATTTACATTTTATACCATCAACATCGCTCTGCAATGCCTGCAATCCGGCTGCTAAAGGAGCGATCTGTTGTCCTACCGCACTCAGGATAGTGGCGTTCTGGTTACGCTGAGAGATTTCGGCTGTCAAAGTAGCCTTTTCCGCAGTAAGAGATGCGATCTTGTCCTGCAATGCCTGATTCTGAATAGCGTCAAGTTTGGCAAGGATGGCATTCGTGTTGGCTGTCGCACCATCACGCAATGACAATGTGTTCTGGTTAGCAGTGTTGACTAATGTGTTAGTCTGGTTGCACATCGCAAGCTGGTTCTCGTATCCCTGTGTGGTTACAAGCTGTTTCATGTCGCAGCAACAGCTACAGATCTGAGATGTCAGAGCGTTGTTACCTTGCATGATCGCAGTGAGGATACTGTTGGTGTTCTGTCCCATTTGGTTGCCGAGACCGCAGATAGCCTGTGATACAGAGTTAATACCGGCAAGGATTTGGTCTGATGATGTGTTCACAGCTTGTGCCAATGCTGCAATGTCGACACCGTTTCGGTTAAGTGTCTGCATGATCATTTCTCTTCCTTCGTTCGCTCCTTGGTTGTTGTTGCCACCAAATCCGAAGTTCCCGTTACCGAAGATGGCTGCAATCACAATCAATGCGATGATGTCCTGAAAACCGCCATTGTTTCCGAAGAAACCTCCGTTTCCGTTTCCTCCCATCAGCCCCATCAGATAGCCAGTGTCAATTCCACGGTTCTGCAAGGACGGAAGAATGGACGCAAGCAGGCCATTGTTTGCGCCGGTTCCACCGTCTTGGTTAAAAACATAAGTTCGTTCCATAAGTATTTGTATTTTGTATCCGGTCAAAATCGACCGTGCACAAAAGTATATAGATCATAACTCATGGAAAATCAGTTGTTTCCCAACAAATTCTTTATATCGTCCCAATATATTCTCATCATTTTCCCACTCTCCATCCTCTCATGGAAATTGGATATCATGTAGTTGACAGCACGTTTAGTCTTATGGATATGAGCGGCTATTTGTGAAGGGTACATACCGCTTTCGAAAAGAAAAAATACAAGAAGATACCGGGCATCCACTGTCTCCATATTCTTATCAGATGATAATATTTGGTCTACAGACACTTCTGTTTCTTTTGAAACAATATTAATTATTTTGGCAAAAATTTCGGACTTACACATTGTGGTTTAAATTTTTGTTGTATTTTTGCCTCGCCAATCAAATAAAATCATGACAAAAGCATACGTAGGAAATAAGTAAGGATATTACTACCCCTGACACTTATCTACGTATGCTTTGTATACTTTAAAGTTTGATTGGCGTTAAACTTCAAGTGTCGGGGGTTCTTTTAATTCTGCCCCCTGAAAGAATTACTTTTGTTAAATGAGTTTTTTTATGTGCCACGCTTCTACCTGTGGCATTCTGGTTACTATTTCATCTTGCACCTCCCTTCTGTTGATTACCATATTCTATAACTTATTCCTGCGACAACCGCAGGAGAAAAACCATCCTTACCAAATCCATAACCGGCTGTTATTCCCAGACCCCATCTTCTAGGTTTTATCTTAACCGTGTGATAGATGTCATTCGTTACTGTCAGTGTTTTGGAACAAACATAGATACTATCTAGGTTAGATCTGTAACCACTCACATAAGCGATGTAATCACTATCTCTGTATATCTTCTGCTCAACAGGAAGAATTGTGTCTCCTACATGGATTGTATCACCATCATGCCAACATAGTATTGGGGAAGGAAGATAATATTTTACAGTATCTCTCTTTACAATGATACTTGTACTGAACACCGTATCCGTTCTTGCCTCTATATCCGTTTCTATGGATGGTCTTGCGAACCATCCTAAACCGAAAACGCACACAATAACGATTATATATATTAACCATTTCATAAGTGTAATACCTGCTTTTTATTATCGGACTGATTATAGGATATATGTATCCAACTGAATCCACTCTCATCAATAAGCTGCCTCCACTCTAAGGAAGAATTTCGAATCATATCAAACAATTTTTTATTGTCCGCCTTATTCCCAGTAGTTATATCTGCCGCACATCCTGACATGTGTTCACTGTTCTTTGCACCTCCCACAGCTTTATTTAATTTAACACAACGAAAGCCGCTATTCACAATAATGGGTTTACCCCACATCTGCCGGATTGGATCAAGAAGATGATTAATTAGATTCTCCATATTCGCTTTCTGAAATGAGTTAGGTACATTCTCTATACCTAACTTTTCTCCTGTATTACTACGGCATAATTCCGCAATTGTAAAATATTTCATTTCTTATCCTCCTTTTTATTTTCGTTGTCAAATAGTATCTGAGCCATGATCTTGGCAATATCATCCTTGTTCTCGATAATCACACTCATTGTCTTTTCTGCCTTGCGCAACTCCGCTTTTTCCCATGATTTTTCGCGTACCGATTTAAACTCACAGAAAATACAGTAACCCGTCCAGATCATAGAAAAAACAGGGAAGGGGATAACAACACAGCATAGCAGGTCAATGAAGCACAATTCTATGAACGGGGTGAAATACTTCTTCGCTTTGACGGCTGTTTTCTTATACCCCGTGGATGTTCTTGCCTCCCCCCGTTGCTTGGCTTTCATAACTCCCGTAATAAGGTCCACTAACATCGCCCCCATTGTAGCCGCAATACACAAGGCTATAAGCACAATGTGTATCATCATGTGCTCATTTATAAAATTGTAGATTACATCTCTCATTGAAAGTAAGTTTTGAACACATTAATATGATAGATATTCACCTGTCCATAGTTGGCGTCAAATATCTTCTTGATCTCGTAGCCCAATCCATAAGACAATGCTTTCATTCTTCGCCAGTTGATGCAACGCCAGTTCATATTATGCTCCTTCGCCCAACGCTTGATACTGTACCATTCTTTGGATTCATCAAGTTGCTCGGTCTTCTGTTCTATTTGTTTCTGTTGCTCCTCAATCTTCATTTGCTGTTGGGCAGCTAGCATAAGAGCCTCTCCAAAAGATTGAGGAACGTTATACTGAGAATGAAGCGAGTAACTACCGGTATTTACCACCGAAGGAACAATCTCATCAAATATCCAACTCTCAAACTCGTCAGCTTTCGGCATCTGGCTTTTAGTTATCAAGCGATAGATGTTGCCTTCGCTGATAAACTTCATTGATTTCATTTGTATAGCTGGCGTACCATCTGCTTTTAATCCAGTTTGTACCCCTACTTCCCGAATCGTTATGGAGGCTGGTTTACAGTGATCTATAATTGCTTTTGATGGATTTGAATACTGTAGAGAAGTGGCAATATCCATTCCGCAAAACCAACTTTTACCATTTTCAACATACATACGAACTTTACCAAATAGTGGATGTTCGTAAACCATAATTTCACTCATTTCAAGAGCAGACGAAACTTTTTCTACAACTAGCATATTATTTCTTATTATATATTTAACAAACATGTCCTGCACTTTTGCATCACATTAATTATCAACGTTTTTAATTACTTTTGCATATTGAATCTTCGTAAGTCGTTGATACAAAAGCTAAACGCAAAAATGCGTTTAGTAATTCATCATCTGTATTAAGAATTGACAATACTTCTTATTACAGAGGCATGTCTTCTTTATTTGGTCATACAAAACAAAAAAGAGCCTGCCACGGAAACTAATCCGCAACAAGCTCTTGGCTTTATCAAATATGTAGTATGTCCTTTCGTCATAATCAATGTGGCGTGCATCTTCACACGCTTCCACAAAGATAAATATTGTTTTCCTTACTACAAAAAAAATAACCGACAATTAACGCCGGTTATCGTGATAGTATCTTATAGCCTCATTGACATATAATGATACTGATTGCTCCTTATCCAAGATAGCAGCTACATCCTCCTCTATCGTGACAAATATTTTTCTTACACCTCTAACCTTGGGACGTCTTGGCACACCATTGCTGTCCAATATCCTATATATCGTTTGCTCAGACTTTATATCTGTTTCCTTCATTATCTCCTTAATAGCTATCCCGTCCTTATATAGGGATAATACCCTAGACTCTTGATCTAGGGTAATAGATCGTCCTCTTCCCATAAATTAATGTTTTTGTTTGTTATTGCTTGTTGTTTTTAAGGATATCGGATTAGAACTCAACAAATATCAATGTTTCCATGGAATCTGATTCTTTCACCCACATGTGATTGTTTTCAAAACCATAATCGAAAAACAGTTTAAAGTAAGGGTATTGTACTGTTAAAGAGTTCATACAGCCCTTTAACTCGTCTTCTGACATACAAGAAGTGATTTCATTGATTATTTGAACGAAAAGGTGTAAAACTTCTGGTTCACAATTTATCAGTGGATTTTCTACTATCGCTTTCATAATCTTCTATTGTCTTTTAATTGTTATTATTCATTGTTTTATTATCACAATGCAAATATACTATATTGTGATGTAATAGCAAAACAAATCACAATATATTTTCTTGCATTGTGTAATATTTAACATTTAGATAAAAAAAGAACAGCCGCCAGCAAAAAGCACAGCAGCCGTTCAATCCACGTCCTACTCTCTATCCCATTCTCCCGAGAAGACAATAGCAAAGATATCAAATCTAAAACGAAATACAAAAAGAAAACTGTATTAATTAGTTATAAAGAGCCAATTTTGAAACAAAAACCAATCTTCTTAAAAAATTGCCATTAATGCAATATTTTTTACTTGCAGGACAAATGAAGAGAATTAATAGAACGGCAAATCAAACGGTTTTGTATTTTTATTGACAAATGAAAATAAAGATGGACCGAAGTCTGAAAAACGGGTATAAAACAGATAGCCTCTATAGATTTCTACTGCCTGAGGTATTTTTCCGGGTATTTTTGAGATTTTATTTGATTTTGTTTTACATTCCTACGATTATAATACTTCTGGTTAGCCCTTGTCAGATCCTTGATGATCGTTTCATCAAACACCTCGGAATATATCTCTGTAGTCTTGACCGATGTATGACCCAAGAGTTTTTGGACGGTGGTTATCGGAACGCCTTGATGTACCAACAGAGTGGCACAAGTGTGTCTGCTGGTATGGTAGGTAAACTTCTTGCCGATATGCGCCATTCTTCCCAATTTCTGTAATGTTCGGTTGGTGTCGGAATTGCAGCCTAATGCAGCCAGTTGTTCGATACTGTCGTACTTCCGCATTATGCCCAGTGCCTTTCCGTTAAATAATAGATATAGCGGGATATTAAGTTTCACGCCTGTTTTGACGCTGTTTAGGACCAACCATTCCTTTCCGTCAACTGTTACGAGATTCTTACAGGTAAGTTGTTTAAAATCAGAGAATCTCAATCCGCAATAGCAGCAGAAGAGAAATGCGTCCAGTATGTGTCGGCTGTTGTTCTTCCTGTCCGGCAGTTTAAGATTTTCCAATTTTTCCAAGTCGACAGGCATCAGGAAGTTATGTTCTTTCTTCTCCCGCTTGATCTTGAACTTACGGAAAGGATATGCCTCCTGTAATATATAACCTTCGTTTATTGCCTCGTTGACCAAGGTACGAAGTATTCTCATGTGTTTCCCTACCGTGTTTACTTTCAATCCCTTGTTGCGCAAGAATGCGTCAAACTCCTTTAGAAACGTATAATTGATGTCCGTGAACTCTATCACGTTCCGAAATTCCTTCAATGTGGCTACTGTGCCCAGCATGTTATCCTTGGTTCCCGGTTTCCTATCGGAATTCACTATAACCTGTTGGGCGAACTTAAGAAACGAAACCACGGGTTTTACCCCCTTCCTTACAGCTTCCTTCAATGTGGATAAGTTAGATTCAAGACCTCTCTTCCAATAGCTTAACTCTATAGCCTGTAATTCCAATATATGCTCATATAGCATTGCATTAAGTTCTTGTGACTGCGGATGGTTGATTACTTGGGCACCATCCTTACTCCAACATTCCGGCTTTAGATAGACATTGGTTTTAAAGTATACCTTTCTCTGATTCAGATAGGCTTCTATTTGTACAAGGGCTGTCCCCTGTCGGTTTAATTTGTTTTGCCGGTTATAAACTAAACGATATCTGATCTTCTCTAACATACTCAACTTTTTGTTTTTAAAGTTAAAAAAATTCTTCTGCATTTACAAAATAAACCACAAAAATTGTTCTGGGGGAACTCTTGCCTACTGCAAGTAATGAGAAGAAAGGATTAATGCCAGCAGGAGGAGTATCAAGAATCCCTTCTTTTCGATACTCATCTGATAATGTGTATAAATTGGAGTATCCATTTTATGGCATTGTCGGTGGGCATTCAGACAGGGCCAACACAACTTCTTTATATGTTATGGAAGTAGATCGAATTTATAAGATTTATGCTACATCTGGTAATACTATTTCTTTCAAAAAAGATAGTGATGGAAATGTTTATGCAAGTGGTGGCGATGGTGGCTTTAAGTTTTATATTATCCCTTTCAATGGAAGGACTGTAGAAGTGTATAGCGGGGATATATCCAATTTTGAACAAATTAGCGTTCTATAATAGTTGACACTTTTTCTTTTATTGAAGCGACCTGGGGGAACTCTTGGGAAATCCGAAGGGAACAAAATCGTTTTCTTCATGGAGTGAATTTACGGATTTTGTAAATGAAATGCCTATAAAAACAATTCAACCTTTCGTTTCCGATTTCAATGCTTTTGCTGGAGAAGGATTCTATGGTAATGTCGTTCAAGGATTGGTTATAAAACAATTAGAAGATGTTGTTTTCATCTTCGGAATAGCAATAGACGGAACATTAATATTTAGAAAAAGGAATTATCCAGACGTTTCAACTTGGGAAGATCCTAAGATAATAATTCACAGTAATAATTGACATAAAATCTATTCGAAACGAGAGCTGGGGGGACTTTTCACTAGTTTGAATCTGTACCCTTTCATGCCACAACGTAAATTGACCACAGACGAAGAGGTAAATAGTGCAACTGCAAGCGGAATGTATCATGTGACCGGAGATAATGGAATTAGTGTTGTTCTCAATTATTCCATAATGATAGTTTTTAACGATGGACAAGGATATGTAATTCAAATGGCATTCCGCTTGGGAGCTGATGTTGCTGGTTTCAGACGTTGTTTGAACGGAGAGTGGGGAGATTTTAGAACTTTTGTATTGGCTTCTTAGAAACATGGATTACCTTTGCACCGCACATGGCGTTGTGCATATCAGGATCGGGTGGAACCGGCTTGTACCGGACCACCCGTTTTTTATACCCAAGAATCCCCCCAGTGCTGCCGTTTTGCAAATTCGTTTGTACGGATAGTAGTAATCAAATATCTTTTGTAAAATTGACTTTATACCATTCTCTAGTATTATCTCCTCTTATAAAAATAGAAAAAGTTGATCCTGTATACTCTGTAACTATTTGAGTTTTACTACCATCGGACAATACAATCAGATTACCCCATGATTGCGAGAATGGCGCATTGGTATATGCCCCTTTAAGATTATATATTCCAGTTCCGCCAATTGTATTTAAATCAATACCGGGCTCTATACTCCCTTTTGTCGGGAAAAAAGGCAGAAGTCCCCCCAGGATTGTAGCTAATTGCTGTTTTGTAACTTTTGCCACGTCATTTCCTTTTACAACCAACGCATAATCAAAGTCCGTCAACTGCGATACTTCATTTAATTTTTTATCTGCCATAATCGTATTTTTTTTAATTATTTATTACTACTTGATTTTCTACCACTTGAACATAGCCACCCGAAACAAGATTTTCCAAATCGAATGCCATGCCTATTCCACTGTCACGGATACAGAGATAAAGTACTTCCTTATCGGTGTAATACTTGCCTTCCTCCAGTACCATGTTATGTACCCAAGGTATAGGATCATCCAATGTACCGGAGTGTTCTATCTGCACAACCTTGTACAAGGATTCCGTACCCGTTCCCGGCTTCCAGTCCTCCTGCGGTGTATGTTTCTGTACAACCTCGTAGAGTGTACCATCATAACGGAACCGGAACGACACATCAACCTCCGTACCTATCAGATCCTCCCATGCCGGAAAATAGTCTTTCTTCGACAATGCTTCTTCTGTAGTAAGCCCGGCATTGTTGATATTCGCTGAGATATCATTGAGCAGCGTATCCACACGGTCAAGTGCTTCAACGTCTATAGCCGCCACATCAATAAATGACGTTTCGGCAATCATCTGCTCCTTCTGCTTCGATGTGATCTCTTTCCACACAGCCACATCCTCAGGGCTGTTTATTACTACCTGATTTTCAAATCTTCGTTCCGACAGAGGCATATCCTCGGCCTGTGTCAGATAACAATCATAACCTGCTTGTAATATCATATCTTTTACTCAATTAAATCCATACGTGTTATATACCAATGGTTGTTAAAGGCCTTCATCTCCAAAACATAAGGCCTTGCCATCTGAATTTCTGTTTTATTGTTATATGCTCCCGCCAGTCCGCAGAAATAGTTCGTAGACTTGTACTTGTCCGGGTTCTTAGCCACCCTTGATGTCATGTCTACTACAAACTCCAGTTTCAATCCGTTCCATGATGATGCGGGAGGGAGGGTTATGGTTCCGCCAAGACCATCAGCGGAAAAGAATGTAGATCCCTGAGTGGAAGGATTCACAGTCATGTTACCTTCCGAATCAGCCAGACTATCCATATCGCTTCCCGGCGAATAGAAGAGAGTGGCGGTGATTATACCTGCCACATCTGCCTTCGTGGAAACAAATTCACCCAGTTCATTCACCCGGTACGGAGCACTGCCCGGAACACCACCGCCAGCCCATATCCTTACAGGTGTCGTACCGGCTTCCTTGCTGCTTCCTCCTGTAAGACCGGCTACAACATTGTTATTTGAGTCCTTTATTATCAGTTCATTGCCTTGGACGAAATCAAGACTGGCGTTCTTGGCAATAATAAGACTGGTATAGATAGGACCAACATTACTTAATTCCGTCCAGTAGGTAGTGTTGGTATAGGTTATAGAAGACGAAGATGTATGTGTTTTAATACACTTATAAACATCCCATCCGTCCACCGCACTATTGTTTCTCACCATTACGATATCAATATACCGCGTGCCGCTTGTAAGGGCTTCGTCATTTCTGTACGTTACCCCGGTTGTCCATTCGGAATCCCGTATGATACAGCCCTGTATTCCTTGTACGCCCTGATCTCCCTTATCTCCTTTGTCCCCCTTTTCACCATCATCACCCTTGTCGCCTTTTTCTCCGGTATCGCCCTTCTCAGCCCATACGTCATATTCGGCTGTATTCACTTCACCCGTCAAGCAGTATCCGCCATCGCTGAACGTGAACCGGTTGCCGGCATTATCCGTCCAACACCACAAGGGAGGATTCGTAGTGGATGCCTTGGCTACATAAGAGCCACCACCCATCGAAACGACACCCATCTTGGGAACGACCATTCCGGTCTTGAACTGCCCCATCTGGGTGTAACCCTGTCCATCCACGCCATCCTGAATCATCGGCACGCTCTCTATATCAACCAATACACCTTTCGCATCATAGAATGAAAATATGATTTTGGAAGAAATGGATGAAGAAGGAATAGAGGCACCATTACTGGTACTGATTTCAGAACCGTTATCTATGGCGTATTTCAAGGTTCCATCCGTAGTGACTTCCGAAACACCGCCAACTGTTTTCATCCTCGTTGCAGAAATCCCGGAAACGGAATACGTACCGTCTTTCTTCTTCACAATATTGCTCGCCGAAGTGACCAGACTATACAATACCGCATTCTTACCGCCACGTACACCGGCAAGCGTGAACTTGAGTACACGTGACTGTTCCACACCGTCAGCCATAGCCTTCACGGTAATTGATATCTCAGTACGATCAGCAAGAGCCGTTCCTTTCGCTACAGATAATGTAATATCACCCGTAGACAAGTCATAAGAGGATGTTACACCTGTCACGCTCTGCACGGATATGGAGGAAAGGGAAAGCTTTGTTGCTCCGTTCCACATGGATGCTGTTGTCGTAATTGACACCTCATCCACAGTTTTCCCATTTTCGTCCAATGCAGCATTATCCATCTGGTTATCCAGGTCGGCACTGATCGCATTGAACGAATGGTTAGCCCACGGTTCGGGAGTAGAGAAAGCACCCCATATACCGTCCTTCTTTGTCCTTTTGCTTACCCATTCATAGGGTATGCTTGCCGACACGCCTACAGGATCATCATTCCAGCCGGAAGGCACATAATCGTCAGTCTGTGATGTTTCCGGAGTGGAAGGTCTTGTATTCGTTGTGGTGTTCGTGAAGATAAACTCATGATCTTTCGCATCCCTTCCGTCTTTTCCGCTTTGGACAAGAAGTTCATATTCGTCGGTATTTATCTCGCCTGTAAGACAATATCCGCCATCGTTGAAAGTGAACCGGTTGCCGGCATTGTCCGTCCAGCACCATAAGGGAGGATTCGTAGTGGATGCCTTGGAAAGGAATGAACTTCCTCCCATTGTAACGATACTCATTTTGGGAACTACCAAGCCGGAATACCACGGACCGCTATTGGTCACGCTCACACCGTCCTTTCCCGGTGCTCCCGGTGTTCCCGTATCACCTTTAGACGCAATTTCCAGCCAGTCGCCATTAGATCCCGGTACAGAGGACGAACCATCCTCATTGATACACGCCCACATGCTTCCGTTATAAGACAAGCTGTCGTAGTAATCGTAATGTACGCCAGGTATATAGCCTTCCTCACGGAAATTCAAAGTCTGCACAGGTGTTCCATCCGGCTTTATCTGCTTGATGATACCTGTCATATATATATTATTCAGATACATGGAATAACCGTCCATGTTCAGTCCGAATATATTCAGATTGGAAAGGTCGCCATATTGTAGGGCAACATTGGCGGCGGATATCTCCCATGTATTCTGTTTCCACAACATACGGGTGTAAGTCCTTGTTTCGTAGACTGAGGTCTGGCGCTCCGTATTAGTAAAGCTGCCGTATGCCACGAAAGTCATCATCTCAAAAGGGTCGAAAGAAGAAGACCACGATGAAGAAGTGGGGCGCAACTGGTACTTGAATGTTTCGTTTCTTTCACCTGTAACTTCCGTAATCGTGAAATAGACTGTACAGAATCCGGCAAAACGTCTGTTACCCTTTCCATCGTCGTAATCCTCCGTAGCGTTCCCGGTGATGTTATGATAGATACCCATACAGATATCGCCTACTGCGACAGCACCAATCTCACCATCTTCCAGCTTAAGTGTACATGTCTTGGTCCCTGTATCTACTGTTTCTATAATGCCGGCTCCGGGCGCACGCCACTTGTCGCCCAGCGTGACCATCACACGATTGTATCTTAATTCGGGAACTTCGAGAAACCGGCGGATAAACATGCTCTCAAACTCCCCATGCCCTGTATCGAATATCTTGGCTCCGAATCCGGTTAAGCCGCTTGCAAAACCATTCTTTCCGAAAACAGCACCGGCAAACATACTGAGAAGAAATTTAGTGGAATCCGCCACGTCCTTCCGCACGAATATCTCTTTCAGCTTCTCCGCACTGTTCTCTATCTCAGTCATTACACGCAATGCGCTCATCACATCCTCATCGGTGTAGGTGACATCCTTGTCACCCTGCTTTACGATGCGGTTTATCAGATTCCCGGCTATCTTAAGACCTTTGAGGTAATTAATGACCCCTTGCGCATCATCATCGTTCAATGCGGATAAGAACCAGTCAAGCACAGGCGTATTCTTATCCAGCGTGTATGCAGATGTGGCATGGTCGGCGTTAGTGACATCGCCTCCGCCACCACTGCCGCCACCGCCGTTCTGCTTTATCTCTTCAACCTCAATGGAGATCTTGCTAAAGTTGCTGTTGATGCGGTCTGCCGTTTCGCTCCAAGTACCTGTTTTGTTTATTGTATTAAGCTCCATATATCCTGTTCCACTTTTACCATTCCGCATCCGGATGCACTTCAACGGACAGATAGTTCATTATTCTGATGATTAATTTTCGTATCATAAATATATGTTTTGAGTGTTACTGATAACTTTCCGAGTTACCCTACAACAAGCACTCCGTTGTTTACCCTTGCCCTGCTAACAAGACATGAGTAGTCATAATCATTTTTAGAAATCTCCATACAATCTTGTAATACATCAGACTTACTTACTCCTGCTAATATAACATTTGTAAAAAGACTATTAGTGAAATGTACAGTATCTACACGACCTAGCAACAAATTCTTATCGCTTGCGAATATGACATTGTCAAAATTACATCTCGCATTGTCCAATGTATTGTCTACAGAAACAAATATGGCTGTTGTAGGGGTGAAGCTTTCGGGCATTTCCCACTCTATTACAGAATTACATATCTTTAGGCTTTCAATAGCTTTGGAGTCCGTAACTGACTTATAATACAACGAATACCCAACTTGGCGTGTGGTATCAGTCACCTTTATTTTGATTCTTGCATTTATCAGCTCTATATCTTTGATTTCTGTTCCGCTAACTAACAATCCGTTATTTCCAATATTTTGAACGATCGTTCCAAATACCGTGCAATATGTAATCTTATTTTCTAGGCCAGTACTTCCCCTTAAGGAGCCTGAATTTTTTAATGTAATATTATAAACATGTACGTGATTTACTAGAGACGTATCTCCTATAACAGATCCACAACCCTCCACATAACAATTCTCTATATACCAATTGGAATATTCCATAGTAAAACCGCCATTATGCCCGGAAAATGCAGAACCTAGCTGACCGGGATTTATCACTCTACAATTAGCGCATATCAAATCTATATTTTCCGATAATCCTGAGGAGGTCAAAAAATGATATTGATATCCCTGTGCCTTGGATGATTTTGTTTCGCAGTTTAAAAAATATGACTCCTTGAAAACAACGCCATGATGCTGATGGTCCATAAATGTGCAGTCCTCCCAAAATATATTATCCCCGCCAACAGCCACTCCATCCCTGCTTCCGGAACCTCTTAATATCAGATGGCGAAAATCAAGACAGGACACATCACTACCAATTAACATTTTCGAGAAGAATCTGTTAGCTTCTATTGTGTGATTTTCTGGAGAATCAGATAATGATATATAATAATAACAATCTTGTTCAGACCATCCATCAATATATTTACCGCCACTGAACCAAGATGATTTATCAGCATGGGCATCAAGATAGGTCATTGCCTCTGCTTCTTCCATGGAATTAGTGTCATACACGCTGCACATCCTTTCTCCATCCAAATACACCTGATTCATTCCGCGGTCCGCCACAGCCTGATAAGCATGAACTCTACAACGATAGATATGATTATAGCCCTCTACCTTTTCCCAGTCTGTTAAAACAGACAGATAATTTATAATAGGATTTTTCCCAAGACCATATGCAGATATCCTTATATTTTGAAGGTTACTTATTAATGAGAAATCATCTCTGAACTCACTCCCTCTCTCTATTAATAGCACGTCGCCGTCAATCAATGCCGAAAAAGCTTTGCTCAGGCTCCTGAATGGCTTGTCACGTGTGTCACCGGGATGCTCATCAGAACCTTGTGAAGAAAGATAATACGTATTGCCATTTATTTGACGGTTAATTTTCTCTCTTTTGATAAGGAATCTTGATTCTGCTGATAACCCGTGATATGGACGGGCATCATTAATAGAATGGGATAAGCCGTTCAAAGCTTCGAATATAGCACCGCTGCTTACCGGACCTGTATTCCCTGATTCTATTTTTTGTTCGGTCTTTATTACAACTCCAAATATCCCTTGGGCTTTCCAGATTACCCCACTAGGATTATGGGCGGGTGATATGCAAAATCTAAAATACTTACAAGAAGAATATGAGGTAGCATCAAAGACATTATTATCACTATCAATTTGAACGATTACATCTGCGTTTTCGGACGGATCGGAATAAACAAAAAAACGATAGATCTCATAACTGCCTGTTGTAGGGAATATAATTGTGACAGGAACAGAATTGTCAAAAGGTATAAAATCTGTAATTGTATTATAATAGGCATATGTTACCTTTCCGCTTGCGTTCAAACCGGAATTTTTCTTGGTTTCCGGCAAAGTTATCTCTTCAATTGGGCTTGTCAAATTTTCAAGCCGGGAAACGGAAGCCTCTATAGAATCTATTTGCCCTTTATCTATTCCTGTTTCTATCTCCATGCCGAAAAATCCTTCGGCCACCCACGATTCAACAGATCGAGGAGTATAACTAAATCTAAAATAGATACAATCCGGATATTGTTTTGCGTCAAACTTATTATTTGACAAGGAGACAGTATGAATTTCGGATGCATTTTCACTGGCTTCATTATAAACTAGGACTTTTAAAAGAGTCTTATCACCTGAGGAGGAAGTAAGAGTAACAGGTTCAGAAGGATTGAATCTTATAAATTCCACACATGCTACTGAAGATGAAGGTGTCAATGCCCCACCATCATTTATACCATAACCATCTCTAAAATAAGATGCAGGAAGCTGCAATTCTTTAATCTTGTTAAAGTTATTACTGATAAGCTCTACATTGCTCTGCAATTCGGTATAAGAGGAGCCATTTTTTGACACAAAGTTTGCAAGAATTTCCTCTTTACTGTAGTAATCTCTTAATTTGATAGAAGGATTCAGAGTTGTACCACCTTGTATATAAGCTGTAGGCTGCGATTCCTGTATAACGATCATGCCATTATTGGCATTCAACTTAAAATCATCTGGCTGTGAAGTACCAATATACCACGAGTAAACTATTTCACAGTCCTCTGAAGCATTATAGGGAAATGAGACTTGACTTGATGTAAGTCTCTCATAATGCCCATTACTGCGCCAAATACTCACATAGTTAGGTTTTGAGATAAACCAATTTTTCAGAATACCGTTTTCACCGACATCAGTTGAATAACCGCATTGTAAAGTATCACCTGACTGCAATTTGATTCTGATTGTCGAAAGATATTGTGCATAGGAATCTGTATTTTTAAAGACTCCATTTGCATCATATATACCAATAGTACCTCCGTCCCATTTGTTAACCGAAAATTGAAGACTTGCTATTTCATCAGTTCCGTTGCCTATCTTTTCTTCTAACTCCGACAGTTCCGTAGTCAGGTCTTTGCGTGTATTCGGATTAACCACCGCATCGGTTGTGGTAGCCGGGTAAATGGTTTGGCTACCTTTGGTCAGCTTATATATTTTTGCCATAATAAATCTCCTATATTTCTAGATTAGTAACTGTTTCTTCTTCCTCTTCCGGTGGCAAAGGAGGTACAAAATCACTCAGCACATCTTCATATTCATTATCCGACAATGGGAACGCCTGAATCGAATTATATGCGGCATAATCGGGATAAGATGTTATTTCCACCGTGCTTTCATCGGTTTTCCCGGTAGTCAGTACGATTCCTGTATCTTCAACGGAAACAAGGTTGCAGATGCCATCCTGAAAGTCGGAATCGGATATGAAGTATTCACGTTTTACCTTCAGCATACCGGGAGAAAAACAGGGGTTGTCAAAAGCGACAAGCAGGTTGCCGTCTTCCATGCGGCTGCAACCGACATACTCATGTCCGTCAAAGGAGGCTATGAACTTTCCCTTGAACGGATTGAAGTAAGTGAACCGGAAAGGAGTATTCACATCCCCGTTCAAGTTCTTCTCTATGATCTTAAAATCGGACTGATAATTAATTCTCATAACTATAATATTGATGTTACATCGTCTATCTCCTCGGCTGTCAGGTAGCTGGATAAGTCAACACTTCCGCCACCTCCTGTCGTGCCAGTGGCACTCCATGTTCCCTTTGTCTTGCATTGATATATAGGACCCGGTATGGTGTCACCCACAACAGCCCAGTCACCTACAACAGGAGATGGAACAGCCGCTTTCAGTGATTCAAGAGTAGGGAACAACCCCTTGTTGCGGATGCCGTTCTGCTTGACTTTTTCCACTTCGGTAGAAGTCTTGCTAAAGTTGTTGTTAAGACGGTCTGCCGCCTCACTCCAAGTTCCCGTTTTGTTAATACTATTCAGTTCCATATCACTTCTTTTTATTTAGGCAGTTGGTTTTGATCCCATACAATCTCAGAACCTTTAACCATAATTATGCGCCCTCCCATTATCTGGGTCTGATATATATAACCGTCACTTCCTTTTTGCTCGACAACCATACTGTCCGGGCGGAAATACAATACATCACTATTGGAAGGATCATTCATAAAAACACGGGGAACCATACCGTTCAATCCATATTGAAGAGATATGTCCAAAAGCGAATTACCATCATCATCATGAATATCAATTGACGGTCTTCCATATTCATCTTCAGGAAATATGGTTATCTCATAACCTGACGGTGAGGAAACCTTCACTTTCCCGACAAATTCAGGATTTCCGTCAGCATCCCATTTAATGTTCCCATTGGCAAGCTGCCCGGAACCATCCTCATTCAACAGTATCTTACCATTGGCTATTTCAACCTTTCCCCGGAAATATCCGCCCAAAGCATAGATATATCCTCTTAAGAACACATCACCGCCATGAGTGGCAACGAAATTCGCCATGTTCGCCCATTCCGCATCTGTGGGCTGATAATCAGGATCATTACGGAACCTCATTACAGTCAGAATCGCCTGTTCAAGTTTTCCTCCTGCCCAAAACGCCACATCATCATCGTCATTGTATATGCCGCTAACTCCGGCTGTGACCTTCTGTAACTTGCCATTCTTGTAGTTGCCTAACTGGATCATATTGGCAAGAATCAGACCACCAAGAATATCCACAGATCCATCCTTGATCGCACTGGCGATATAATTGATTGACTGGAAACCGGCTGTTGCCTTGTCGTTGTCAAGAATTGAAGGCTTCCAGTCAGTAGCGATGGTTCCACGCTCTAGCTGAAGGTCACAAACGGTTGCGGTACCACTGATAAGAAATATACCACTGCCATTGAAGGTGATCTTATGGGTATATCTCTGATAAGAGGATGTGAGAGGTTGAGAAACACTGAAAGAACCGCACGAAACAGACACAGACGTACCCTTTGCTTTATAACTGATAACATAACTTTCTCCTTTAATCAATGATACGGACTGGGACAAACTACCGATTGCGGCAGAGTACCCGGAGCCGGCATCACTGTCCGCAGATACGGTAGCCACTCCCGTCCAATATTCCAATTGCTTGCTAAAAAGTTCGGTATCCGCCGATAGCTCGGTAGCGGCAGACAGGTCCTCTGTCTCATAATCTCCCGTAAACCCGGAATTGCGCAACAGATTGACACTTCCGACAGCCGCATTGTCTATCGCATCCTTGGCCTCTTGGGCAAGATCTGCGGCCGCCTGTATCTCATCCGGCAAGCCTTCCATATTCTTCCATCCGGTGGAGCCTTTTTCGATATGGAACATACCCTTGATATCAACACCTTTATCCTGAGTGTATTCCATGTAAGTGGTCCGGTCCTTGTCGCCAATATACGTATCTCCGTACACCTTCATCCGGGCCTTGCCGGTAGACCTGTCAAAATCAAAAGAAATGACATCTTTCCCGGTCAAGGTAAAATCATTAATACCCTGATACATGATGATGGACGGAGAAACTTCGTTCACCGAAGAGAGAATTATCGCCGCCTGTCTGGTGATATCAGTCTTATGGCCTAATCCCACGATATCATCACCTGCCACCGGAACATCATTCTCGACATTAGGATCACACACGGTCTTGGACAGGTCTATATAATTCTCACCTACTGCTGTGACCAACCGCCAGTAATAGCGGTTGCCGACATGATGCGAAACGCCAGTCTTGATATTGCACTCCTGTGCGATGGCGAGAGATCCCGGAGTAAACTGGTTCTCTATCTCAATTCCGTCTTCCTCTTCCTTGAAATAACAACGGTAGACATCATCCAACTCATCCACACGGTTGCATTTCATACCTGCATGGGAAATCACCTGCTCACCACCTACATACGTCTTCTTCTTTACTTCAAGCTCGTCAAAAACGGCTTTGACCTTGACATACAGATAATCAACAACAGCCTGTGACATACCGTTCTCAAGTACAGTAATTCCACTACCGTTCTTACCAATCAAAAGACCTTTCAGGAACGTGATCAGCTCATTGGCGATATCTTCTTTATCTTTACGAAGGAAGTATTTGGAAAGTTCCTCTATATTTGCACTTCCCGATATGGCAACAACCCGGTCTTTATTGGTCCTTATGTAAATAGAAGGATTCTTATCATCATTATGTATGTATATCTCACCCTCATTCAACCCTTCCAATCGCTTTTCAAATGATGGGGATATTTTCGGTATAATCGGATTTCCTTCTGCATCCGTTTCCGAACCGTACCACAATATCTTTATAGGATGATTTCTAGCCATGATTACACATAATTTTCATTAACAAAAGCAGCTTGCGCCTTCTTGTATTTTAACACATCGTCCTCTTCAGGATTAGTTAGCAAAAATGCTATACCTGAAGAAGAAGTTGCGATCTCAGTTTTGCCTCCGATCCCAGCAATATCGTTTTCTCTAGGGCGTAAAGTCACTTTATATATAAACATCTGTTTTTTACCTATTGTATCAAGCTTTTCCGGGACAGAATCCCCTTCCCGTACATACAAATTACCGTCTATGTTAACGTGAGAAAGGCAAAGTAACTTATTTATGAACTCCGCTATATAATACGGAACACCACGACTTGTCCCAAATACAAAATCAAATGTCTTATAAGGAAGAGAATACATTTCTATTATCTCCTGCTTCTGGTTCACGAACTGTTCGTTCTCAACTTTTAAGTCCACCCCATCCGGTTTGAATCCTCCTATTATTCTGAACTGAAACATCTGCTGAACATCATCAATCCAGAATATATTATCAAATGCAGAATTATTATCCTTATGGGAATATTCAATCAATATAGAATCACCTATATTCTCACACACACAGAATTCCTCACATTCCTTATCGCCTATAGTTACTGTATATATCCCCTCCGAAGGAGATAATGAGGCATAATACATCTTAACGCTTTCATTAACATCATAAGTGAGCAGTGCTATTGACGAGGAGATATTGCCAATCTTATCATTCAAAGAAGCCAAAGGTATTTCACCGTTATCGCAGAAAATTTGCAGCAAAATGTTGTCTGACAAGGAAAATACTTGTCTGAAACATCCTGCATTTGAATATTTATATTTCAGCGGTTTGAAGAATAACGGGCAAACATCTCCGATTGATATCATGGTCTTTTCGTTAGTTTCTAGCAGCTTGCGACTTCACAAGCTTTCATTGCAAATATAACAATTAAAATTTGAATCTTTATAAAGAATTAGAATTTTTCACAATCAAAGTTACCTTTGAACTTTGTGATTTTGTGAAATTGTAATCAGCCTGCTGATAATATCCCTGTATAACCTTGCCTTGGTGTTCAAATTCAACAATTCCTGTAAGATCTTCCGGAAGCTCTACATCCGAAGTTTCAAATTCTACTTCCGCCACAGTAAACATCCTTTTTGAAAGAATTATATCCCTGCTTTCCCCCATTCCATCAATACCCACATCACTATTACCATCTGAAGACGCAAAAGTAAGCATCTCAACAGATGAACCGATATATGCTTCATTGGCCAAAACCATAGAAGAAGGAGAAAACATGGCATTGAACATTGTGTCAGGGCTGAGAACGCCACCCATAAGATAATCCCTGTTTAATATATACTTAAGTCCAGACGAATCAGATTTCACCCCTACCATAAATAAATCAGTGTCACTTTCGTTGTCTGTAGTATCTTCACCTATCTTGTCAGCAAGGAACTCTATGCCGTATGCGTCCGCACGGTATGGAGATATCATTTCAAGGCTATTGTCCGTCATGGTCACGCCTGTGGTATATTCATTCGTAAAACGAAACTCATCCTTACCATTAGCCGTGTCGTAATCCTGTTTGTCAAAGCCTATCCGTATGCGCGAATACACCAATGCGGAATTAACCTTCATCTCGTAATCGGATAAATCATCTATTTTTTTGACAACATCATCCGAGAAGTATTTGCCTCTGTGCCGGAAAGTTATCGTATTGCCGGATATGTCATAAGCGTATCCGAACACATAACTCATCCAACTTGCAAATTTGGTGAAGGATGTATATATTTTGGCTCCCGGAATCTTACGAGCTGATTCAGCCGCCAAGAGCATACAATTATCAAGCCTTCCGTCACCCATGCTTTCTATTACCCCCGTCAATCCGTCTTTTCCCCCGTTAATGCTTTTGAGTAGTCTGTTGAGCAACGTGCTGGGATTTACAACATCCATCTCAACAGGATTTATTCTGTTTTTCCATGATATCGTAACACGACTTTTTGAATCCACGGGATAAAGGGCAGCAAGGTTAGGACCAGACTGTTCCCTCCCTGACTGCACTTTGCAAAGGAGCACAAGCTTCTCTCCTTTAGCTAAGAATATATCATGATGTGCTGAATATTCTTTTTCTATAAGACCGGTGGAATACGTTTCATAGAATACCTCACTGATTGTTTCCAATGTCTTTTTATCCGTGCCAATTTTAGCTAGTCGGAAACGTACCCCGTTAGTCCAGCCCCATGGCGATATGATATTATAGCTTATCCAAAATTTAAAATCAATATCAACAGACAAATTGATGCTTTTTACGGCATATATCAGAGTGCCATCATCTTTACGTTCATCCAACACCTCCGTCCCATTATCATTTAGATAATACTCCGTAATACTTATATATGACTGATCCGATATCTCCGTGGCATTGCCTATATTAATGTCGGTTGCCTCTGTATATAATGACATGGGAAGCCACCTTTCAGCAAAATCCATTGACACAAAATTATCTTGATCCGGAATCTCCCCTACTTCTCCATTGTATATGTCACCTGTAGGAATCCATTTTGCCGATTCTGAAAGTTCAAGCCCGTCATAAACAAGAGGAATGGGACTTTTCACCTCTTCAACAGGATATTCATATTGGGTTCCCCTTTTAGCCTTTATCATGGACGCCACGCTATCATCCACGGCATTTATCTGTAAGATACTACCATTATCCTGCAATGTAGAGAAATTGAGAGCGCAACTAAACCGTTCATTATACAACCAACTGTTATTTCTTGTACTTATTATTATTGAAGCGGAAGCATTCAGATAATCTTCATCATATTGTTTTAACAGCAATATTCTAGCATCCCCAGCAAAAGAAAATTTGTTAGAAAAAGTACGGATAACACCGTCATAGTCATTTCTCTTGAAACTAGCCTTCACCTCGTCCCAATTCTCAAGATCATCAGTAACCCTGTACCTCAGACCATTTATAAGTAACTCACATCGATAATACATAATTATTTCTTTTTACGATTCAATTCATCGATTTCATCGCATGTCTGCCTAACAAGACAGGCGTAAGATCCGGCGGTCCATTCTTTCAGATTGATATGCATCTTATTATATTTTCCAATAGCGACAACTTCATTTATAAACCCTCGTTTTGTAGGCTTCTCCTTCGGTTCCTCATTCTTTTCCTTACTTATCTTGTCCAAATCATATTGTGCACGGGATTTTAACGCGGATATTCTAGCATTCATGACCATTACATCACCTTTCTTGCACGAATAACCTATCTTCATCAGAATATCACGCACCTCATCATACATTTTCAACTTCATCATGTTCTCACATGCCTTCATGCACTCCACGGTCATTGCGAGATTCATACGTTCATTACAATTCAATATCTCAGAGGATAACTGTTTGCTCCCAACAATTTCTATATAGTCATTGATAATTTTTGCCGATGCGGCCCCTTTGTCCTCACTGTCAAATTCGATAGTATTGCTATCATTGGTATAGATCTCTATAAAAACGGACAAAGGAAGTTCATATATGTCACTTGTATACCTCATAATCATATACTTTTTGAAAATTGCTGATAATTGTTTTCTCTTATCGCCTTGGCTAATTTTGCAAATCCTATCTGCTGTGATTTCTCCAGATGCCCTATCTTTTTCTCCAGTTCGCTATAATCATTAACTATTGATACAGGAGGAAGATTGTTTTCGCTTCTATATGCCATAAGACCATCAAAATCATTTGCATGAGCCTTTATCCTGTCCATATCCACAGCATAAGGTATAACCTTCGCACCTTTAGGGATGTCAACCAAAGTAGGGACAGACGGAGTAATATACGCCCCTTTATCTGTAATGATCGTTTCGGAAACGCCACCATCACCCACTACAGCCAATCCGCCTTTATGCGAATCAGTACCCTTGGCGTATTTTGGAATAGGAGTCGCTATAATAGTAGCAAGCTGTATCGCCCCCATAGCACCTAGAGCAGCTATCATAGGTATTGCAGCAGGGAAACCCAATTGTTTTATCGTCTGCAAAATACCACCTGCTATCTGTATAGCCGCTTCAGCTATACTGGTAGCTTTCTCAAACTTTGCTTGTTTTGTTCTTAATGCAGCTTTTTTCTTCTCCAATTCGGCATTCTTTTGTGCCGTTTTATCTTCCGCCGCACGTTTACGCGCTTCGGCTTCTTCTGTTGTTATAGCCCCTTTTTCTTCTAAAGCCTCTATACGGGAAATTTCCTCTTCACCAGCTTTCTCATTCGCTTCCTGTTCAGCCTCAACAGCCTCAATCTGGCGATCATAAATGGATGATATCATTTCACCAATTCCACTAACCATAGAAGCCCACATCTCGGTGGTTCTTTCCATCTTCTCACCGTCTGTAAGTTCTTTCCAAACACCCGATATCTTATCAGACATAATACTGAATCCCTTATCCATCCCGTCAAATATACCGGCAAACGGACTATCGATATCCGATGCAAGATCTTTCAATGCAGAAGAATAACCTTTCAACGCTTCAAAATTCCTTCGTGTAATATCCTGTTGCTCTTCCGCTTTTTTCACCTGATCATCCGCATTTATGGAACCTATCTCTGTTTCCATTGCCTTTATGGATTCTCTCAGCATTTCAATCTGTTGCTTGCTTACCATGCCCGATGCTTCCGCTATCTCGATCATTTTTTCAGTAGCATCTATCTGTATCTGCAATTGCTCGTTTGCGGCTTGCTTCTCCAATTCACGCATGGCTTCATCATATTCTTTTCGCGACATCAGCCCCTTTGAATAATTTTGTGTTATAATGTTTTCAAGCTCCTTATATCCAGTACTTGTAGCTGCTATACGGAGAGATGATTGTTCTTCTTCCAGTCTTAGCATCTCATCGGTATACTTTTTCTTTTCCTCGATCCTTTTTTCTTCGGCCTCTGCCAACTTCTTAGCATATTCCTCATTCTCTTTCGCTACCTTCTGCTTTCTCTCTTGAACCAACATTTCCCGGAGTTTGTTTTCTTCCTCAGAATATCCCTTTATAACTGCTATCTGGTCTTTATATTCTTTCTCTATGGCAGCAAGATTACGCTGGTGCTCATCCTCTATAAGAGAAACGGACAAGTCAGCCATTTTATTCCTAAGATTCTCTATATATTGTGCTAGATCATTTGCGGCTTTATCAACAGAATGAGGATCAAATGTAACATCTTCAATATCAATAGAGCCGGACAATTCTTCTATTTCTTTATCCAGTGCATCCATTTTAGTTATAACACTATCAATTTCATCTTGAACGCTTTCTAAGCTAAAACCTTTTGCAGCTCCGATCCATATTCCTAGAGGATTTGTACTATTGAAAGATTCACTTCTTTCCAAATTAATTTCAGCCTCTTTTCTTATCAAATCATTATATTCACTTTGTAAATCCAAACGCTCCTTAGATTTTTCAACTAATTTATTTTCAATAGCTCTAGCCTTTGCAGCAGCAATTATAGAGGTTGATAGTCTTTGATAACTATCAGCCGCTTTCCCTATAAGAATATTTTCATCACTTATGTTTTTAAAATATGAAGGATATTGCTTTTTCAATTCCTCAACGGCTTTTTTTCGTTCTCCCATAGGTTTATTCAAATTGACAGCCGCCCTATATAATATATCCAATTTAACAGCTTCATCTTGGGAATTTTTTACACCTTCTTTTTGAGCTTTATTCAAATCCTCCTGAAACTGTTTTAGATAATCAATTTCTTTTCTTGCATCAAACAGGCTACCTACCCATTTGGTTATCTCACCTCCATAACTCGATAAAAGAGTTATCCCAACAACTAAAGCTGTCTGCCAACTAAGAAGGGAGCCTAATACTTGTTTAAATACAGGTGTAGCAGTCTGCCCCGATTTCTTAAGAAGTTCATATTCCACCCTTGCTTTCTTTAACTCATCAACAAACATAGGAAGGTTATTGGATATGGCAAGAAAGAAAGTATTGGCACTAACAGACAAAGCTGGAAGTTCTCTCGCAATCTGTTGTATGGAAACATTAAGCCCATTCCAACCCGAAGCATAATTACCTACATTACGTTGGTAATTGCCCATCTGTGCATCTATATCCTTTAGTTGCTGATTCAGCTTACCGATATTGTTCAAGATATCCATACCTTTTGCCCCCTCACGTGCAGCTTGTGAAAGGTTATAATATTCTTTTTCCAGTTGAAGCATTGAAGCCTTCATCTCGTTATAGCTTCCTGTTGTGGCTATCGCTACCTGTGTATGATTTCTCAATATCGCCGAATACTGTTTATTCTGCTCTGTCAGCGTGCGTAACTGGGACACCGTAGCATCTCTTTTGGACTTGTACTCCTCTTCGCTGATAGAACCTGTCTTATACTCCTTCGATAATTCCCTCAGAGATGTTCTTAAGGCTGAAATTGTTTCTTTGTTATCACTTAATCTACTGTTCAATTCGGAAGCTTGTGCATCAAAAGCCTTTACCGTCTGACGGATTGAATCAAAATCAGCAGCAGTCATGGATATTTTCTTGGATGCCTCTTGGAATGAAACAGAAGCAGTTTCCGCATCCTGTGACACGTTTTTCAAGTCTTCGGAAGCGCCTCTCAGATTTATTTTCACTTCCGTTATCTTATCTGCCAATGTATTCAATGGTTTGGTAAGAAGCTCTATCTTACGGGAAATATCAGTCAATAACTTTAATTGACTAGTCTGTAATTCAGACAATCTATTTTGAGAAGCATATAATTTGGTTATTGTAGCATTATAACTGTCAACCTTAGACTGGTATTCTTTTAGATTACCCGGCTTAAAATTTATGCCCTCACTTAATTGTTTTGTGAAATTCGCATATTCGGAAGATGTGGTTTGAATATTAATCCTTATCTCATTTAACTTCTTAACGATGTTAGGATCAATCGCATCAGTAATTTTAAATTCTGCTCCTGCCATAGTCTTTTCGTAAGTTTTGGGTGATGCATGACTTCATGCACCTTCTAAGAGCAAAGATAGTAATTTTATTGATATTATGAAGATAAGGGAATAAAAAAGGGAGAAGCCATAACTTCTCCCCATAAAAAATAATATTTCATTTTATTCTTTGATATTCCGTATAATAAAGGACTTTATAAGATTCTTCGATGTTGCTTAAATCAGAAAGAACCTTTATTTTCCCAGTCCTCTCTATTTTTATTATGGAAAATATACTTTGAGGCAATTTAGGCAACATTTCTTTTACTGTTTCTATTTCTTCCTCTGTTACATATTTTCCCCATTTACCTATATATTCATCTACATGTAATCTCACTGGAACAATATTATCTTCTTTCTTAACTTTCCCATCTTTATTCAATGTATTATCTTTAATATAGCATTGAAGCATTTCTCTTATATTTCGAATATTATTCGTCATTCCCCATAATTTAAAGAATAAAATAATTTGCAAAATTGCAAATATGACCATAATTAATTCTAATACTACCATAATACTTTTATCTATAGTTATAATAATTGGGTTATTTTCAGCAAAATAATATAAACTAAAACACAATTCAAAATATTGTGACATATTTATTTATAATTTAGAATATTGTCTAAATAAATTACAAACATAGCGTTTCAATCTTTATGTTTAAATTTCACCTTCTCACTTCTTTTCCCAGTGCATACAATCAGTTTGAGATGTTTGCCGTATATCTGTTCAAGTCTATTATTTTGTTCTTCCATTTTTTGAAGTATAATTTCTAATTTATCTATTGTTTTCATAGTCTTTTCGGGTTATGTTGCGAATCGCAACGTTAACGGATGTAAATAGTCTGCCCACCTCGTAAGATAAGGTGGGAAAGACTTGATTAATATGTGATTTTTAAATTACGCGGCTGGATTCAGCTCACCTTTTATTTGCTTGATGGCTTTCTTCACGTTCCAATCATTTTCATATATAGCAATGATAAATCGCCTACCTCGCTGCGTCCAGACCGTATATGTGTTGGTATAGGTATTACCTCTTTCACTTGTGAAAATATTGGTTCTCGTTTCATGCATACCCCATTTGTCGTAGGGCGATTTAAGAAGCCATTGCCCAGACTGCCTAAACTGTATTCCAAGTTCTTTCAGTTTGTTATTCAGTTTCTCTGCCGACATACCTATTTCTTTTGCAATTTGAGTTGTGGTAAGGGCATTCACACTCTGCAAGTGGTTGTCGTAGTAGCTGACTTTTGGGGCGGATTGTATAAGTTCTTTCTGCTGGAGTTCGATTGTTTCCTGCTGCTGTTGGACTTCTAATGCAAGAGTTTGATTTTTCTCGTATTGGTCTGCCCATGCACGGGCGGCTTCGGCAGGATTATTAAAATTTGGGAGTTGGGGTTGAAGTGATGCATTTCCAGTAGTTAATAACTCCTCTATCTTATCATCAACCCAAATGGCAAAATCAGTGGACAACTTTTGAGCGACACGGATAGCGACTTTCTGATGTGCCCATGTGCCTTGTTTTCTTCCATCTGAATGATTTCCTCTTGTAACTTGCAGCAAATCAGCCGAACTAAAATTCTTTATTTCACTCAAACGACCTACATAATCGGTTAATTCCTTTGAATTGATAATAGTGGATAGATTCTTGTCGGGAAACGGTTTTGCAAAGTCAGTAAGGCATACAAGAATATACCCATTCATTTTGCGCATTCTTACACTATTCCCATTATAAGAGAATATTTGCCCCATGTCGGAAGGGCTTGCCGTACCTAACACAGCAACGCTATTGCTGTTTGAGTAATTTTCATTCAACTGCAGCATAAACAATGAAAATTAAAAGTTAATAAATAAAGAAAGCAGAGAATTTCTCCAACTTGCTACAGTTCCATATCGGCTTTGGGGCGAATATGTACGGAGAAACCTCTGCTTATATTTTAAGCAATACTTTAATATCGGGCATAAAAAATCCCCAATCCGAATATGATAATAAAACTGTAGCGGCACAAAGTTACAACATTTTTTCAAACAAACAAATAATGAAAATATATTTTTCATTGTTATTTTCACACACATAATATCCATCTTTCTAATGACTTTCAACACGCCACAATATGCCTTACCTGTAATTTCTGCAATTTGCAGTGAACTTATTGTTCTTTTTTCGCCATTTTCCCCATCAATAGGTACTAACTTATTAAAATTTTCCATATCTTTGCGATATAAGATTAATATTGTTCCCCGTTGGCGGCTCAGTCACTTCCGCCTTCGGGGATTTATTTTGACTGATTGTAGCAGGTGGGGAATCGAACCTCATTGTGCCATTATTCACTCCTGCTTTCCTCCCTTATACTATCCACGCTTGGAATCGTATAAAAAGAAAGTTCCGTAATAGGTGCAAGCTACTACGGAACAGTCATATATAAACTCCAATAGGAGAATATTTAATCAACATCAAGTAACGCTTTGCACATGTTACAGATACAAAGGTAAATGATGTTTTTATCTTATACAATGGTATGAATATTAAACAAAAGACAATATCAATTAATAGTAATACTAAGTAACGCATAGTAATATATAGTAACGCAATTATTAAATATCACATTCACAATTTAGACAAAATCTAAATTATAACATAATTGATAGTTTTGTTTTTCAATTAAAAAATAAATGTCTTTTTTTGCACAAAACATTTGTAACAAACGAACTGTTTTTAGATATAAGCATCATTAATCATGGGAATATAATATGGCTGAAAAAAAACAAAGTTACACAGAGGAAGAATTGAATGAAATGATTGCATGGTTTAATGATCATGCTAACCAACTTCCCAAAACAATGCAAATTAACAAATCTGCGTTCACTCCAGATTTAGTCCTCACTATCGAAAGCTGCATCATGCAGGCGAAACAAAATTTAGGAAATTACAAGATGGAAGGATCATTCTTGCTTCTAAGGCAAATAAGAGCCAATATTGAAAAAGGAGAAAACGATCTTTTGTAGATCCGTCCTTTACATAGATAGCGGTAATCCTTCCGGATGTCCGCTATCATTTCACGGAAATATGAATTCAATAAACTCGCCTGACCAGTTTTCACCTTCACGACAGAATTTATACACATCTCCAACCTTGTATAATATATAAACACATTCATCCATAATAGCAGCCTTCTCTGCGATTGAACGCATATGTTCCACCTCCCTCATTGACTTATTTCCTTGGCACAAGCAGTTTTTCATAGTTCGCACCTCCTTATAAATTTCTCAATAGAGGGCATAAGCCTGTACGTAACATAATGCCTCCTTGCTTTGGAGCTTACCTTGAAAATTTTATAGCCATATTTCTTCTCAATATCAGAACCAAAAGAAACGCCATAGCTGGCAATCCTTATACCATTTGATATTGGTATTGCCGTGATGGAACTATAAAAATCTCCACGTATGATAAGGTTTGGAGTATTGTTCCCTCTTGCAGAAAAACCCAGATATGAAGGTTTCGGTTTCTGTATCTTTGTCTTCCAATTTTTATAGCGTTCGGCGTTTTTCTTCCAATGCTCTCCATAAGTTTTTTTAAAGTATGGGTCCTCAGTATATCCAGGGATCAAAGGATTTTCATCTCCATCAACACCACTATATAGCTGTTCTCGTACATATTCCTCAAACTGAGGAGCATCCTTTTCCATCTTATCCCTTATCATTGGCTGAATGCCATCAGCCAATTTCTTCCAACATCTCGCGTATTCCTCCAATGTCATAGCAAAAACGGGGGATCAATCTCCCCCGCCTCCTAAATTACTGTTATTGATAATTCTATTATATACGGAAACCAGCCTTGATTTCCGCCTTTCTCTAGAAATGTCCTTCCAGAATACATCTATATTCTGAGCGACAAACTCATCCAATGAAAGTTTGGCCACCTCGGACTCTATAAATGTGACTCCATTAATTCTCATTGTACCCATTGTTCAATCCCAATGACCCCATTAGCCTGTAAAATAGAAGGAGATTTAAGCACCGGTACACCTCCTGTCGCTGTAAGCACACCGTTACTGTATTCCAGTGCTGACGCACCAGAAACGACTGTTGAAGCCTTCTCAGACAATACAGCGCCATAATATGCAGTAAGGTCTGTGCGGTCATAGTGATCCACGAGTTTATATGTATTCTCAGGAGATGTCATTTTTACAAATTCAACATAATTCAATCCCTTGAGAACATTTTCCAAATTTACACCCGATTGTTTTACAGACATGTTTTTCATCATCTTCTCCGTATCGGAATACATTGCATTAAACGCAAGATAAGCCTTTTGTCCGCTTGAGTCATAAGTCTGCCCTGTAGGGTAAACCCCTGACAAATCGAATCCTGCAAGCTCGTCTGTTCCGTCATCCTCTCCGTAGATAACATTATTCTTGTCAAAAACATACATATCAAACAATGTATCCTTGTTGGCTACAAGATTAGCTTGTAAAGCTAGATTAAACTTACGCAACGTGAATGTATCCGTCCTTGCCGAATAGCCCGTTATTTCCGAACCGGCATAACCATTTTCCGATGTATTGGGTTCACCACCGCTTACCGCATATTCCGAAAATCCTGTAATAGGATAAATTCTGTCCGGATAATCAGCATGACAAGCCTCTTCCAAAGCATCAGCAGTCAGTTCCTTTGGCAGTTTTTTGCCATGAATGACCAATATAACACCTGCTACCTTGTCCGGTTGCAGGGGGCAGTAATTCATTCCAGTATTAAATCCGGACGTGCTGCCGCACTCTCTAATATCTGTTCGCATAACAATTCTGATTTTTAACTGTTAAATCCAAATTCTTTATTTCAATAGCATCTATCTTTTCGCCAACTTCCTTACCGTCAACATCAACAGCACCACGTCTTCCAAAACTATAATTTTCTGAATATGTATGGCTTACAATACCGGAGTAACCGAAATCAAATTTATCACATTTTTTTAACTCTTCTATGAATCTGTAATACAAAGGTCGAAGAATACCTTCAAAAGATATCTCACGACGTTGTTCATTTGTATACTTTTCCAATGTATTGGTAGCGATTATTATGTTTACAGATGCCTTACAAAAATAATCCTCACTATCCTTTTCCTCGTCTAAGGGAACATACAGCCCTATCATTGGGAATTTTCCCAATGCTGTCACCCTGCTTTTCCCAAGAAGAAGAAGTGTTTCCCTTATATAAGAACTGTCACCATATATGTAATTTATCTGTTGATCCATTCTTTTTGACAAGGAAGCACATACATCTGATATTATATCGATTATCATATTCCAAGAGAATTAATTGTTTCCAACAATTCGAAATCGGTGGCGATATCCGGATAGTCCGCTTTATTTGATTTAAGCCACCTCACAAGTCTGATATTCATTCTTACCATGTCATTCCATGCGAATATCATTTTCCTTTCTGGACTTACAAGACGACCGTCATCTTCGTCAGCCTTCACACCTGTAATAGTTGCCTGTGCATGATTATGTCTCAAATAATGAAAATATATATAGTTGGCAATAGGGGATTTGGAAACCTCACTATCACCATCACTATATCTCACGACAAGACGCGCTATAAGATCATCCCATCTTTTTTCCTTCGTTTTCCCTTCGTTGGCAATATATGATGAGAATTCCTCATACAACTTCTCTCCAAGGAGTTTTCCCAGATATTCCGACTCATATTGCATTACAAAGCCTTGAAGGCTGTCAACTATCGCCTTATTAGTCTCAGAGGGAGTATGTATATTCAATACAGCACCCTCAATATCAAGAATACCTCCTTGAAAAAAAGTATAATCCACTAACATTACACAATATCTTTGAGGTTCTTCTTTTTATTGAACAAGTCTTCAGCACCGATTTTCTTAGCGTCCTCTATCAATTCCGTAGGAACGGTGGCAACACGCCCATCTTGGAAGAACTTAGCTGCAAGTAACATATTAACACTTACCTTATCACCTTTTTTATAAGAAGCTCCGTCCTTTGCGAACTCAACCTCATAAGTTTTAGTCAAATTTACCTTCATAGCATATATAAATTTATCCGCCGACAGCGACGGGGGTTATAGCTTCAATAACGGTTGCAATCTTATCCTTGACAAAAGCTGTTTTATATTGTTTTTTGATATAAACCATCAATCGTTTCTCACCAAGGATAGTCACCATATTTTTAGTGAAATCATCATTTTCCCACCCAAGTGTAATGGTAAGGACCCATACATCACGGATGTTAAGATAGTTAAAATCTCCAACCCAAATATCACCTTGTTTGATTGCAGTGCTGGTTTCCACTCTCAGACCTTGAATCAGTTCATCACCAATACGGAAAGGACGAAGATATTGCCCATTAACATCCTTAGTCAACTGCATTTGTGCATAGTCAAGAGGATGCATGAGCACAAGGTTGGGGCGATAAGCCATATTGGACATTGACACAATCTGTGTATACATACCAACAATAACATCATAAGTGTTGGGCTTATCTACTTTCAGAGTTGTCAAGGAGAATGTAGGTATATCACTCCCAATCCCTTTAATCTGACCACCAGAACCAGTACCAGACAGAATACCTTCTTCTTCTTTCAAACCAATACGATTGATAATCTCAGCCCTAACCTCCGCAACCAACTGAGGTAAATCAGATAATGTTTCTTCGGTTACTTTTGTGCCAAGAGCCACTTTGCCAGCATTGATAGTAACTTCTGACAATGTACCGCTCATCATAGGCTTAAGACCGCCTTCTGGAACCCATTCGGCTTCTTCTTCACCCGGATTGAACTCCGCATAAGTTAATGATCGTGTAGATATTGCTGCCACATTGGCAAATTTACGGATTACAGTCTGAGAACGCGGATCAACAGATAACTGACTATCAATTGTCATGTTATAATGTGGTGCCACACCTGTACTCTTCAAGGGCTCAACATCCTTTTTGCTCATAACAAGTGTAAGGCTTTTCTTGAATCCAGGAGACTGCTTACAAGCTGTTTTCAAGTCCACGGATTTCTCTCCATGTTTGCCTACAGTAATGAAATCCTTCAATTGCTCTTCAATCTGCTGGTCTACAGATTTGAAAACCGTTTCCCCATCTTCATTCTTATGCATTGCACCCTTCATGCGAACAATTATCTCTTTCATCTCACCAAGTTCCTTACGCACTGTTTCCAATTCCTTTTCGGAGTCTATCTTTTGAGTAACCTCATTTAATTTATCCTCAAAAGTTTTTTTGTCGATAGTATCGTTCATGAAATCACCTACAGTAGCGTTTATTGCGTCCTGCAACGCCTGTAATGACTTCACGGAAACCTCATCCATTCCCGACAAATCAATTTTGCTTAAAAAGTCAAATTTCATACTTCTTTAAGTTTTAAAGGTTTTGTAAATATTTTTATTTTTTTATCGGCTCCCTCTTCATCAAGTGGCTTGCCTGCCGGCTTGTATCGAGCGAGTGACATCGCTTTTCTTATTAACGTTTGAACTTCCTCTCTCTTCCTTATTGGAAGTCCTTTACATACATCACTTATTTCAACCGGAAGTGATTCCAACGCACTTTCATATTCTTCTGCCGATTTCAGACCAAGATATTCAGTTTCCCCGTTACATCCTATGGACACTACGGATATCTCATATAGAATGACTTCCTTTACAACCAAACAGTCACGTTCCCTATCATATTCACATTTTTCCCATACATAACTATAACCTATAGAGAACTGGTTCAAAGTTCCACTTTCAAGCTGTTTCAACGCTTGATTCCCTCTTTCCACATCATCAATAGACGCTTCAAAGTAAAGCCCTTTCTCATCTTCTTGCAGAAGCGTAATGCGTCCTATAGGTTCATGCATGTCATGCATCCACAACATGATAATCTTATCATTAGCAGAACTTTCCGGACCTCTCTCCTGTATACTTTTTGAGAAACATCCTTTCAAGAGCATATCACCGAACTTATCAATGTTATTGAAAATTGCGGCATAACCACTGATAGTTCTGCTGCCAGAATCATATTGTATCTCCTTTGCATAAAAAGATAAGGATTTATACTGCTTCCCCAGCCTGTCCTTGTATTTGCTTGTTTCCATCATTATTTATTTCTATTTTAAATTCCCCTTTTGGGTTATCCGGATCAATATCTGTAAAATTAGACATCTCAGTTCTTGCCTCCTCAAAAGTAATCAGCCGGTTGTTATACAATGAAGCTATAGCATTAGAGGCTGTAGACAAGGCATCCGCCAACTCTTTCATGTCCTTTTGAAGACAAGCGACATGAGTAAAGTCCATTTTGATTATTGCTCTGTCCTTACATATAGCATTAGTCAAAGCCTCTGTTATACATTCACTGTCAGGAATAATAAGATCCTGATATGCCGCTTTCTTTGCCTGAGAAGAGTTATCATAAGTACTTCCTTGTATAATCAGATTGGCGTCAAAACCTATGGTCTGAGCTATCGCCTCCAAACACGCCTTATCTTCCTCATGAAGCTTCAATTGTTCCGTATTTGATCCTAATGTAATCCATCCCAGTTTCTTAGGAGTCACCATGATTTCATACAACTTATGCACTATGCCATATTTCCTTTTAAAATCATTCTGCAATTTTTGGGATTCAGACGGAGTAATGGCGGCATTCCCTACATCAGTCGTATCATTCCCGTACAATATCCCTTTTGGACCTCCATTAACTATAAGATTTCCTCTCCCTATCAGTTGAGCCATATAGTTTCGCGTATGCGAAGATAATGCGTCTACAGGGGAATGGAAGGCAATTTTCCCTCCATTATTGCTTGGAATATCCATTATTGAATCGTATATGACAAAATATTCCTCATCCCCAAGCTCTATATTTACATCTCCCCAACGTATATATACCCTTTTAGCAATTGAAGAAAGTTCTGTCTGAGTAAATGGGTCTTTACCGAATGATTCCATATAAAATAATTCGGGAGGTATTACCATCATGGATTTAGGCAGGTCGGATTTTAAAGCTCTCAATGTATAAATAGGGCAAAATCCGAAACATTTTAAGGATATCTCAACCTGTTTTATAAAGGAACGCCCACTCTGTATTATATTTGGACGATTTAAGAGAGTCACAATATCTTTAAAACTCCTCTTTTCATTCCCGTTCATATCTGTCACGTAATATCTTCCGTTCTGAATCATTCTTCCGCAATGATCTAGAACCATTGCAAACGGCCAACATTCATGCAAGGCTCTTGCTTTCCCCTCAACAGTAGACATATCGTAATCTATATTTCCTTTATTGCCAGGAAACAGGCTCTCTACCCATTTAGGTACATAAATAAAATTACCCACATCATCCTTACCATGATAGGTGGCTTCATCATACATATCCTTATTTGACTTCTTTAAAGAAGGTATCTTAAACCAGTGTCTCATATACAACAATAAAGGCAACCGCCGTTATAATACAGCAATTGCCTCCACAGTGATCACGTTCTAAAAGTGGGTATGGTGCAACTTCACACCATGAAGGCAATTGCCTGTTACAAAGGAACAAATTAATTTATTAATTAACAAATAATTCAAATATTATTTTCGTTTAATATAAATTAAAATAATAAACTTCCAATTTATATACCCTAAAAATACCCATATTAAAAAAAGACCAACATTTTTTGTACAACATCCGATATTTTTTTGCCAAAGTTTTGATATATCTTAAAAATATACCAATTATATATTATATTTTTTCGATACGTAATAAGACAGTGCTGCTACAGAATAAATTGCAGCGCAATCATCTGAACCATTATAGTCCAATACTCCATCCATAAACTCATTGTATTGCGGTATCTTGTCATAGTCTGAACGGAACATCACATTATTTTTGATAAAATCCAAAAAAGCAGATATCCTAGCGTCTGCTCCCATATTTTTATGTATGATTCTGACATCATATCTATCCCTTAAGCCCCGTGCTATAGGAAAATAATTTTTTTCACTTTCAAACAAGATCTCCGCAGGAGATATCCCTTCTAAAAATGACAGAAGAACATTTTCATCAAATGAACTTATATATGTCACATTATCGATATATATTCGCTCATTTACATAACATGAAACCATAATAAACTTTCCGGCATATTCGGGAAGAACATATACAAGTCTTGTCCCCTGAATATTTTTAGATATATCATAATATCTCATATCTTTATTTTCCTGCTTAATTTTACTTCGTTTTCTTTTTAAGGAGAAACGAGTATATTCATCCTTAAACACCCATACGGTAATATAACGTAAGCAGTCGCAAATGTGCCCGTACTTCTCATAAGACTGCCCCGTAACCTTATCCTTAACTCTCGTCTTCAACATTCCACCGTTAACATCCTTCTTGGCATTATTATAATCAACAACTGAATTCTTACATCCGTCATCTACTGAAAAACACATTCCGGAACCACCATCAAGCATGTAATTGACAAACTCACCAGACATGGGCACGGACGGATTAGAATATGGTATCCTTTCTTCGACATGGTAAGTACCTTCCAGCCCTTCTACGAACTTGTCAAGGAATGACCTCTTTTCATCATCTATAGTATTCCCATTCCTTGTTGAAGCGTCACCATATAAATACAGCATATCATTGTATCTGATTGACCGCAGATAATCAACAGCCATCCGAGATGCATGCGTTACTGTGTTAAAGGGATCACCGGCACATATCTCATTAAACTGCCTTATATGACTTCCGTCCACTTGATAAAAACAAATCGAAATATAGGGAAGAACATTGTTATCAATAGAAATATGCACAGGAAGTCCCTTGATATATCGTGTTGTTTTAATATGCCTATTAGAATCGAAAGCATATAGAAACTCACCCCCCGTCTTAATACTACCCCATTCACCCAGCGCATATACCCGGTAATAGTTGTAATCATGTTCCTTGTACCATTGATAATTGGATATTGTCTGCCTGTCATAATATCCATATTTACCGTCCGGAGAACCAACCACCCAAAAATTATTTTTATAAGACGAATGCAGTTCTATTGTATCCGATGGGTACTTTTCCAGCTTTCCTGTACGTTCATTGGCGATCATTCTAGGTTTGCAACCCCGTTTCCCTAATATTGTGCTGTATGCCTTTGGCAAAGAACTTTTAGTAAGAGGATTTTTCACTTCGCCATATAGTTCATTTGGAAGATCGTCCCATTCATAAGTATCAAGAATTTTCGTTTTAATCCATGAATCCTCAGATACAGGATTAAAATTGCATATTATCTGCAACCCTTCCTTACCTCTAAGACGGAAACGTATCTGAGTAAAATCTTCATATTCGAACTCGGTTGCTTCTTCCATCACTATCCAACGATATCCAGTGATAGACTTTATTTTTTCAGGATCATCAAGCCCTGTAAAGTCAATTTTACAACCATTTACACAAGTTATATTATTTTCCTTAGGCACAAAGAACTGACTCAGTTGAAGAGCCTTTAGTTGGGTCTTAAACTCTTCATACACTGTATTCCTCAGACTAGCTCCCACTTTTCTTACAACAAGAGCCGAACCTTCGCAAGAAAATACAGACAACAACACAGCCTGTGTCGTAGATACAGATTTTCCCGATGAAGAACCACCTCTGTTTATAATGTACCTGATATTCTTATCATGCATAGCCTTACGGATATGCCAAAACAGAGGATTGAACAACTTATGTGAGAATACCATCTCTATCATCACTCGTCCCCAATTATCATGCGCACATTAGTACTGACATCACTTTTTACCGGAGCATCCCATCCAAGCATCTTGCTTATCTGTGTAATGGCGGCTATCTTGCTGTATAGCCGTATCTCCACTCCATATTGAGTGTTCTTAATTGACTGTATGCATAGACGGACGGATTTCGGAATATTCTCAACAGACTTTACCATATATGTATCTTTACCAGAGGACAGCAGATCTATCGGATCAACATTCACCACGCTTGCAAGAAAGCGAAGCACATCATCCTTCTTCATATCAAACCTCTCGCAAGCCTCAACCTGAAGCTCATTCAACCGGGAGGCCACATCTGAATTTTTAAGAAGGTCAAACGCACGTTTGCGCACAGTTCCGTCCTTCCAATTCACACTGCACGGATAAGCTTTCCGATACGCCTCTGATGCGTTACCCGTTTCTATATAATAGTGGCAAAATTTTTCTCTATTTATTACAAGTTTCTTTTTCATAAAAGTCTTTTCGTCCGAAGAACGTACCGCGCTCCTTTACACGGGATCATTACAATTCAAAGTTACGGAAAATATGAATAAAACAAAAAAACATACCATTTAATTCATGTACCCTAAAAGTACCCTAAATTCATTGCTAAAATTCAAGTTTAAGCTCATTCATAGGATTAACTTTCTTTTTTCCACCTTTCGCTTTCCGATATACATCGTCAATCAATTATTTAAGCTCGTTGATGTAGCTTTCAAGGGATGTTGCAGGCATCCCTTTCTCTTTTTAAAACCTACCATTTCTATCTACCATTCTCTTTTCAGAATCAGTGGCTTGTCTTTTGGGAAATTTCCCATGCCACTTCCCCGGTATCATACGCGGATTTTCCCCTTTACTGTCAAATATCAATCTCCCACACTCCGAGCACAATGGTTTTCCTTCAAACTCCTTTATGCTTGCATCATACTCTATGGGAAAGATTTTATGTACAACAGGCCAATAATCCGATGTGGCTGTATTCTCAACACAACCACATTTGCTACAAATAAACAGTGGCATAATCAATATCTTTTTCCGTTCAACATAGGTCTTAATTCATTGTATCTTATCTTCTGTTCGATATGCCAAAGCAAATCTATGTCAAGATGTTTGGCAAGCCCGAAAATTTTAATTAATGATAAAACTATATCTCTATCAATAAGATTTTTAGTAATATTGAAAATGGACTCTGTGAATGTTTTTCCAATGAATATACTCGAATAATCTTCAAGCACTTCATTGTCTAAGCAGTCATTCTCTAAATCTATCTTACACATTCCGCACAAGTCAAGCAGGAGTATAACCGCATCACTCAATTCATCAGGAAGTGAATCTTTTACATGCTTTTCAAAGGAGCACTTAAATCGCTTTTCTTCTTCCACTAATGCAGGATAACGATTGTATTCCATTTCAAAACGACGTTTACAATTTTTTCCTAATCTACCTTTTCGGTCCGCTTCCACAGCTTCCATAAGCTCGGAAATGACAAGGCAAAGGCTGTGTGCATTACTCAGATCTTTATCATGGAAACCGTTCTCGCAAGCGGTATTATAAGCACGGTCGCGTAGTTCGTTCAAGTTAATATTCTTCATTCCCTTATTCCTAATTTTATTTTCTCATTATTTAAAAGGTTTTAATCTCATTAGTCTATCAGTTTAAATGAATAACAAAAAACGTATGGATTATTTAGCCAAATACCTTTTCCTAATACTTTATCTATGAGGTCGGCAAAGACTTCACGAGGTGTATAATAAGCCATTTTGCTTTTTTTGTATTCATATACCCAAGGTATGCCATACCCTATTTCATGCGAGTTGCTGGCGTATATTCCTTCCTTAAAGCAATCTTCATCATCTATATCTTGGAGTCGTTCAATCTTAACATTGATAATGCGGATATGATGTGTCATGGCATCAGCGCGAACAAATAACTTGTTGCGCCAACCTTTGCTATTCTTCCAACTACTAACTAACATATCAAGTGTTTCCAACCCTTGTTCATGGTAAACGGTTTCATAACTTTGAGCAATGGCATAAATTTCACCAACTTTGTATCGAGATAAATGCATTTTATCTTCTCTAAATGTAAATGGAACAATTTGTCTCGCCATAGTCTTCCGACCATCCAATACCGCTTGGGTTAATCCTAATTTATCGTTGAAAAATATCTTCTTCATAATCATATAAGTTTTAATGCTTCCTGCAATCCTGCTTCAAGTGCTTCTTCATAAATATCCCATTTACCACCATCATTAGGTCCTTCATAAACAGAACTAGTTATATGAGTTCCATTATCAGCTTTAGATATTTCGTATCCATAGCCACAAGCACAGTTATATACACATATATGAATATTTTTGGTTTCACGTAACCACTTTTGGGCTATGGATTGCGGAGGAACAGATAAATATTTATAACAATGATTCAAAGTGGAAACATCTATGAGATATTTTCTTTCATTAAACCCTTTCTCTTTCAGCAGTTTCGCTGTTTCTAATGTTACAAGTTCTTCGGCCATGGTTATTCTCCTTTACACTCTTTACACTCTTCACAATGCAATTTATAAGCATGGGCAAACATTCCTAACGTAACAGAATCAAAGTAAAAATCTGCCTGTTTCCCTTCTATGACAACAGAAATACATAATTTACCATCGCAAAAGTCAATATATGCTTCGCCACCTCCATCCCCTCTAATGGAAAAGGTTTGTGTCTGTACACTATCCATGGTTCTCCTCCTTCTTTAATATTGATTGTAATTGATCAAAACTCATATTTACTTGTTGTACCCTATCTATATCATACCTTATATTAGTACATTGTAAACTGCTTAAAACGTTTGACATTCTAAACGCAGGAATTACCATACAAATATCAGTTAAAACGTCTATCAACTGTTCTTTATTTAAATGTTGCAACTGAATCTTGATAATATTCCGTATTTCTTCCTCATTCATTATTATTCCTCCTTTTTTAATTCATCCAATACTTTCTTTACAAGTTCGTAGCGTGGTAATTGCCAATCTTTCGCAATATCATCTATTTTATCATCATAATGATTGTCATAAACATATTGATTCAAATCGTCAATAAACTTATCGCCATCAAGCCCCTCATCACAATCATCAAACATATCAAGTTCATTGGCTAATTGGGAGCAATCACAGTGACTCACCCAGTCATAAATACGCCCGTCATAAACATTGGTCTGTCTGTTGTATTTTTCTCCAACGTGTATTACTTCACCGCAAAATTGACATCTATGCTCTTTGCGAGCGATAGGAGTTTTATTCCTTAATACTTTTATCATTTTAACTCGTTAATTAAAGCATCAGCACAAGCAATTGCAAACCGAGCAATGCTTATAGGTATTGTATGTTTCTCTCCTTTCTTGTAATCTGCTTCCGAACAAGCGTAACCAACTTCTGTATTGTCACTTAAAATCCCTTGCATTGCGGATTTAGCCAGTTCGTATCTACGCTGTTCCCAGTCAATAGCTGAATTTCCAAGATTTAAAAAGTCAAGTTCGCATTCCTTGAAAACCATGTTATCACATACATATAAATAATCTCTGCTATGTTGAGAGTTGATGTTTAATCGGGGAATTACATCTACCAAAACCCCTGTTGATTTTACTCTTGCTTTCATATTTAATTTTCTGATTTAATAATAGTACCAAATGAACGATACCTACGCCAAACCATATTTCCACGTTGAATACTAGTAAGCCAATCACAAGCCTTAAAAACTTGTCCTACATTATATAAAAATGGTCGTTTTTGTATTTTTCTTTTTATTCTTGCTTTCATTGTCCTATTGCTTATTTAATCGAAATACATTACTTTCTTACCTATACATACTTTGAACCTTGAAAGACGTTCGCTATGTTGTGTGATATGGTTAGGATTATATTTGTTAACAAAACATCCAGTACGTTTATGGTATCTGACACAAGCATTTTCAGGAGATTTAGCCAATACATCTTTTTCATCTATAAAATCAAAAAACAAATCATCTCTGTATGATACCTTATACCACTTAACTTGGTTTCTTATCTTTTTAAAATACTTTGCTTTCATCATTCCTCCTTTGTTTTAAAATGACCTATTAGTTCGTTTACGGAAGCCTTGTGGTAATTGTCATTATCTTTTTTGCTTGTCTTAATTTCATATCTCAATCTCCTTTCTCTTTAATCCGTTCAAGTACATCCCTGTTGGCTTCGAGTATCTCATCGAAAGACGGGATGGGCATATAGTGAGTAATACGATATAGGGGAGAATCTTGTAAAAACATTCGATTATCCGATTCCCATTGACCATTTCCATAATACAAGCCAACAAAATATCCTTTACGAGAATCTTTCCATTCCACTGTAAAAAACACACCTGTATTTTTTCCCGGCAACCGTTCCTTAACACTTATCCACGGAGATTGCTTTGCCTGCCATTCTGCACCGTCCTTAAAGCCATCCAAGTAATACGGCTGATACTCGTCATTGTATATGCTTCTATCTATCACGCAGCTTTCTATTGCTGCTTCTTCTACTGTCTGTTTCATATCAATAGTTAGGATTTAATACATCTACATCACATTCGTGACATTGATTACACTTTTTATTACTATCTTTAATACACATAAGTTTGACTTTATCATGTTTCGATTTCATTGCCCATTCCGCACCTGCAATGAACCCTTGATAATATGCAGGGAATAAACTACCACTGCTTCTACTTTCAGCGAAAGAATGAGCTGTTTCTTCCAATGTCTGTTTCATATCCTATTCTTTAAAGTTTCTCATGTATTCGCAATCCTCATCACATACACCTTTCTTTGCACAGTGAGGGATATTAGTTCCCCGCTCATATTCAAAATTATAACATAGGTTTCTGTATTCTTTCCTTCTTTCCATAGGACCAAGTGTTCTTGCTGAACTCCATGATTCATAGTCATTGCTAGACGCCTCTTTAAGAACGCATCCATCATCGTTATATAGCTTTCTAACTTCATTCATAATCTGTTCCATTATAAATTAATCCTCTTTGTACCAATCTGGCTTTGGAAACCTATCCGAAAAAAATACTTTATTGACTTCTTCACTTTCAATATTGGAAGCTTCCGGCCATAAATCTTTCAACTCTTCAATACTATTGATATAGGCTACTAAAACAAAGTGGTGAGCACTTTCACCAGTGCACCAATATGGATATTGGATTGGCCATCTTAATGGACGATAATCTCCATCGCACTTTTCCTTATCTACAAAAAATCTTACTCTAATCATCTTATATCATATTTTTCGTTAAACACAGAATCCGCTTGCTGAAACTGCTTCGTGAAACGATTCTCTTTATATTTTCTCGGCGAAGCACATCCCACTATTAAAGCGAGAATAGCACATATTAAAAGTATTTTCTTCATTCCTTTCTAATATGTTACTTTTTTCAATTTATTAAAAGCCTTCTCTTTATCAAATCTAATCCCATCTTTGAACTCCAATATCAACCCCCAAAGCTGGCTTTTGTAAACATCACCTGCTTTATAGTCAGTCTTATAATGGCATTTCTGTGTAGTGGTTATTTCCTTAAATATATTCGTTGCATTAAGATATTCGGCTCCCCATTCTGTAAGCTCTACACTAACGGTATCATTCAAATCTATTTCTATCATAAATATTCCTTTCTGCTATGCTATTAGTCAATCTTCTTTATTACATAGGCAATCGTCACAGCTTTCGCATAGATTACCACATACATCGCAATGCGTGCCTGAATAGAATAAATCAAACAGTTCACCACATCTATCACACTTCTCTATTGTATCAGGAAATACAGGTAAATGTTCTTGTAAATAGTATATCACGGAGAAAGCCTGCTGACTATTGAGTTTAGGCATTTCCCTTACAGATATTGCATTTGGGCATTCTCCCTGTAAAAACATGAAAAATTCATTGAGCAATTCTAAAGATGATTTACCCTTTATATTACCCTGTTGACGTTGAAATTTGATTCTACTCATTTCTATTCAGTTTTGAGGGTTATTGTTTTTCTTCATTTTTCAAAAAGCCACTCCGGTCAGGATATACCTTTTGTACCAGTTTCTCCATTTCCTCAATAGCTTTATAGGCATTATTTATATCATCTTCACGATAGGGATTGTTAGGATTATCGCCAAATAAACCATATATGACCTTGTATGAGAGCCTGTGAGCACGTTGCCTATCAATGTATTTTTGCTCACAGGTAGCAGTACCGTCAAGCGTTCCACCAAGGCTGTTTGTAACAGCCATAAGCCTTGCCAACAATCTCTTTTGAGTTTTATTCATTTCTATATTTGTTTTGAATTATATTTGAATTAATAAATTGGCACATCATAGCCCTTTTCAATCAAAAACTTTATTACATTTAACCCAAGACGTTCTCCATGCCATTTTTCTGTTGACCACTCTCTATGATAGTGGTAGGACAAATCTTTGGTATTCAAAAAGAAAGTAAGTTCGCTACTATCTCGATTATCCTCTTTCCGTGTAGATTTGTATGAACACCATACTGAATCTCTAAACATGGTATTATCATACTCGGTCAAAGTTGGATAATTCCAATAGTCAGGATGAGCGCAGCATCCTTGAATTACTGCAACCTGCAAAATATCCTCTTCTGATATTTGCATTAAAGGCTTATCGCCAATCACTATTTGCTTCATTTTTATTCGGTTATTCGTTAATTGACAATTTCATAAAGCACATCCATATTGTCTTGCTCTGTCTTCCAGTAGTATGTCCGAAAAGAGGTTTGAACGGGATAACAGACAAAACTTCCGCAGCTTTTATCTCACTCTCGTTCCATTTGAATATAAGCGTGCCGTTAGGCTTCAAGACGCGCATACACTCAGTAAATCCATCGTGTATGAGTAACTGCCAGTCTTTCGGCAGTTTCCCGTACTTCTTAGCCATCCATGAGGTTGTACCAAGTGTTTTCAGGTGCGGTGGGTCGAATACCACCATGTAGAAAGAATTGTCCTCAAACGGCAAGTGGGTGAAATCGGCTATTATATCCGGTTTTATCTCTATGGTCCTGATTTTATCTCTATCCTTGGCTGTTACTATCTCCGATCTCTTATCAACGAATAAGGCAAGAGGATTATGTTTGTCAAACCAAAACATTCTACTGCCACAGCAGGCATCTAATATAAGTTTTCCATTTTCCATTATATCGGACAGACCTTCAATGGATTTTAAGATGTCTTTCTGCGATTTCATAACTTCTCCTTTCTAAACAGGTGGCTGAACGCATTATCCAAATCCAAGTCCAGATTCAGTTTGGACGGGAAAGATTTAATGTATTCGTACATCTTATAAGCGAGGTTGTCATCATCACCGCACCTGTCAATCAGTGTGAGCAACATGGCGTTCACCATGTCAGAATCATTGCCGAAGTTTTCCTGAGTGGATTCGCTACAATGATTCACATCACTTTTCAATCTCTTTATCGCGGCTATGGCTGTGTTGAAGTTTCTTTTTGAATCGTGTCTGAGTTCAAAGCCTTCCTTCTTGTATTGCTGCTGCATTTCTAGAAGGTTTGTCTCTAAAACGTCCGTAAGGACAAATACGATGTTGGTTATCGTATTCAGTTTGTCTGTTCCTTGCATGATCGTGTATTTTTTATCAATTATTTTATTTGATACAATCTATTTTAAAGCCGTACAATGAATTTTTCTACATGAAAGTATCAGCTACAGGCTTTCTTGTTGAAAATCTTGTCACGGGGCTGGAAATGCGGTATATCGTTTTCTTTCTTCGCCCTGTCAATCCATCTTTGGAATTTGGCGGCTACAAGAGGACAGTGGATGCGCAGGTTCCTGTCGCGTTCCGCTTCCCATTCACGTATCTTTATAAGCGTTTCGGTATTCATTGAAATAATGTTTTTTGAATTCTTGATAAAATGTACTTGTTGGCATCGTTGTAGAAATTCCTGTCGATCTCAAAACCGTATGCCTTTCTTCCACATTGCGCAGCAGCCAAAAGCGTACTTCCACTTCCGGCTACGGGATCTATGACAACATCACCTTTATCGGTAAATATTTCTATTAATCTCCTGAGTAAAGGAACAGGCTTTTGTGTGCTGTGTACTTTTGGTGTATCATTATCCCTTACCCAATCAAAGCAATTGAATATCATTCTCCCGTCATTATTGAACTTTGGAAGCCTGTCACGGTATAAAAGCAGACCGTATTCACAATTACCGACTATTTTCATATTGGCTTTTAATACTTGTGCGGAGAAGTCCTTACGGAATACCAATGGGATGTATTTCATTAACCCATACTTTCGGCCAAGTTCTATAAGCATGAACTGTTGTTCGTATTCGCAGAATATTATCATGCATGGGGATTGACCGGGTTTCTTCGGTTCTTTTACCAGCATGTCGCTGCAAAAGTGCATAAACTCGGCAGGGCGAAATTCATTTTCCTAATTAAAAAACTTTTTCCCTGCAAGGTCACTTTCTCCGTTTTTATTATCCCCATTTTTATACCATGAAGGATTGCTTGCATAAGCATTGGTACCCAAATTATACGGTATATCCGCTATAATCAATTGTGCTTTAGGTAATTGATAGCTACGGAAATTTTGAAATGAATCTCTATATAGTTCAATGTCTTTCATAATTCTTTCTTTTGAAAACTGTTACAAATTTGCCCGTATCTGTCACAGGCGCACACTCTATGCCCTTTGGCCCTGCAATACGCAGAATTGTCCCCGAAGTCTGAGGCATTCTTGCAGTTCCGGCATTTGACATATACGAGTTCCGATTTGACTTTCTTTGCCATACTCATGGTGACATCAGCATTTTTTCATTGAGAGGTATATAAAACAAGCAGCCATCTCAGAAATTAAGATGGCTGCTTTTAATATGATATATGATGGGAATTTATATATTTATATTATTAAACCGTTTAAATTCACTATGAAATTCCAATAATACATCAATTAATGCTCCGTTTCTATGTTTTCCAAAAATAATTTCTGCCACTCCACGCATATCATTTCCTCTATCGTCAAAATATATTTGATAAAATTCGGGTCTATAAATGAATAAGGCTATATCACAATCATCGCATATAGTCCCACTATCACGGAAATCAGTTAATTGAGGGCGCTTCATATAATACTCATCTCTCTTTTCTATATCCCTGTTTAACTGTGAAGTGATTATTACAGGAACATTAAGCTCTCTTGCTAAACTTTTAAGTCGTCGGGTAAAGTAGTTTAATTCCAAATACCTATTCTCTGAATATTTAGCCTCTTGGTACAACAACTGAAGATAATCTATGAATATTATTTTCGCGCCGTGTTTCGTTACCCCTTCTTTTGCTTTCTCGCATAAATTATCTATTTTTAAAATAGGAGTTGAATCAATAAGGAGGTTACACTCTTTTAAAATTTCTATTCCTTTTTCAATAAGATTCCATTCGTAAGGCTTTAACATCCCGTTCAAAAAGCTGTCGTTTGGAATGGAACACATATTAGATAAAATGCTATTTATCACATTTTGAGGACTCATACAGGGCGAAAATAAGATTACAGGAATTTTATTTTCGACCACCATGTTTTTAATCATTGAAAGTACAAATGATGTTTTCCCTATTCCTGGGCGTCCTCCAATAACAATTAAATCACCGTTTTGCCAACCTGATGTTATTTTATCCAAATCCTTAAATCCGCTTGGTATGCCACTTATACCATCAACTGTATCTCCGGACTTTTTAAGTTTATCAAAAGCCGATTGCACGAAGCATCCTATTTTCTTAAATTCGTTTTCCATTTTTTGTATTTTTATTACTGAATACGCAAATGTATTCATTTGGCTTCATTTTTCCAATATTTCATTTTCCACAATTTAAAAGCATGTTCTTTGGAATCAATTCTTCCACTGGTGCGTTCATAAGGGTCAGACTTATATTTAGCAGCCTCTGATATTGAGGCTTCTTCTGCCGCACTACAGCGTTCTGCAAAATACCGTCTGAACCATCCAAGAAGGATTTGTCCGTCCAAGCGGTCATACAGGTTTCCATAATACCCACTTTTAGCACGTTTGAAAAGAAGATTTATATCAGCTATTGTAAGACACTTGTAATCCTGTAATATTATCATGGCAGTTTCAAAAGTTTGAGCATCTGTCATCTTCTTGCCTACATTCACAAATTCACGCAGATTTACAATCCATCCTTCCAAATATGCCTGAAGGCAATCGTAACCGTATGCCTGCTCTACCTCCGATAGGGAAGGCGTGTTACTATTGAATACAGCCGGATAAGAATTAACCGCCCTGCATGCCACCTGTACCGCCGGAACCGAGAATTCTCTCAAGAATGTTTCTTTTGTAATCGTCGCTAACATTCGAGTTTTTCCCGGCTGCCATACCGCAACCAGTTGTCTTTCTGTATTTTCCATCTTCCATATCCTTTTTTGCCCATTTTCGGAATGTCAAATTTGCGCTGACGTATTTCTTCAACAGCTCACGGTAATTGTGCATGGAGCGCAAAGTATTCTCGATTACCTCAATGGGGAAATCTTGTTTTATCCGTTCAAACTGGACTTCCGTAAACGGCTCCTTCAATTTACCCACATTAGGAGCGTTTGCATCAATCCAAGCCTTGAACTTTTTAAAATTCTCACTCTCGGGGGGTGGGGGCTCCTCGCGCGTGCGCGTAATACTCCCATCCTCTCCTTTACTCTCCTTTCCTTTCCTATCCTTTCCAGCAGGAACATTCTCTACCGTTCCCGATTCTTCGGGAATATTCTCGAATGTTCCCGAATTTCCTGTTTGGGCGGAAAGAAGAGCCTTTTCTATAACTTCTTCCGGAATTTTTGACTTTTGCGGTTTGTCGATGCGTTCGCTGGAAAAGTCCATCACGTAGTAGCTTTTGTTCTCGTATGTAAAAGGTACAAGGACGGAGTTCTCAATCAGCTCTTTCAGCCACCCAGAAACCTGCTGCTTACGAATGTCTTCGCGGGCAGGAAAAACTTTCGACTTAATGATAACCTCATTCGCAAGAATGACGCCACTATCATCAGCAAAGTTCTTCATGCCGATATAAAGCAGACAAGCAGGAAGAGATACATTCGAAAATCTTTCATCTTCCCAAAATTCCGGAACTATAGTTCTAATTCTTGGCATAAGAATGTGTATTTAAAATCTTACATTGGTTAATTGCGTAATACATAGCTCATAATCCTTTCTCCTTTCTTAGTTTATCTCCCAAAGCCTTGTAATACTTTATCAGTTGCTCGTACTCAAAATCCGCATACTTACGTGTCTGTTTCTTTTTGGCTTCCAGAAGCAGAACACGTTGCTCGCCGTATTTGGCGACAAGCCCTTGGCGGTAGCCCTGCATGTTGCCCTCCATGAAGCGGTTGCACTTCCGGCATTGGGCGTTACAGTTCATTTCGTCAAACCGTGTACTCATGTGCTGGCGGTTGATGTAATGCCCGCAGTCGGCTTGCTCGAACGGTTTTATCTGACCACACGAGATGCAACGGAAATAGCCGTTTGGCATACAATCACGAAGCCGGATATAGCGGCTGAAGACTTTATCGAGTTTGGCTACCAAATCCGGCTTCTTCTTTACTGTTATCCCTGCTTTATCAAACAGAGGTAAAGGCTTGTCTTTTTTCTTAGCCTTGGTTCTTTTTATGTAGTATGGCATACTATTATTTATAATATAAGGGCATATCTGATAGAGAGGATAAAGTGTCTAATTTTAAACTCATCTTGGGAAATATGATATGCCCTTTTATTGTTATCTTTGCTTTGTCTAATTTTAAACTTTAAAGTATATGAGAGATAAATCATTTTATAAAGAAAAGGCGGAAACAATAAAAAATGACGTATTGGAGATACAGAAAAAAGGAGAAATCTTTAATATAGAAGACCCTTTCAATTCGTATCCGGGAATATATGATGCTATTAGGGAGTTTGTTCATCTTGTATTTGCTTTTAATCCCGAACTTCCTTTAAACAAGGAACTCGAAAGTCTAAGCAATCTTAGATTTAAATCCGCTGCCGTTGGAGGGCGCATTGATTTTGTGCAAAAAGATTTCGATAAAGTAATCTCCAAAATAGACTTTTTCATTCACTACCTTGACACATACGTTGATTAAAGTACTTGTTTGATTTTATCCTCCAAGCAAGTATTTCTTTCGAGTTCAACACAATCAATTAAGGATTGCTTTATTTTATCGGGAAGCATTTTTAGTGCTTCCCGGTTTTTAACTTTCATGCCTACAATTGACAATGAGAACTCTGCATCGAATATGTTTCCGGTTTCGGGTACTGCTATTTTTATTTCCATTTCCATAATGTATGATTTTATTTGTTTACCAATTAAAGCCCCGAAGCGTATTCTCCAGGGCACAACCATTATTTATTAACCCATGCCATTTATGTGTGGCTCACATTTATAGTGGGAGGTGCAGGATTCGAACCTGCATGAGTGGTGTTTTTGCGGTTCACTGATTTTTAAGTCAGTCATTCCTAAGATGTCTCGCAGGTTGCCGGCTTGGTTATTAACGGTTATCCTGGAATTTTGCACCTTACATCTTGATTAGCGTCTGCCATTTCCGCCAACCTCCCTTTGCCGCCTTATCTTCACAGACAGAGCAGGCATGTAAACAAATACACTTAATCAAAATTGAAATTATCTTCACCGTCTGGATCTTCGTCCGGAATATCATTACCGAAGTCCATCGGAATGAACCAATCTGAAATAAACTCTTCCATAGCTAGATTAAATCAATTATTTTGGTTTTAACAATTGCATCCAATCTCATATCAGACAAACCTTGTGAAAGGTGTTGTTCCATCAAAGTATTTGCCTCCTTTAAATCCTTTGCACAAACCAAATTATAGTATTTCAATTCTTTCTCATTGCCGTTCTCATCAATCTGAGTATCTACAATAGTAGCCTTGAAGAATGGCTTGTCTTCTGTCTTTTCGTTGATTATCTCAATGATGTTTGAACGTGAAATGGAGAAGACATCAGATTCCATATTATCAGATGCGTACTGTTCAAGCCCTTTGGCTTCCGCTTCTGCAAAAAGTGAGCAGTCTGTAATGAAGTGTTCTTTTACTTCTTTTTCAAGACCGTCCTTGTTAGGTTTCATTACCTTTAACTTTACCTCGTAATACATATTATTCCTCCTTTGTCTTGTTACGTTCCTTAATCATCGCATCAGCTATCTGATAAGCTGATTTAGCCTGTCCTTCATAATAGTAGTTTGTAACACTAGCTTCTTTGGACGGGAAAAACAATGTTACAACTCTATTCCATAAAGTTCTTCTGCGTTTTGCTGTCATCATCATACACTTCATCGCTTCAAGCGCAATATGATCTCGTGATATGTTGCTTTCCATAATTTTATTACTTTAATTGATTAATAACTTGTCTTTTGATTTTCTTGTACAACTTCCCGACAAAACGTCCATGCTTCTCTGTCACGTCATCGGGCAAGTCGTTTTTATAAATATGAAGAAGTAACTGAATGAGAAGCACTTCTTGTTTTGTTAAAGTAAGTTTCATTTAAATATGAAATTTGTTTTGTTTAACCTCTATCTCCATCAACTGAATCAAACGTTCTTCGTCTGGAGATGGAATTTAAAATATTTTCATTACGCATATTTCCAAATAAATCCTTTACATGATTTTGTATTTCCTTTCAAGCATGAACAAATGCGCCCAGTTGAAGTATCGTAAAATTTTGCTGCATCTGTAATTCTATTCCATTTTTTCATAAATACACCGTCCTTATCATATTGTAAAATCGCTTTTTCTCTTAATGAAACAGGTCGTACTTGACATGGGTCATATCTCCATATATATCCATTACTTTGCTTTTGTTTCCCTTTACAACATTGGGCAATATTACTACTATTAGCAATAGATAATTCTCTACAAGCATCTGATATACAACCCCACTCTCTGATAAACTCCCCATTAATAGAATATTGAAATACTTTGCGGTGTCTATTTGCTTCAATACCAATCTTTCCTTTTAGGGATTCACGGACGGATTTCAGCCTTCTCTTATGGGAAATATCATTAAACAGATTTTCTTTTTGGGTTACCCACCTCAAGTTTTCTACCCTATTGTCTGTTTTGACAGTATTTATATGGTCTACTACAGGCTTTTTATATACATTAGATATAAACGTTTTAGCAACAAGTCTATGTATTAAGAATTGCTTATTAAGCAATGAAACAGCATAATATCCTTCTGATGTAAGAATAGGATTTAGTATTTTGACTATGCAACGCCATCCTGTCGTGGAATCACATCTAAATGACTTAACTCTTCCAATGTTAGATACTTGATACCTACCTTCATATCCTGGTATATCTTTCCAAATTTCTTTCATACAAAATGATAATTTAAAGATATTTACTCATTCTATCAACCTCTATTTGGGCTAATTGTAACAGGGCTTCTTCATTAGGGGCAGGAAGATATACAGGGAATACATCATTCATAACCGACCAGTTTCTCCATTTCTCAACAGATAAGGACATTTCTTTTGTATCGAGTTCGTATGTGTGCCTGACATATATTGCCTTTATACCAGCTATTTCTTTCTCTACAAAATAAATGTCCTTGTTTACTTCCTTGTATATGAACTCTGCTTCGTCCTTTGTATATCCAGTTTGTGTAGCCCAATATTCAATAAGAAGCCATAAGTATTTGTTCTGATTTAAAGATCTTTGCGGTTTCTTTTCCGTCAGTTCAAATACCTTCTGTTCCTTTATCAACTTCTCCAGCTTCGCTCTTGCCTGCTGGACGTGGAGAGGATTGGAACCATCGTATTTCATAGGCTAAAATGGCAGATCATCATCCGACACGCTTGGCGCATTATTTATATCCTCTGGGCTAGGTGATGTATTCTGAGGTACAAACTCTTTGAGGTCTCCGCAAATATAGTTCCTTCCTTCTACCCGTTCTTCCTTTTTAGGAGAACAAGTGATGAAATGCGTATGCCCGAACTGAGATTTCTCTTTGCGCTCGATAACAGCCACATTCACATAGATTCTTTCAACTCCGTCTTTACACTTAATTTTCTTCATCTGCTCACGAGGTATATCAGAGAGACAGATAGAACCACTTAAAATTGCCATAATTATATTGTTTTTAATGTTACACTTCCAACTACTGGAATCTCTTTTAAATATTTCTTATACAAATCAGGATAATCTTTCTCAAACGCCTTCTTGTCGAAATCCTTTCTGATAGTGTCCTTTTTGCGAGTAAATGATATGATATCACCTTTCCAACTATATTCACCGGCTTCTACCATAGCCATCATAACGCCATCAGTTATTTCTTTCTTTTTATCAGACCAGTATTTTGCCTGTGACACAATTTCCTGTATTGTCCTCTCCATCTTTCGGTACTCGTCAGGAAGAGTAACAGGGGATATGGAATAGGGATTCACAAACTGTCTGCCTTCCGAATCACATTTCAACAGATTCATTACAACTTCTGATGGTATTCTCTCGACTTCTACTATCTCATGTTTTTTGCCTCTCAACCATATACCTATAAGCCTTACCGCATTGCATCCCGGATTCTGCAACTCAAAAAGGTATGCATATATACTCAACTGCCATCTTACAGATTCCTTGTCAAGTACGTAGGTGGTCTTTATATCTCCCAAAGTAAAATCAGTTTCATTTTCGCGATAAACCTTGTCGATACAGCTTGCATAGTCCTCATTGTCAGATACAAGATATTCGGAACATTCGTACCTCAATCCCCAATCGTCTTTCAGCTCCTTGTATCCTTGTGCTTCATCGCTGTCATGAGTTATCCCCATATCATCGACAAGTTCGCAGATACTATGGATCATAGTACCTCTTTCAGCCGCTTTCCTTAACACGTATTCGGGAACATCACGGTATTTATCGGGGAAAAGCTGTCTGCTTATCACGGAAGTAATACCACTTAGTTCCTTATCTCCTAGCATATAAGTATGTTCATCGGGATTGAAAACGACTTGTGATTTGATTAGTTTCATTTCAACTCTCCTTTCCTTCTTGTTACCGCTTCAATAAAACGTTTGTCACTTTGTAATTCTTTATAATTTCCCCATACTACCTGTAATGTCTCGATTGACAGGCTTGATCTTACTTCTTGCAATGCCATCGCAAGGAAATCCGTTTCCTCAGGTGTCGTGCTGTCATGGTCCTTTTGCTCTTCTGTAGGAATCAGAAACATTTGAAGTAGAGAATATTTCAACGCTATGCTCATACATTTATTAAAACCCTTATCGGAACTGTCCTGAGCTTCTCCTACATTTACCGTTTCAACATACGATCCGTCAGTGGTCATGTACTTGAACTTTATCGTAGCTCTTGTGAATGTGTTCGTACCGCCGGATTTCGTTATCCTGTTCTCTGTTGTGAAGCTCTGCACTTCCTGTAGTATGAATACCTCATTTTTTGAGAATAATTCATGAAGTTCGTTCATAACATTGTCAATACCACGAAATTTGAACCCCTGTTGCTGGTTCTTCTCCGATTTGGTGATAGCCTTTGTTTCTTTGAGGATATTGGCTATCTTACTGTATATTAACTGTTCACTCATATAAAATTATTATTTACCAACACAAAAAAGGCAGGTCCGCAGTCCTTACAAAGTTCCGCTTCCTGCCATGATATCTTTCCGATTCTTCAAGCTCGTTTTCAAGAGAATCGATTTCTTCATTAAGCAAGGATATATATTTACCTTTACAGTCAGCGTTGAAGGTGAGCCTTACCGATTCCTCACTCATTGACTGGACTATATCAAGTTCTGAATAAAGTTTATCCAGTTCATCGCTTATCTGTCTTATAGTCCTCATACCTTTTCAAGAAATTGGACCGGCAACGAGCATACACCCTTCATATTAGGATATTTGACATCAGCATACCCGTTAGCGATATAAACAATCGTACCTGTCAGCGTATCACCTATCTCACGTACTTTATCACCTTTCTTCATACCCATTTTATTTTAAGTTCAACTTTAACCGGAGGATTCTCCATCTTGGAAAATCCGTCAAGAATTTGCTCTTTAAGAAGTTTGGGAGGTCTGTCAGTAATCTTACTATCCAAGACAGACAGTCCTCACGTTCTCCGTCATAAAACACAAGCGTTACGCCTTGAACTATATATGGGTTCATGGCAGTTCGGTATAAGTAAGATTTACACCAATGCAGTCATGTGTCGCACGGATACTGTTACGGTATTTCTCCAAATCATCCACCATAACAGGCATGAACAATTTTACTGTATCCCTGCCACCACTGGCATACACAAGCTGGTAACTTGTTATTTGATATTTCTTTTCCATGATATTTATATTATTGTGGCAATGGTTTCCAAAAATCAATGTCCCATGCCCGGTTAGTATTTCCACATATCCAAATGTTCTTCTTATGCTCACTATCGAATACCAACATCCCGGTATTCACAAATTTCCCGGAACTCTTCACAAGCACTCTTGTGTCCAATGGTGGAGGATCTTTTTCTGCATTCCTCCATTTCATGGATTCCAAAACAAATTGAGCACCTTTCTCAAAATCCACCGATGCTGTTCTTTTGTGCGTAATCCCATGTATACCATTTGCATACTCTCTGGCTTTCTCCTTTATTATATTTATATCCATAATTTAACTTGTTTCCTATTAAAAAGCTCCTGTTATCTTCACAGACTACAGGAGCAAAACCTAAACGACTTTATTATGACAACCTACAGCCACCGTCAGCGGAATCGGACCGCCATACTATCCGTTAAATAAAAGTAGAGATTAGAACAGATAATTATTTATGCTTATTTCCTTAGACAGTACCAGCCATGGACGGTGAAATTCCGTACCTATATTCACATACAGGCACGGACAAATTATGCAACTAACATTATAAACACAAAAAACTAGATGAAAAAATCATTCATAAAATTTGTTCAAGGAAACCCACAAATCTTTAGTTTGTGGGAGGAATTGAACCACTATTCCTTCTTTCTGTTAATATACTTTTTCTTTTGTCTATCAATCGCAAATGCTTGCAACTAATAGAACCTTTGTTCACTTTAGTTCCATCAAGTTTCCTAATATCAAAGAATCCACTATCCCTTCTTCCAAATATGTAATACAAATCCTTTTGGTATTCAACTAAGTCAAACAACCTAAAACCTTTTACCAAGAATGGCGCTTGATTGAGTTTCTTTCTGCCACCCTTTAAGAAATTAACCTTGTGTATCTGCCTATTTTGGCATCTTACTTTCTTCTGATAGAAATAATAACCTAAAGGTTTAGCCACAGGATTACCACTTATACACCTTGCATCAACATAATGCTCTTTAGGAAGATTGTTAGTGATACGGGTATTTTTCGTGATATAACCAAAAGTCATACTTACATTAGGATAGATATGCTTTAGTCTATCATATAAATTCCATCGCATAATTCCCATAAAGGCGGCATCTCTAAAAGACTTTCCACGTTTTACATTTAACTCAAACTCACCTCTATGATATGCCTTGTGGCAAGTTTCACAAAGGGTAATCAAGTTATTTGGGCTATCCCCTCCCGTCTTTCAGCTCTCTATGTGATGCACATTCAAGACCTTGTCTTTACTTTTACCTTTGCAATGTTGGCAAGTATGACCATCACGGAACAAAATATACTCACGCACATTGAAGAAATCAAGTTGTTCTCCTTGTTGGTATTCCTCGTTTGATATACTTGGATTCTTAATCTTCTGTATATCAAAGGAAGCCGTTTCAACTACGATATTAGTTATCGGTAGGAACTTATGTATCTTCTCTACAACAGTCAAATGAGTTTGGATTTTGTTTTCAACAGATGGTGCTAGCCAACCTTTGCGTTTAGATGAAATCCTATTATTGAAACGAGCCTTGCGATAACGTAATCTGCTCCTACGAGTTCTTCTTTGTTCCCTACGAGTAGATAACTTATCCACAATATCGTTTCTCAATTCCACATCTGCTGCATACAATTCCTTCTCACTTGTTGTTGCCGATATGCCGATATGCTTGCTACCAGCATCTACACCCAAACTTATGGGCTGCGTATAATCTGTTGTGTCATAATCCAATTGAATTGTGAACGGAATACGGCACACAACATGGGCTAGACCATTCTTTAATAGCCTTCTCACCTTACCAAACCTTTCGGTTGGCATAAGTGCTTGTCCTTGTTTGTTAATTACGTAAACCATTTTACTATAAGTCGGATTTCTCCGTTAAATGCTCATCGTCAATGTTATGGAGAGGTTTTAACCTTAGAGCAAGGGGCTTGAACAAACACCCCTTGGTAACTATATATTCTCTCCAAACGTAGCACCCAAAGTGCTTAGACTAATCAACACCCACAGGTCTTTAGCCTAGTGGGTAGTTAATATTCCTTTAACTCCTTATATGTCATTACCACCAATTTCACACACAATAATGAGATGATGGAAAATATAATCACCGATACGGATTTTATAGGACTTTCCGTAACTATCGCACCATAAATCATTCCTAAGGAACATAGGGTGGCAAATATAGACAGGATAAAATTAGCTGTTTTCATAATACAAATTTTTATATTGTTCCCCTCAACGGCTTAAACCGGTTGTTACCACGAATCTTACGGGAGGGGATATATTAGACCTTTCGGCGGTACTTGTGCCCAACCAAGTTTACTTAATGCACTAAGGACAAATCGGTGCACCGAAAGTATGTTCAATCAATTATTATTATAGACCCTCAATACGTCACGGCATCCCTGCTGGTATTGACTCCTATAATCAATCCGTTTGTCTGCATCATACGGCTTATGAGTTACACCATATGAGCATTTACAATGATGTGAAAGAACTTTAAGCAGCTCCCCTCAACGGCTTAAACCGGTTGTTACCACGAATCTTACGGGAGGGAAGAAATTTATTTATCTGTTGAGATACAAGCCAGCTGTTTCTTTAGATGACTTATACGATCACATTCGATATCACATATTTGGCTACCTTGTTTTTGGTTGTGGGGATAATGCTTGCATTTCCCATTTTGATAACAAGGACATAACTGTCGGTACACTTTCACAGCTCGTTCCTCTATTTCCTTGGATGCGATATTAACAGCCTCCAATGCGTCAGCTTTAAAAATCAACGGCTCTATCGGATTGCCAAGCTGGTAGCATTTATTATTTATAAAATCGGTTGCTTTGCTCATTTTATTAATTCTTCTTTGAATAATAGTTGTTGAATAGCTTCCTTGCCATCACCGGATCAGTCAAGATTCTACGACCATCCTGATATACCGCTTTTTTCAATATTCCATCCTTTAACTTTGCTGCAGTATTTTTAGAGCAACCGAACAATTGGCATATACCCTTAAGCCCGTACACGTAATCCTGTTCCTTGTCCTTGACATCACATCCCGACATCGTATCACGGATTATATTACTTAACACGCTCTTAAGTTCGCCTATTGTGAGGTCTATCAATCTGGTTTCATCTTTTATGGGTATCATGACAGTTTGTTTTAAATTGTTATACTCTTATTTTTATAATGGATTCTGCGCCAGCATAATTCTTTATCGCCTCTTCCCTTATTCTTACTGCGAGTTCAGTGTTAATAATGTACTTTAATGCTTTGCGTACTGTTTCACCGCTAACCCCGAAATGAGATGCGATGCGTTTTTGTGCACCTTGCGGAACGATTACCCGTGGGATTTCTTTGGTTCTTTCTTTTTTATTCATATATTTGTATATTAATTATTGTCGTTGCGAAACGGAACTAAATTAATTCGTTTTTCACGCTGCAAATATAAGAGCTTTTGAACTTAAAACAATATTTTAAAAGAAAAAACTTAGCTCAATAGCTCTATTTATTATAATTCTAAATAACAAAATATGGAAGAAGGTGTTTTACAAAGGGTTATTAGCATTTGCAGACAAAAATCTGTTTCAGAGAGTCAGTTTGCAAAAATGATTGGTTCAAACCAAAAAACAATAAATCAACAATTGCGAGGAGAACGTTCTATTAGTCTTGATACAATATCAAAAATACTAAGCTCATTTGAAGATATTTCATCGGAATGGCTACTCCGTGGTGAAGGAGATATGCTTAAGCCTCAACCCACATCACCCTACTTAGAATCAAAAACGAATAAAACATCCGCACCACATCAAATTGAAACAAAAAATATCAACATAGATTTACAGGGAGAACAAATAGATAGTAAAAAGACTATTGAAGTCCTTATCAAAGTAATAGAAACATACCAAACACGTATGGATGATTTGCTAAATGTTGTCGAAGTGCTTAAAGATGAAAACGCAAATTTGAAAGTTCAGTTAGAAAAACAAAATGTAAGCTAAACAAATAAACATCTTATCATGTTTTTTTAAGGACATTAAAACCTTAATTATGAACAATGATATAATACACAAACTAGAGAAAGTTGTCCATAAGATGAATGAACAACATGATAGGCTGGAAAAGCTTGTTTCCGGAATTAAGCTAGATCTTATAGTATGCAATAAGATAGAGACGGAACAAAATGATACTTCTAAAATAATTAATCTGAATAAACAAACATATAACAACATAACACTATGATTATCAAAAGAAACTGCCTTTTCCTTTTAGATAAAGAAAAAGACAAAACAGACGCTAAACTCAGGTACAGAATTAAATGGGAAGGTAACACCGTAGCATTCAATGTAGGATACCGGGTAGAAGTATCAAAATGGATATCCGAAGCACAAAGATGCAAATCAAACACCTACCATGGAAAGAAGAAAGTATCAGCAGCAATAATTAACAGGCAGATATCGCATTATGAGGAACTGGCCGATGAGGTCTTTTACACATTTGAGCAAAATGGGACTTCCCCTACCGCGGAGGAATTCAGAAATGCGTTTAATTTAAAGTTGGGTAAAATAGAAGAAAAAGGGAAAAGCCTATATGAGTATTATGACGAATTTATCATCAAAGAAAGAAAGGAGAAGAGTTGGACCGATTCTACCTACAGAAAACATCGCACTGTAAAAAAACATATTCAGAACTTCGCCCCGAATCTTGAATTTTCAGACCTTACAGAAGATGGACTAAACAAACTGACTGATTATATGCTTAGCATAACCGATGACACAGGAAATCCGTCACTAAAGAATACAACAATAAAGAAAGATATTAATATATTTAAATGGTTTCTCCGTTGGGCTACCAAAATGGGATACAACAAAGAGCTTGCCTATGAGACATACAAACCCAAACTAAAGACCATTCCCCGAAAGGTAATATATCTTACTTGGGACGAGCTTATGGCAATAAAGGACACATCTATACCCGAAGAAATGGGATACTTGGCAAAGATAAAAGACATGCTCTTATTCTGCTGCTTCACATCATTACGTTTCTCTGACATGCAGAATTTAAAATGGTCTTATGTATTTGATAATCACATCGAAGTAACAACCATAAAAACAAATGATCCTTTGCGTATAGAATTAAATAAATATTCAAAAGAGGTTCTCACAAGATACATAAGAACAAAAGGATACGTGTTCCCGAGAATATCAAACCAGAAGATGAATGACTATTTAAAAACTCTAGGGAAACTATGTAATATTGACGCTCCTACCACCATTACATACTATAAAGGCAATGAAAGGATCGAAGAAATATTACCGAAATATAAACTTCTATCCAGTCATATAGGAAGACGCACATTTATATGCAATGCGCTTATGCTTGGCATCGCACCTAATATTGTAATGAAATGGACTGGGCATTCAGACTACGCTGCAATGAAGCCATATATTGAAATTGCTGACAAAGCAAAAGAAACAGCAATGAGTTTGTTTAATAAGATATAAGTCCCTGTTTTAGTCCCTTATTTTTATAAATAGCTTAAAATCAGAATATAATGTGGAGCATGCGAGACTCGAACTCGCCACCTTTAGACTGCCAGTCTAACGCTCTAGCCAGATGAGCTAATACCCCGCGAAATAATAACGATGCAAAGATACATAGAAAATCAATACTACAAAGCTTTTGAGAAAGTTTTTTTCATGTGAACAAAAAATTTTATTTATCACTTTTGCATCAAAGAGTTACTGTTGCGTAAAATTGTTAACCAATAGTTGACCAAGTTTAATAGCACATAATAAGCAAATAGCCCCGACTTATCACAAGTCAGGGCTACCTAAATTTATAAATTTAAAGTTTTTATGAAAAATCATTGTTGTATCAATGCCTGTACACCATCGGCACAACAATAATCACAATAGTTACATAAACACACGTTCTAACTTAATTGTTCAAACAACATAAATTCTTTTTCCTTTTATGTTTTCCATATTACACAAAGGACAAAGGGAAAAACATTCAATGGATCTGCTACTCAATCACCGGAAACAGAGAAGAACCAAAGGAATCTAACAAGACTTCAATGGCAAATATATTATAGACAAAAAATCACTATAAATTTATGTAACTAACCTCTGTTTATACAGAAGACTTCATTGGTGAGTTTACGATGTATTCAGCTAATGAATAACAACTATATGTCAAAAATGTACAGAATGGAAAGAAAAATTATACTGAAGCATCTTATAAAAAAGAATCATCGCTCAATCGGATGAAACCTGACATTATCCATATCAGCCCGGCAAAAAGCATGAAGGGAGAAATATACCGGAAATTCCTAGAAGAGAAAGAAATATTTATGTCCGCCAATAACGAACTCACCATAAATATAATCAAGGGTTGTATTTGACAACTCTGTGATTGACTAGGCAAAAAGAAGTGTAAAAGTTGTCTTAAACCTCCTCTATCAGCTTGGACCAAACTTCCTCTTTCGTTTCTTTACACATTACGGAAATAGTTCCTCCAACAAAATCCTTCACGTATCCTTTGCGTTCAGCCAACATATCTTCAGCCATTCTAATAGCCTTAGCCTTATCCTTCAATGAAAATCCTTTATTAGCAAAATCAGTACCTTCTTTAAAATATATATCATAAGTTTCCATGGTATCATCTTTTTTAAATTCGAGTGGCAAAGATAAAATCTACAATTATTATGTACAAGAGATTTCTTAATTATTTTTCGAATATCGTCAAGAAACAATTTAACTAAAAAAAATCCCGACTTATCACAAGCCGGGAATTCATGTAAAAGCACTATTATAAATATACTAACTATTTCAAAATTTTACCATCTTCACCTAAGAACAATGTCTGTTCATGAGCATCACTTGTTAACACATTAATTTTATAAATACGGCTTCCATCAATGCCATAGGTCATAAAAGCCTGCTTTATCATAGCACCTTCCAGTGCAAGCCTGTCCATCACAGCTTCCGGCAAATCATTCATATAGATTTCTGAAAAAACCAATTTCTTAGATTGTTGAGGCTTTTCCACTACCGGAACCTCTACCGGAGCCGCTTGAGCAAAAGAAACAGACACGCCTAAAGTCATTACTAATACCAATGTTACTAATACCTTTTTCATAATTACTTTGTTTTTTATTCATTTTTACCGATAGCAATAAAACAAGAAACGTGCCATAAATCTGCGTTTCTCAATACTTCATTAAAAATCAAGCATATACATATTTACATATCCATTTTTAGAAGTGTAGATACCTGTTGACAACACTACAAAAGTGTGGAAAAAGTCCACAAAATCAGATTTTATACCGGCGAACAAAAAGTATAACCAAGCTGTTTTATCAACCTCATCAAAACATTTAAATGACCATGAAGAAAAGATACTATTCTATATGTGTGATATTATGGGTACTGATCACCACCTTGTCTGCTACCTCTCCCACTACATTTCATATAGCACTGAAAAAGATATATCCGCATGCCATGAACGTAAGTTGGAGCCAACAAGGGAATTATTATGTAGCCTCTTTTACTCAAAATGGTTTTGAAAAAAAAGTATGGATGAACGGTAATGCCCAATGGGTGATGACTAATACCAATTTACAAACTACAGATCAACTGGCACCTAATGTATATAATGATTTTACATTGAGTCCATACGCCATGTGGACTGCCACCAATGTAAATCTCATAGAATTTCCTAAACGAACCACTCTGTACGTAATTACTGTTAACCTAAACAATTCGTCGGCCACCAAACAATTATTCTACACACTGAATGGCAGGCTATTGCAAACACGTGACGTCAGTTATATCAACCCTACATTATCCCCCGGAATCTTTGAATTCTAATACTATTATGACTGAACAAATAACATTTCCGGAAAAGGGACACATCAACAATTGGCAAACGATTATAAACTAGCATTTTAAAGTAAAATAATAAAAGAATCTACATTTTCATGGCGTTAAATTAATGTAAAAAACTGTTTCATTTCCCATCCCCCTTACCTCATTTTAC
>OGFP01000011.1_pt1 | contig 159712 bp, 136 predicted proteins | sample 1570971 | NCBI WGS metagenome assembly OGFP01 (sample SAMEA2582033, study PRJEB24529) | metagenome | biome: Human gut stool | place: China | collected 2011 | reverse complement strand
ATCATGGAGTGCATAGAAGCCGTTAAGTTGTAGAAAATTATAAAGGCAGGCTGTATCCACCTCCGTTTTCATCTTGCCTTCTTTGGTGTAGTATTGCACCCAGAACTTTGCCGGCATGGCCACTCTTAGCAGATTACGGAAATCCTTACGCTCACTGTGTATCTCGAGCCAGTCGCGCAGATCCTTGCGAGGCTTGCCTCGGTTGTCCTTGTATGTTTGTAGTTTTTCTGGGAGCCATACGGTATGTATGTCGATAAAGCGCAGTGCAAGCTCCCTGCCTTTGCGACGACCCGTCTCGTCGATATCGGGTATATTGTAGAGTACCTCGACGTACTTCATTATCTCCTTATACTCGTCGACCGAGAGCTGATAGGTCTCGGAATTGAACCACAGAGGAAAGTAGCCCATGGACTTGCAGCAAAGCGAGTCGCGTTCACCAGAGCAGATTACCGCTTCGGGCAACTTCTGCTCTTTGTACGGTTTGCCGTCCTCGTGTGCTGCGTTCCACTCTTTCTCTTCCTTGGCATTGAAGTCACTGTATGCCTTCTTGAGCTCCGCAAGCCCGTTAATATAGAAGCGCGGCTTGGCACCTGCAGGCGTGTACGAGAAACGGAAGCCTTTGTCGCAGTTGTAAGGCTCATAAACCTTATAGAATTTCTCTTCCGGCTGGTCGCCCACAGCCTCTTTGATAACACACTCGCGCATGAAGATAGGATAGTGCTCGGTAGAATACTTGACAGTAACCTTGCGGTCCTTAACATTGGTAATCCATTTGACGGAGTGCCAGTGCAATGCATCAATGTCAGCTTGGGTAACCTTCGGGCCAAGAACCTTAAGTTCTGCGTCTGTAAATTTCTCGTTGAGTTCGAAGGAGCGTGTACCGTCTTTTTCGTCGGCACGAGCCTCCCGCTGACGAATCTCCGGACGGTTCACCGAGCGGTCGAGTTCATCGCGTATGTCGAACTGTGCTGCCAGCTTCAGTATCGCCTCATTGAAGCGTGAGCGGTCATAGCCATTCTCGCGCATAAAGATGTCTATGGCATTTTCGCCACGACCTTCGCCGCCAAAGTCCGTGACCTGCCAAATCGCGCCATACCTTTTCGAGTTGAATTGTCGTAAAGAGGCCGACGGTGTACGCTCGTTGCGTATAGAGAAGTGCTTGTTCTTCTGGTGTACGCAGTCACGCGCCTGCGGATATATGGACAATATAATGTCCAAACCTCCGTTTGTTGCGTTTAATATTTGTTCTACTGTAATCATTTCGCTTGGGTTTATTCTCTGTGCAAAGATAGTGGCAACGCTTGATTGCCACAAAACACGATATCACACATTATTTTCGTTTTCGAAAGACATTGTCTCCAAAACACAGCGGAGCAATAGACTTGCTGAAAAAGGGGGCATCCCTAAGCTCAAGTGCGCCATCATCATCAAAAGTAACAATGGGCCTTATCCGCGCATCAGAGTCCGGGCGAAAAGCCCAACCGTCTATCCACCAGACGTAGTCCTTAAAGTCAAGAGGTTTGTCCTCAAAAGCCTCGCACTTACCATTTACACCAAGAAGACAGCCATCTTTATATTGGATAATGTGAAAGTCCTCAGACAGCACGCCCATCTCCTTCAGATTATCGATATGCTTTATGTATTGTTCTATTGTTATCATATTCGCATTTCTCTATGTTAAGGTATTCAACATATTTGTTTTTAATTAGGCAAAAGCGTCCGTTAATGCAGTTGCGCTTATGCTTGCATGTGTCGCAGATCAGAACCACTTAGTAGTTGTTAAGACGTAAAACCCTAATGATATCGCGGCAATGGCTAACGCCACATTTGACCTTGATGCGCATGAGCTGCACCTTGACAGTGTGCGCATTTTTGCCGAGCCGTTCGGCGATTTGTGTAAATGTAAGTCCCTCGAGGTATAGATCGGCTATCTCTCGTTCGCATTTAGAGAGATTGACCATTGTCTTAGGGCGACATATCACTCGCTCGAACTCACACATGCCGCGTAGCGGGCATCGAACCTCTTCAAAGTGCAAGATATCGTGCTCGATGTCTTGAGTCAGTAGGTCGTGCTCGCCAAAGTTGCAGCGTATAAAACGTTCAACCATTTTGAAGGTATTACGGCGATATAGCTTAGCAAGTGCTGCGTATCCCTCTGGGAACCTCGTCTTGATGACATTGTGCAGCTCGTCAACAATATCGGTGTTGAACTTTGTGAGTCGTCTTGACTCTTCGCCAGGCTTCTTGTAGTAAACAAAGCCGTCCGGCGTAACGAAAAACTCTAAAGATTTTAGTATCGCCATAAATCCTCTTTTTTTATAGCCTCCGTGCAAGCCATGCGCTCGAGAGTGTTAAGTTGGTAAGCTGCGACTCCAGATAGCTTACGTCGGATGGTGTTATAGTTCAAATCGTATGTAACCATCAGGTGTCTAAGGTATCTGCCTTTTTCTTTTTTTGAAAGGTTAGCAAAATAACCCTCCAGGTACAATGAATCGAAAATCTGTTCCATTTGCTTGTTTATATCGTTTTAAGTGTCTAACTTTGCTGCAAAGATATAAACAAAAATGGACAAACACCTACTTTATCGAGATTTTAACCCTTAATAAAGTAGGATTTAACCTTTATTAAGTATGAGGTACGAAAATAATACGGTAAAAAGCGAAAGAGTGAGAGAACTGCTTGAGCGAGCAGGTATTAGTATTGGTGAGTTTAGCAAGAGTCTTTGGGGAGCGAAGACGCACAATACTATAACATACTTTGATGCTCGACCAGATGTCAAAGTCTCAACATTGGTGAGAATGGCTGAGGTCTTAGGATGTTCAATAGAGGACATCTTGATAAAGTCGGACGGTACGTCGGACGTACCTACTATAAACGGACACTATAATGTGGTTAATAGTAGCTATGTAAATACCGATGTGACGTCGTTAAAGGCTGAGGTAAAAGCTCTGAAAATGCTCATAGAGGAGAAGAACCAGCGCATAGAAGATTTAAAAAATGTCAATGCTGAACTTGGTGCGAGGCTTGACATGGTCCTGCAATATGGACAGAATAGAGACCATTGATAATGCAATAATGTATAACCAAGGCTATTGCCTCAAGAGGGTAGAATATATCAGCAATAGCAGCTCAATCCTGCCTCCGCAACTACGAATGGTCGAAATTCCTTTATACAAAGGGACTTCGACCATAATTCGTTTATGGGCGTTGCGGAGACTCGGACGGTAGCTCGGACGCTTTGTTAGTTGTTTTTAATGTTTCTACTGTGCAGCTCCTGCACGTCATCTGCTGTAATTTTAATAAGAGCTTCCAAAGCTTCGGTGAAAGCCTGTTCGTTCTCACTCCTTAGAGTGCTCATCTCTGCAGCTACGGCAGCACGCTCTTCGTCGGTTGTTGCTAAACGGTTACGCTCAGCAAGAGACTTTATCTTTGCTCTCAATTTGTTCATTTCTAACCTTTTCATAATAAGGATGTTGTTTATATAAGCCCTGAAAAAATACGATATTATAGCTTGTCTTTATCAATTTCTTTTTTTTCTTCTTCTTTTGCAAAGCCCATAAGCTCCATCCATATGCGGTGTTCTTCTTTATGTTTAGCTTTTAAAGCAGCTCTTTTACGGTCAAGCCTACGTCCTTCTTCTTTGAGTCTTTCTTCTCTTTGCTTGTAATTCAACGATGAAGAATAGCCGTTATTTCTTTCGGCTAAAAGCACAAGAAGGACTGATACTATCCAGCTGAAAATAAGTATTGCTAACATATTGTAGACGATTTAATTGGTTATACCGCAAATATACGCAAAATATTTGAGACTGCAAAGTCTGGAGCCAAAAACATTTTAGTATATGCCATGGTGCATTATCGGCGGCGATGTATCAGCCATAGTGTTGTTATAAAAAATGCTACTTTGGGTTTGTGAACCGAAAGTAGCACTTATATAAGCCCTGAAAAAATACATTATTGCCGTTTGCTTTTATGAAGATCTTTTAAAAATTGATTAAACTCTTTCCTTTTAAGTTTATATTCCCTCCATTTTGCATCAATTTCAGCCGTTTCTTGTTCTAATCTGCGTCTTTTTTCTCTCATTCTTTTTATTTTTTCATCGTGACTCAACGATGAAGAATAGCCGTTATTTCTTTCGGCTAAAAGTACAAGAAGGACTGATACTATCCAGCTGAAAATAAGTATTGCTAACATATCGCAGACGATTTAATTGGTTATACCGCAAATATACGAAAAATATTCGAGATACATTCAAATCCCAGTCCCTAATTTGTAAGCATTTGTCGATACTCTTGAAAATTCAAGCATGTATCGCCGCACCTCGCTCAACCATTTGTCTATACGTACAACCTGCTCAGAATCCTCACCAAAGCGTTTTACAGCCTTTTTGCGTAGACGGTACAGATATTCAAGGCGCTTCTCCATACGTCGCGATTCGCGGTCGGCAACACGTATAAGCCATGATTTATGCTTTGTAAACGCAAGTGATTCCTTGGCGTCTTCGAGTTCTTGTTTAGCTTTTTCTGGATTTAATGAATGTGAGCCCCCATTCTTCGCCTCCTTTATTATAAAGCAAAAGATTATTATCACGAATAAAATCCAAAAACTTTCGGGAAGAGTTATCATATAGCAGGCGATTGATTAAGTATTGTTATTCGGGTAAAAAGAGGTGAAGGGTGTTGAGGGGTGTTGAGGGGTGTTGAGGGGTGTTGAGGGGTGTTGAGGGGTGTTGAGGGGTGTTACAGTTGTTTGGCTACGATTGCTCTTGCCTTGGCTGTAGCTTTGTTGAGGGCTGTTTGTGCCTTCTGCTTCATTGCATCGCTCTTGGCATTCTGCACATTGTCGTAGAGTTGCCATAGCTTCAACTTAGCTGTTGCATCTTTAGATGCCTTTGTGAAGGCTTGGGCGATAGCTTCTGCTGCTGCCTCTTCCTCAGGCGAAGCATAGGCGTGGCGGTAGCCTTGGTACTTGTTCCATAGTCCGCGAGTGAAGTCGGGGAAGGTGACTGGAGCGCAGTCGTTGTCCATTGACAATGCGCTGAGTTCGGCGATGGCGCACCACTCAGCCAAGTCGTACACGTCCATGTCGAGCGGCAGTCCGTTTTGTAGGCAGTAGACGAGACGCGCAGTCATAATGAAGTCCATGCCGCCATGTCCTCCAACCTCTTTTGCCAGTTTACCGAACTTCTTCAGAATTGGGTGTTCGTACTTCTCTTCGAGTGCTTTTCTTTCGGCTTCTGGCATGAAGCTATGTGTAGAGAGGTTGTCCACCTGTGGTTGCACACCGCTTGCTGTGAGCTGCTTGCTGTCCAAAGCGTATCCTTCGATGGGGTATTTGTTGGCGAAGCCACGTGAGCCAGTTAGCTGATAGAGTCGATTGTAGGGTTGAGGGTTCATCACGTCGTGTTGCAGCTCTATAACCTTTTGGTTTGCGGTGCGGATAAGTGTTGTTGTGTGGTCGCCGTTGCGGAAATCGTTGCACGGCTTACCCGTTTTCGCCTCCACCAACTCCTTTCCGTGTACGCTCTTTGTGTCCATTGCCACGAGTAGTGCCATGCGGTCGCCACGATGAATGTCGAGTGCCTGCGCTACTGGTCCTAAGCCATGCGTAGCGTATATGTCGCCACGATTTTCGCGATTGTATTTTAGTCGCCATCCCAGTTGTTCGGGGTCGGAACCGTTTGGATTTTTCCAGTAATAGTCCCAGAACTCGTCGAGATTGTGGATGTATGCTCCTTGTGCACGTATTATCTCACCGAATACACCATGTTGCGCCATGTTCAGCGTTCGCATTTCGAACCAGTCGTAGCAGCAGTTTTCAAGAATCATGCAGTTGAGCTGTTTCTGCTCGGCGAGATTTACCAGTTCCCAACATTCTTCCAGGTTCATAGCCGATGGCACCTCGTCAGCCACATTCTTGCCGTTTTCGAGAGCGCACTTTGCTACAATGGCGTGGTGGTCCCAGTCGGTAGCGATGTACACGAGGTCGATATCGTTGCGTCTGCATAACTCCTCGTATCCCTTTTCGCCCGAATATACAGCAGCTGGAGGCAGTCCGTGTTTGCGTAGTGTTGCGTTCTGTCGCTCGGCACGGTCGTGTTCATAGTCGCATAGTGCTACAATCTCTACACCAGGGATGAGTGCGAAGTCAGCCACAGCACTCGGTCCGCGCATACCCAGACCGACGAAGCCCACACGTACAGTCTTCATCTTCGGCAGAGCTAACTGTAGCACGTCCTTCTGTCCGGCAGGTCGTTCGGGCGACTCAATCACGATTTTACCCTTGTTCCACTGCCATTTGGTTGATGGTGAGAGCGATTGTGCGTCGGTTTGCATAGTGCCAAACGACATGATTGCGGCGAAAGCCATACTGAGTACGGTGGTGTGTTTGTTTAGCGTCATATTATGATATAGGTTTTAGTTGTTTTTATGCAAAGAAAGTGCAAATCGAGTGCAATCAAGTTTGCTTGAATTGCCGAGATGCAGCCTTTCTTATGCAAAGATATGAAAATCTTTTAAACCTTCAAAGTATAACTATAACTTCTTTTATTTTAAGTCTGACGTACAATAGTGTTGTTGTAGGTTTTGGGCGGTCTGCATCGACCGACGCGGATGTCTGCATCGACCGGCGCGGATGTCTGCATCGACCGGCGCGGATGTCTGCATCGATCGGCGCAGATGTGGATATAAATGAAGAAATGCGGTATAAGTGAGCATATTAACGCCCATTTATTTGCTTTTTTGAAAATATTGCAGTACTTTTGCACATTGTTAGAGGGTGTGTGCAAATGCAACTCTCGTCCATTAAAGAGTGCTGCAACGCTCTGCTTATTCGTTTAAAATAAACAGGAAAGGGGTAATCTCAATATGTCAATATCCAAGACACGTCAGAAACTCATAGATATTGCGCGACAGCTGTTTGCAAAGAACGGCGTAGCGAACACCACGATGAACGACATCGCCGTGGCATCGGGCAAAGGTCGTCGCACGTTGTACACCTATTTCAATAGCAAGGAGGAGGTGTATTCGGCTGTGATAGAGTCGGAATTGGAGCGCTTGAGCGACAAACTCGACGAGGTGGCTGCTATGAAGATGCGTCCGTTGGACAAGGTTATAGAGCTTATCTACACCCATCTGATCATGATTAGAGAGACGGTAGTGCGCAATGGCAATCTGCGTGCCGAGTTCTTCCGCAATATTTGGATGGTGGAGAAGGTGCGCAAAAAATTTGACGACTATGAGATAGATCTCTTTCGTAAGGTTTATCAGGAGGGCAAGGCGGATGGCGAGTTTGATATCGACGACGTAAACCTCGTTGCTGATATCACTCACTATTGTATAAAGGGTCTTGAGGTGCCGTTCATCTACGGACGCATCGGTCACGGACTCACCGAGGAAGCCAGTAAGCCGCTCGTGGCAAAGGTGGTGTATGGTGCGCTCGGAAAGAAATTGAACAATTAGAAACGTTTATATATTTAATAATTTAAGAAATGGGATTATTAACAGGTAAGACTGCCCTCGTCACGGGAGCAGCCCGCGGCATCGGAAAGGCTGTCGCTATGAAGTTCGCCTCTGAAGGCGCAAACATCGCATTCACCGACCTCGTGCTCAACGACGACATGGCTGCCGGACTTGAGGCTACACGTAAGGAGATTGAGGCTTTGGGCGTTACTTGTCGTGCATACGCAGGCAATGCTGCCGATTTTGAGGAGACAGAGAAAGTTGTAAAGCAGATACATGCCGACTTCGGTTCTATCGACGTGTTGGTGAACAACGCTGGTATCACAAAGGACGGATTGATGCTCCGTATGTCTGAGGCTCAGTGGGACGCAGTGCTCAACGTAAACCTCAAGTCAGCGTTCAACTTCATCCACGCTTGTGCGCCGATCATGCTTCGTCAGCGTAGCGGTTCAATCATCAATATGTCGTCAGTAGTAGGCGTTCATGGCAATGCTGGCCAGTGCAACTACTCGGCTTCTAAGGCAGGTATGATTGGCTTGGCAAAGTCAATCGCTCAGGAGCTTGGTCCGAAGGGCGTGCGTGCTAACGCTATCGCTCCTGGTTTCATCGAGACACCAATGACAGCACAGCTTCCAGAGGACGTACGCAAGGACTGGATGAAGAAGATTCCATTGCGTCGCGGAGGTCAGACAGAAGACATCGCAAACGTATGCGTATTCCTCGCTTCTGATATGTCTTCATACGTAAGCGGACAGGTTATTCAGGTAGATGGTGGCATGAACATGTAATTCTGTCTACAAGCAGATTTTTTACGATAATGAGGGTGTTTCAAAACTGAAATTATCGGGAGCCCCAACTTCCATAACTTCTATTTTGATACACCCTCTTTGTGTTTTTATTAACTAACAAACAATGAAAGTAGTCTACGAAGACAACCACATAATCATAGTCAACAAGTGTAGCGGCGAAATCGTCCAGGGCGACAAAACCGGCGATAAACCGCTCAGCGACATCGTGAAGGAGTATATCAAAGAGAAGTACAACAAACCTGGCAACGTGTTCCTCGGTGTTGTACATCGTCTTGACCGCCCCGTGAGCGGACTTGTTGTCTTCGCCAAGACCTCTAAAGCACTCTCGCGACTGAACGATATGTTCCGCACGGGCGATGTCCACAAAACGTATTGGGCTATAACGAAGCGTAGTGAAATAGCCCCAGAGGGAACGCTAACCGACTGGCTCACACGCAACGAACGCCAAAACAAAAGCTACGCCCACCCCAAGGAGGTACCTGGAGCGAAGAAGGCAGTTCTGAAGTATAAGGTGCACTCCGTGTCGGACAACTATATGCTGCTTGAGGTTACACTACTCACGGGTAGACATCACCAGATACGCTGCCAACTGGCGCACATGGGATGCCCAATAAAGGGCGACCTGAAGTATGGAGCACCACGCAGCAACCCCGACGGAAGCATCTCGCTCCACTCACGTCGCGTAGAGTTTGTACACCCCGTATCGAAAGAGCCAATTTGCGTTGAGGCAGAAGTGCCGGCAGACAGACTTTGGCAACTTTTAAAAGTAAAAAAGTAAAAGAGTAAAAAAGTAAAAGAGCCCCTCCCAACCCTCCCCGTCGTGGAGGGCTTAGAAGGCATAAAGAGGCTTGGTTCGGCTTAAACGCCACCCTCCAAGAGGCTTAGTTCGGCTTAAACGCCACCATCCAAGAGGCTTGGTTCGGCTTAAACGCCTAAAGGAGGCTTACCCTTTTCCCCTTCCTAAAAGTCTGCTTAATCAGAAGTCTGCGTAGGTATGGCAAGATGCCATACCCTCCTAAATACCCCGAACATTACGAACTGCAATATAAAATAGAACGAAGATGAAGCCTATATATAAACGAAGTTTAAAGGTTGCGGCAGCCGTTCTTGCCACGCCGATAGTGCTCCTCGTGCTGTTGGCTGTGCTGCTCTACATACCGCCCGTGCAAAACTGGGTGGTAAAGAAGGCTGCTGCTTACGCTTCTGAGTCTACCGGCATGAGTGTGTCGGTGGAGCGTGTGCGCCTTAGCTTCCCACTCGATTTGAGCATACAAGGACTTCTTGCTACTCAGCCTAACGACTCGCTGCATAACAGTATTGACACAATCGCTGCTGCCGACGAACTGATTGTAGGTGTGAAACTCATGCCGCTATTTGCAGGCAATGTGGAAGTTACCGACTTAGATTTCCGCCACGTGAATATCAATACAGCGCAACTCGTGCCTGCTGCACGAGTGAAAGGTGGAGTAGGGCGTTTAAAGGTAGAACCGAGTAAGGTGGCACTTACTAAGGAGACCGTAGACCTTGGACCTGTGCTTCTCACCGATGCAAATCTTGATATTGCGCTCAGCGACACTGTGCCAGAAGACACAACCAAAACCGAAAACAACTGGCAGATAGCCTTCACCCACTTGTCGGTGAAGCGTTCAGCCGTCAAGATACACATGCCCGGCGACACCCTTGCTATCGGTGTCGGACTCGCTGATGTCAGTGCTGCAAATGGCGACATCAATCTTGGTACGGGCGTTTACAAGGTAGGCACGTTCGACTGGCGTGACGGCTTTGTGACATACGACAACAACTTCGCTCTGCGACAGAAAGGACTTGATGTCAACCACATCGAGCTTAAAGGTGTGTCGTTGCGCATCGACTCGTTGCGTTTTGCACAAGAAGGTACTCAGCTTCAGCTTGCACTCAACCGTTGCGCCTTTCGTGAGCAGAGCGGCATAAGTGTGACCAGTGCTAAGGGACATGTGAGCCTTGACACGGCACACATCTCGCTGCCCGACTTCCGCCTTACCACGCCCGTGTCGTGGCTTAAAGCGAGTGCCGATATGGACTTCTCTACCTTTGCCGACACCAACCCTGGTGTGATGCGTCTGTATCTTGATGCTTCCGTAGGTAAGTCGGACATACTGCAAGTGCTCGGTATGATGCCTCTGCAGTTTATCCTGCGTCTGCCAGAGCAACCGTTCTCCCTTCATGCCGACATCAACGGCAATATGCAGAACCTCAACATTCGTGAGGTGTCTGCCAAACTGCCAACGGCGTTCAACATAAAAGCCGAAGGCAAGGCTGGCAATCTAACCGACGTAGACCACCTTACTGCCAACATAAACCTCGACGCGCGTGCCGACAACATCAGCTTCCTGCTGCCTATGATGGGCTTGAATGCTAATTCGTCAGTGTGCATACCCAAAGGCATAACGTTCAAAGGCAATTGCCGAGTGAACGGACCGCAGTATGCTACGGATTTCGTTGCTACTCAAGGCGGTGGTTCGCTACGCGGTAGGGGCGCGTTCAATATGCGTTCGTTGGCTTATCGTGCCAATATGGAAGCACACGCATTGCCACTTCAGAACTTCATGCCGGGTATGGGGTTGCATCCGTTCAGCGGTGAGCTCGTGGCTGATGGTGCAGGCTTCGATTTTCTTTCGTCAAAGACACATCTCGATGCACGTGTGAAGGTGAACAACTTCAAATACACCGATTATGACCTCTCGAACATAAACCTAAAGGCAGAGGTGCACAACGGTGTGGGAAGGGCACTGCTCGATAGTCGCACACCGCTGCTCAATGGCATTATCGACCTACGTACGCTCCTCGACAATCGTCGCATAGATGCCAACGTAATTTGCAATCTGCTCTACGCCGACTTCTACAAACTCGGCCTCACCGAGCGACCACTCAAAACGTCGATGACAGCACATTTGGATGTGAAGTCGGATTTGAAGGCGACGCACAGTATGCAGGGCGTTGTCGGCAATATCGTGCTGCGCGACTCGGCTGCTACATATCGACCTGAAAACATTCTGATAGACATATTCACACGTAGCGACTCAACACATGCCAATGTGGCGTGTGGCGACTTCGTGTTGCGTGTTGATGGTGCTGGTTCAGTGGAGCACATACTCGACAACTTTAATGAGGTGAACATAGAGGCAGAGAAGCAGCGCAATGAACGATACATTGACCAGCTGCGTCTGCGCGAACGCCTGCCCGACCTTTCTGTCTACTTCAATGCCGGCAAGGAGAACATCCTCTCGCGCACTGCTCGACGTTTCGGCTACGAGTTCCGCGATGCTTATATTAATATGAACACGTCGCCCGTGCAGGGCATCAATGGTAATGTGCGCATCGACTCGCTTGTGACTGCAGGCATACAACTCGATACAATACGCGTCAACATCAGTTCCGACTCGACGAAGACGCTCTTCGATGGACAGATACGTAACAACCGCTATAACAAGCAATACGTGTTCAATGCCCTTTTCCGTGGCGCATTCTATCAACAGTCGCTCTTCTTCGGCACACGCATCTACGACGATCGCAACCGTCTTGGTGTGGCTCTTGGTGTGAAAGCAGACATGGAGCAGAACGGTATACGAGTGTCGCTCGGCGGTATCGACCCCGTGTTTGGCTACAAGAAGTTTAAGGTGAACAAGGGCAACTACGTGTTCTTTGCCGACGACGACCGCATTTCGGCTGATATGAGGTTGCTGGCTGACGACGGTATGGGTGTGAAGGTGTTTAGCAACGATAGCACCGAAGCCTTGCAAGACCTCACTATCGGACTCACTCGCTTCGACCTTGCTAAAGTGCTCTCGGTTATACCGTATGCACCGAACGTGTCGGGTGTGATGAATGGCGACTTCCACTACATCAATAGCGAAAGCGATATGTCGGTGTCATCATCTGTGCGTGTTGACAATTTGTCTTACGATGGTTGTAAGATTGGTAATGTGGCGAGCGAGTTTATCTACATGCCACGCGACGAAGGTAATGAACATTGTGTTGACGGCACGCTATCGATAGACGACCAGGAGGTGTGCACGCTAAGTGGTACGTACATCACAAGTGGTTTCGGACATCTTAATGCCGACATTGAGTTGCAGCGCACACCATTGTTGATGCTCAACGGCTTCATACCCGACCGCCTACTCAATTTTGGTGGATATGCCGTCGGACGTGTAAAAGTGGACGGACAACTCGACCGCCTCGACGTAGATGGTGAACTGATGTTCGAGTCGGCGTATATAGCGAGCGAGCCTTACGGCGTGAAGATGCGCTTGTGCGAAGACCCAGTGACGATAACCGACAGCAAGATGAAGTTTGAGAACTTCCAACTCTTCGCACGCAATGGTAATCCACTGACGCTCTACGGCAATGTCGACTTCAGCAACATGTCGAACATGACGATGTATATGCGTATGCGTGCAAACAACTATCTGCTCATCGACTCGAAGGAGAAGGCACGCTCTGAAGCGTTCGGCAAGGCGTATGTCAACTTCCTCGGTCTTGCCGACGGTCCGCTTGACGCCCTGCGCTTCCGTGGCCGTCTCGACGTGCTCGGCTCGTCGGACATCACATACATACTGCGCGACTCTCCGCTTACCACCGACAACCAGCTCGACGGACTTGTGAAGTTTGTCAACTTCAAAAATCCCGATGACGTGAAAGTGGAGCGTCCACCGCTTAGCGGCTTGACGATGGATCTCACGGTTAGCATCGACGAGGGTGCACACGTGCTCTGCGCCTTGAACGCTACAAAGTCGAACTATGTGGACATTGTAGGCGGAGGCGAGTTGCGCATGAAATACACCGAAGTGGACGGACTCAGACTCTACGGTCGCTACACGATAGGACAGGGTGAGATGAAGTATTCGTTGCCCGTTATCCCACTGAAGACTTTCACGATAAAGGATGGTAGCTACGTTGAGTTTATGGGCGATGCTATGAACCCGCGTCTGAACATCACGGCGACGGAGGAGAACAAGACTACCGTCACCAATGAGGCTGGCGTAGGTCGTAGCGTGACGTTCGAGTGTGGTGTAGAGATAACGAAGACACTCAACGATATGGGCTTACAGTTCACCATCGATGCCCCCGACGACCAGGAGATACACAACGAGCTAATGACGCAGTCGGTGGAGAACCGTGGCAAGCTCGCTGTGACTATGCTCACCACTGGTATGTATCTCTCCGACAACAGTATGGGCTCGTTCAATATGAACAGTGCGCTCAGCTCGTTCCTCAGTTCGCAAATCAGTGCCATCTCGGGCAGCGCACTGCGTACGCTCGACCTCTCGTTCGGCATGGACAACACGCAGCTTGGCTTTGGTGCGGTGCACACCGACTACTCGTTCAAGTTCTCGAAGCGCTTCCTCAACAACCGTCTGCGCATCGTGATTGGTGGAAAGGTGTCGAGTGGTGCCGAGATAGAGAATCAGAACGACACGTTCTTCGACAATGTGGCATTAGAGTATCGTCTCTCGCCAAAGTCGAATAAGTATCTGAAACTTTTCTATGACCGTGCTACGTACGACTGGCTTGAGGGTTACGTCGGTCAGTTCGGTGGCGGTTTCATCTGGCGTCGCAAGTTGCAGAGCCTGAAGGATATATTCCGTCTCAAGCGCATTGACAACAACGACTATATGATGCTGCAAAACGGCAATAAAACCTCGTTGCAGCAGAAGAAGGATACAACGGCTGTGCAGAATACTGACACTACCAGTGTTAAAAAGTAAAGATATATGAAGAATACGTTATATATAATAATATGTGTAATGGTGCTTGTCGGTTGCTCGTCGACAAGTTCTGTACCCGAGGATGACAAGCTGTTCACGGGCTTACGCAAGACCGAATACGAGAACTATGTGGCTTGCGACCACTTCTACTCTACACAGGAGGAAGTGGAGGCGGCACTCGCCACTACCCCTAACGGTGCACTCTTCGATAGTCCGTACCACCGTATGCCTCCTTACCGTTTGTGGATATACAATGCGTTTCAGCATTCGCGCGGCGGTTTGGGCAAGTGGATACGTACAACGTTCGGCAAGCCACCAGTGCTGCTTAGTGCTGTCAATCCTGCGCTACACTCACAAGTGGTGAAGGAACTGCTGCGAGCGCGTGGCTACTTCAGCGGATACGTCAACTACGACGTGCTGACATCCGACAGCTCGCGAACGGCAAAGGTGAAGTACAACGTCAACTTCGGCGACCTCTACACTATCGACACGCTCACGTACACCAACTTCCCCGAAGAAGCGCAAAAGATAATTGAGGAGAACGCTTCAAAATCGCTCGTAAAGAAAGACGCACCGTTCGATGTGACGGTGCTCGAAGCCGAGCGCACTCGTATCTCTACGCTCCTGCGCAACAAGGGCTTCTTCTATTATCAGCCGAGCTATGCTACATACCTCGCCGATACCATTGCCGAACCTGGCGAGGTGAGCGTGCGTCTGCATTATGCCGACAGCCTTCCTGACGAAGTGGGACGCAAGTGGTACATCGGTCACGTCAATCTCGAGATGCGCAAGCAGTCGGCGTTGGAGCAACTGCGCGACACCACTCACCGTCGCAACTATACCATCGTCTATAATGGCAAGCGCGAACCGATGCGTCGTAGTGTGATTACGCGCGATATGCGAATACGCCCTGGCAGAATGTACAGCTACGATGCTTATCAGCAAACCATCAATACGCTCACCGCGAAGGGCCTCTTCTCGCGTGTAGACCTCTCGTTCGCTCCGCGCGACACATCCAAGACGTGTGACACGCTTGACATCACGCTCAACTGCGTGTTTGACAAGCCCTACGATGTCTATCTCGAAGGTAATCTCGTAGGTAAGACAACCGGACGTGTGGGCCCCGGGCTGAACCTTGGTTTCGTTAAGCGCAACGCCTTCCGTGGTGGCGAGAAACTTACCGTCAACCTCAAAGGCTCCTACGAGTGGCAGACAGGACACCAAGCCGACGGATCAAGTTCGAAGTTCAACTCATACGAATATGGTGCCGATGTGTCGGTGGAGATGCCTCGACTGATGTTTTTGAATAGTCTCACACGTCGTTTGCGCCGTATGCGCCGTGCAAAGGGAAAGCACGTCTACATACGTTATGCCCCACCGACAACGCTTATAAAGGGTTCGTTCGATGTGCTTAACCGTTCGGGATTCTTCCAGCGCCATATCGTCTCGGGCGAACTGACGTACAAGACCCACTCACGAGTGCTTGTGCATCATCAGTTCTCGCCACTCATCATTCAGTACGAATACATGAAGCACATGACACCAGCTTTCACCGAACTGGTGAACAAGAGTCCGTATCTGCTTGTGGCGATGAGCGACCAGTTTGTGCCTAAGATGCGCTACTCGTTCTCGTACCAGTCGCCAGCCCGACTTCATAACCCAATCTTCTGGCAGGTGACGCTGAGCGAGGCTGCCAACCTTCTTTCGCTTGGTTATATGGCGTTCGGCGAGAAGTGGACTGATAAGGAGAAAACAATGTTCAAGAACCCGTATGCGCAGTTCCTGAAGGTGGAGACCGACTATAGCAAGACGTGGCAGCTGACCGAACATAGTAAGCTCGTCGGACACGTCAATATGGGCGTGGTATGGGCATACGGCAACGCTATCAGTGCGCCCTACAGCGAGCAGTTCTACGTAGGTGGTGCCAATAGCATCCGTGCGTTCAACGTGCGCAGCATCGGTCCGGGTCGCTACCATGCCAAGACATCCTACCTCTCATATCTCGACCAGACAGGCGATATGAAGCTGCAAGCCAATCTCGAGTATCGTCCGCGTCTCTTCGGAAATCTCTATGGCGCACTGTTCCTCGATGCAGGCAACGTGTGGACACTACGCAGCGACAGCGACCGTCCAGGTGCTGTGTTCAAACCGAAGAATATACTAAAGGAGATGGCACTCGGCACGGGCGTCGGCATCCGCTACGACCTCGACTTCTTCGTGCTGCGTCTCGATTGGGGCATAGGTCTACACCTGCCATATAAGAACGGCTTCTACAATTTCGATCGTTTTAAGGACAGCCAGAGCTTGCACTTCGCAATCGGCTATCCGTTCTAAACCAATAAAGGGCAGACTCCACAAAGAGCCTGCCCTTTATTGCGTATTAATTATTAATTGAGAGCTTTTATTCCGCCGAGAAGTCGGCTACCATTTTTCTGTACATGCTATACGCTCTTGAGCGCGAGATATATCCCGTAAGATGTCCTGATACGTTCACCACGGGCATGTAGCGCGTGCCTTTGAGGTCGAACTTGCGCATCACCTCCTCCATTGAGTCGCTCTCGCCAACCTGCGCAGCGATGGGGAGCATCAACTGCTGTACGGTGAGCTTGTTGTAGAGTTCTGCGCGGAACATGATGTGTCGTATCTTCGTGATGTCAATCTCGCCAAGCACCGAACCTGCGTTGTCGAGCACCGGTATGAACGACGTGTGGCTCTTCGATATAGCGTTCACCAGTTTGCCCAGAGGCATATCGGGTGTTACGGCTGTGAAGTCGCGTTCTATTACGCTGTCCATCGTCATCAGCGTCAGCACAGAGCGGTCGGTGTGGTGAGTGACCAGCTTACCCTCGCGTGCCAGACGCATGGCGTAGATGCTGTGAGGCTCGAAGATGCTGATAGTCATCACCGACACGATGCTCACAATCATCAGTGGCATGAACATGTCGTAGCCGTTCGTAATCTCGGCGATGAGGAAGATACCCGTCAGCGGAGCGTGCATCACGCCAGCCATCACGCCAGCCATGCCGAGCAGCGTGTAGTTCTTCTCAGGTATATATATGCCCACCTGATACATGTTCCACAGACGTGAGAAGAGGAACCCCGTGAAAGCTCCCACGAAGAGCGACGGTGCGAACGTACCACCGCAACCGCCACCGCCGTTTGTGGCTGCCGTGGCGAATGTCTTTGTCAGTATGACCAGCGCAATGAACAGTATGAGCCACTTGCCGTTGCCCGAGAACATAGAGTTGTGCAGTAGTTCGTTCCAGTCGGCTTCGCTCGTGCCGTTCAGCAGTACGTTGATAGCCGAGTATCCCTCGCCGTAGAGCACGGGGAAGACGAAGATGAGCGAGCTGAGCAGTACACCGCCCAACGCCAACTTAGCCCAGCGATGTTGCTTCAACTTGCCGAACATGCCCTCGCACACCGACATTGAGCGTATGAAGTAGAGGCTCACCAGTCCGCAGGCGATACCGAGTATGATGCACGCCGGCACACGCTCCACGCCCCACATGCTGTCCAGATGAAAACTGAACAGCGACGCGCTTCCCATGAATATATATGTGAAGCACGTTGCCGTGACCGCAGCCGTGAGTATAGGCAGCAGCGATGCCATGCTCAAGTCTACCATCAGCACCTCAAGCGTGAACACCAGTCCGGCTATCGGAGCCTTGAAGATGCCGGCGATGGCAGCTGCAGCACCGCAACCCACTAACAGAATCAGCTTCTTCTTGTCCATACCGAACAGTCTGCCGAGGTTCGAGCCTATGGCAGAACCAGTCAGCACAATCGGAGCCTCGGCACCCACCGATCCGCCGAAGCCGATGGTGATAGCCGATGCCACCACCGACGTCCAGCAGTTGTGCGCCTTCAGTCGCGACTGCTTCGAGGATATGGCGTAGAGTATTCGCGTGATACCATGCGATATATTGTCCTTCACCACATAGCGTACGAAGAGCGACGTTAGGAAGATGCCCACAACAGGGAACATCAGGTAGAGCCAGTTGAACGTGTCAGCATGAAACCTCGATGTCAGCAGATGCTGTATGATGTGAATTATCGAGTGGAGCACGTAGGCAGCCACCGACGCAAAGAATCCGATGCAGAGGGCGAGGATGATAGTCGCCTGACGGTCGGAAAGATGCTTCGTGCGCCAAGCGTACAGCCTTTCTTCTAATGTTGCGCCTTTCTTTTCAATCGCAGTCTCTTCCATTTACTTGCGTATGATGGTTACCCGTCCGTCCTTAGTCAGTTTGATGATGCTGCTCGGAGTGTGCGGCTGGTGCTCCTGGCGGCGTGTCCAGCACACATAGTCCACCGCTTCCAGTATCTCCGGTGCGATGTCGCGGTAGTTCTGAGCCGTCGGCTCGCCACTTATGTTGGCACTTGTGCTCACGATAGCCTTCTGGAAGCGATAGCAAAGCTCCTTCGAGAACGGCTCGTTCGTCACGCGCAGAGCGATGCTGCCATCCTCCGCGATGAGGTTCGGGGCGAGGTTCACAGCCCCGTCAAGCACCACCGTTGTCGGCTTCTCCGCGAGCTCCATCAAGTCCCACGCCACTGGCGGCACGTCGCGCACATAGCGCTGCACGCGGTCTACCGAGTCGGCGAGACAAATAAGAGCCTTCGAGTCGTCGCGCTGCTTTATCCTGTACACCTTAGCCACTGCCTCCGCGTTCGTCGCGTCGCAACCGATGCCCCATACCGTGTCCGTAGGATAGAGTATCACGCCGCCCTTACGCATCACGTTCACGGCATTCTGAATGTCTTCTTTCTGTGTCATTGTTATTTCCTATTTTGTTTTTACCTTTCTACTCTTTTACTCTTTTACTTTTTTACCTTTTTACTCTTTTACTTTTACAAAGTTACTGCTTTTTCCTGTTATGCCGTAAGTTTAAAGACAATTTTTCTTGCTCTTTATTATAAGCATAGCCGATATTTGCCGAAAAAACCGTAACTTTGTAAAAGTAAAAAGGTAAAAGAGTAAAAAAAGTAGGAGGTATGGGCATCTTGCCCATACCACGCTGCCACAAAGCTTTTAAGAGTAAAAGAGTAAAAAAGTAAAAGAGTAAAAGAGTAAAAAGCCCCTCCCAACCCTCCCCGTCGCGGAGGGCTTAGAAAGGCTTAAGAAGGCTTAGTTCGGCTTAAAGAAATAAAGTAAAAAAGTAAAAAGCCCCTCCCAACCCTCCCCGTCGCGGAGGGCTTAGAAAGGCCCAAGAAGGCTTAGTTCGGCTTAACCGCCGCCCTATACCCACTTAGTTCGGCTTAAAGAAATTAAACCAAAAAACAATGGAAAAGAAAAACCTCCGCATAGTGTTCATGGGAACACCCGAGTTTGCCGTTGGCTCGCTCCAGCGACTTGTTGAGAACGGCTATAACGTAGTGGCTGTCGTGACGCAGCCCGACAAACCCGTCGGTCGCCACGCCTCCGTGCTGCGCCCCTCGCCCGTCAAGGAGTACGCCCTTGCCCACGGCCTGCCCGTGCTGCAGCCCCTGAAGATGAAGGACGAGCACTTCCTTGAGCAGCTGCGCAGCTACAATGCCGACCTCCAGGTCGTTGTCGCGTTCCGCATGCTCCCCGAAGTAGTGTGGGCTATGCCACGCTTCGGCACATTCAACGTCCATGCAGCCCTGCTCCCCGACTATCGAGGCGCAGCGCCAATCAACTGGGCAGTCATCAACGGCGAGACCCGCACCGGCGTCACCACCTTCTTCCTCGACCACGACATCGACACCGGTCGCATCATCGCCCAGCGCCAGTTCCCCATCCCCGACGATGCCGACGTAGAGTACGTCTACGACGGACTCATGCAGCTCGGCGCCGAGCTCTGCACCGACACCGTCGACCTCGTCCTCTCTACCGACGGCAACGCCCCCTCGCAACCGCAGCAGGACAGCGACGCACACCACGCCGCCCCCAAGATCTTCAAGGAGACCTGCGCCATCGACTTCTCGCTCCCTGCAAAGCGCATCTACGACTTCGTGCGCGGACTCTCGCCCGCCCCCGGCGCCTGGTGCCTGCTCACCCCACGCGATGCTAACGCTCCCGCCCAAGTGCTTAAGATCTATAAGACAGCAAAGACCGGCAAGTCTACAGCAGGGGGTGCACTTGTCTCAAGTGCACCAGACTATAAAGCAGCAAATACCCACGACCAACCAACCAGTGTAGAAGTAGGAACACTCAAAGCCGAAAACCGTCGCCTCTTCGTCGCCACCGTCGACGAGTGGCTCGAAATTCTGGAGCTGCAGCCCGCCGGCAAGAAACGCATGACAGCCCGCGACTACCTCAACGGCTTCCAGCACCCCGAGCACTTCCTGCTGAAGTAACCCCTTCCGTTCCGGAGAAGATTTTCTCACCCCACACGGCACAGTCTGTTGATATCCTCGTCGAACGTCTCGCGGTTCACAGCCCGAGTGCGCATCGCCGACCTGTAGTTGTATATCGTCTGCGTAGAGTAGAACAGCAGCGTAGCTATCTCCTGGCTCTCCGTCACGCCCAAGCGCATCAGCGCATAGATGCGCGCCTCCGTCGTCAGGGCGTTCGGAGATGGCTGCGCAATCCTTCCTTCCGGAAGCAGCAGACTGTTCAGCTCGTCAACGAAACTGGGGTACAGCTCCGTGAAGGCGCGGTCGAAACGAGTGTAGAACGCTGCCGCCTCCTCCTCCGCGAGCTTATAGCTATTGATAGTTTTAAGAAGGTCAGCCGTTTGGTTGGCCTTTATTTTCCTGCTCACCAGCTTACGGTACTCCATCAGCTTGCGTATGTACACCGCACTGATGTCCATGAACAGACGCATGTAGGTCTCGCGGCGATGGTTCGTCGCTATGAGGCGTTCGTTCAGTTCCTTCAACTGCCCGTTCTGCGTCTTCACCTCTCTGCGGCTACTCGCCAGCCATTTATTCTGCTTGTAGCCGAAAATAGCCATTGCCAGCAACATCAGCGACAGAAAACTAACCACCGCAAGCACACCTCTCACGATGCGCTCCTTATGCGCCAACGCCTCCTGATTGGCTGTGGCAATGATAGGCAGTATGCTCGAAATCTCGAGCATACGCAGTCGGTTGTTGTAGAATCGGGCGTCCTCCATGGAGCAATAGATGTAGCGTGCCGCACGGTCGGCATACTTCGGGTCCTTCTCATACAGATATGTAGAGAACTCCTGCAGCGCAAGATTCTCCTTCAAAGGGCATGTTATGTCCGAGATAGCCGCTTCAATAATGTACTTTTCATATCGTTGCGTGTCGCCCAACTCGCGATAATAGCGTGCTATGCAGTATGCTGCCGAGGCATGCACACGGCTGTCTACCCGGCTGTTCTGCAAAGCCTTTGTGTAGAATTGCAGCACAGCCTTGCTCATGGGATTGGTGAGGAAAGCAATTTCGCCGCTAAGATAGGCATGCAGAGCCACATCCTTGCTGCTTGTGGCTTCTACCGTGAGCTTCAGATTCTCGAACTTCTTCTTATGGTAATAGTCCATGAACTCCGACTTCTTGCTGAACGCTTCCCAATAGTTGTACAGCCACGTGCGCGTATAATAATAGTATTGTTTTAGCTGCTTAGGCACACCTCTCTTCTTTATATCATCAAGCAGTTCCTCCGACTGACTGTAGAAACCACCCGTAGACAACACTGCCGCACGGTTTATCTTGTTGAGCGTCGTGTAGTAGGCGTTGTTCTCGCTCTCTGATAGGGCGAGACCGCGGTTCACATATACCATTGCCGAATCGTAATGGTATGTATAGTATTCTCGATAGATACTGTTCAGGAGTGCGAGTCGCTGTGGGATGTCTTCCACCGTTCGCAACTTTAGCTTCAGTTGGTCAATCTTCTTTTCCTTCTGCTCCGAGTACATTTCGCGCTTGTCGACATAGCTGTCAAGAAGGTCCAGTAGGTCTTGCTCGCCAGAGATACCGGCTGTAGCCAACTTGGTTTGGGCTGTAGTCTGCAGCGGCAAAAAAATGAATAATAGGTATAAAAAGATGCGCATAATAGTGGGTTTTTAGTTTTAATGCTGCAAATTTAGCTAATATTATTAAGATAAAACCATTTACTTTGATAAAAAAGCCTAAATCTTTAAACGTTCTGATATATAATAAGTTATAAGTCTCTATGCCTTAATTTATGTCTACTTTCATTTTACGCACACATACAATCAGTCGATATATCTTGTAACTTTGCAACCGTAAACATAAACACAACGGATATGAACCTAAAACTTAAAACATTCTCATTCGCCCTCTTGGCTTCTGCCTCTACGGGCATGTATGCACAGACGCATACAGACAACAATTCAACAAACGATTCGGAACCGCAGAAGAAGGAAGAGCGCAACGTGATGCTCAACGCTTCTGACGCCAATAAACCGCGCGAGATTCAGATTGGCTTGCCGAGCGAAGACGTAACAGTATACGAGAACGGACTGCCTGCCGTTTACTCGTCGTCCGTGCACAAGCTCTCTGCCCACTGGCGCAGCGACGCTTCGCTGAAAGGCACCGACCTTATGACTCCGTCGGAGAGTGCCATCAAGACCGGCAACATCGCTTATGCTGTGTCGGCGTTCAGCGAGTTGGGCGAGAAGAAGTTCAGCGGCAAGCTCAATTATAAGGCTAACCACTTCGGTATGCAGAACTTCGACCTTAACCTCTCTGGCGGAATCGGAAACAACTGGCTCTACACCGCAGGAATGTATCAGAACTTCGACCCAGGCAGCTTCAAGCTGCGCTTCACCGACTACGCTGACCGCACACAGATATACCATTTGGGTCTTACGCGCATACTGAACGGCGGCAAAGGTCACATTTCTTTATTATATAAGTATTCGAATAGCAAGAACCCCGGCAACTTCGCCAATGCCGCCCCGTTCATCTACGCCGGCGACGGCAGCATAAAGCAGCTTGCAGGTTTCGACCCGGGTATGGATTCGTACGTGCAGCGCAACGGTTCGTTCAGCTATCTGAACACCAAGACCGGCAAGATGGAGACCTGGAACATGACAGACGACAATGACAACCGTGCCAATGAGGTGGCTTTGGTGAGCAAGTACCAGTTTGACAACGGCTGGTTGTGGAAGTTGAACGCAAAGTATATGAACGCTCCGCGCGCCAACTGCGTAGACTACGGCGGCAGCACGATTTCTGAGGTTACCGAGTCTGACGGCTACCAGCTTTCTGACGGTTCAGCATACAGCGGACTCATCGAAGGTCGCCGTACTTGGCTGCACTTCGGCAAGGTGAGCAACGCCCTCCTTACAACCGAGATGAGCAAGCAGCTGAACAACCACAAGCTGATGATTGGTTTGAACGAATGGTACTACCATCTCAACTACTATTCATCTTCGTTCCAGTGGGCAGGCACCGTTGAGGCTTATCCTCGTACGCTGAGCCAGATGTACGTCAATCCGCTCGACCCGACACAGACTGCACACCGCTCTGAAACCTTCGGCTACAACGAGTTGAGTCCTGAATATACTAAGGGCTCGGAGAACAAACTCGCTCTCTATTTCACCGACGAATGGCGCGTCACTCCTAAGTTCAAGTTGTTCTACGGCGGACGTCTCGAATACTATCGCATGTCGGCAGACCAGATTTCTGCGTCACGCTTCCGTGGCTTCCACCTCGGCAACTTTAATACATATTCTACAGCCGCAGACGGATCTATCGTTGCCACAGAGCATAGCATCGCGCCAGCCAATGTTACGAAGAACAAGCTCAACTATGCTGCTACATTACAGATGACATACAACGTAACAAACCAGTTCGGTCTTACTGCCGATGCCACCATCGCCACACGCTTCCCGCGCATCAGCGAGTATGCCGGCACCGGTCCTACGGAGGAGCAGTACAAGCGCGTGACCATTCCGTTGGTTCGCGGTGGTATCTTCTACAAGAACTCATGGCTCGACCTCTCGTCAATGGTAACATACATCTCAAAGTCGAACAATATCGACCAGCAGAACCTCACCAAGCCTGGTACCTCTGAGGGCAAGACCGTGTTGCTCATCTACAACATCCAGACATTGGGCTGGACAACGTCTGCCGAAATCAACCCGTTCAAGAACTTCCACATGCACGCTCTCTTCACCTATCAGAAGCCGGTGTACAAGAACTACAACGCGAGCGTTACGTTCAGCGACGGTCAGACTATGAGCGTGAATGCCAACAACAAGATTGTGAAGGAGATTCCGCAGGTGCTCATTGAGCTTGACCCGAGATACGACATCACGAAGAACCTCAGTGCTTGGCTCAGCTTCCGCTACTTCGGCAAGACCTACGCTAACCTTCAGGAGGCACTCTACTTCAACGGCCACTGGGAGACATTCGGTGGTGTCAACTGGAATGTGAACAAGAATCTGAGTCTCGGTGTCAGCGTAATTAACATCTTCAACGAGAAGGGTGCCAAGGGCACAATCAGCGGTTCGGAACTTATCACAAAGGATGAGGCGGGCAAGTATGCCGGCAAGTACATGAGCGGCAACTATCTCCGCCCGTTCACCGTAGAGTTCAACGCAAGCATTAAATTCTAATAAAAAAAACATACGAAAATGAAGAAAACTATTATGCTAATCGCAGCAATGTGCATGACTTCTGCCATCACATTCGCTCAAGAAATCATCCGTGTGTCTACCGAAAAGACCGACCTCGTGATGAAAGTGTCGCCCAAAGGCCGACTCTATCAGATCTATCTCGGCGACAAGTTGCAGAATCCTGCCGACTACGAGAACCTTAAGTGGGATGTATATGCCGCTTCTGACGGTGCTGTGTGCCAGCGCGGCCATGAGGTGTACGCCACTTCCGGTGCTGAAGACTACTTCGAACCGGCTGTAGCCGTTACACATGCCGACGGCAATATGACTACATATCTCTATTATAAGTCGTCGGAGCAGAAGGCTGTGAAGGGCGGCACTGAGACTGTCATCACACTTCAGGACAAGGTGTATCCGCTGACAGTGAAACTCCACTATGTGGCTTATCCGAAAGAGAATGTGATAAAGGCATGGAGCGAGATCTCTCACAAGGAGAAGTCTGCCATCACACTCTGGCGCTATAGTTCTACGATGCTCTACTTCAAATCTTCAAAGTATTATCTCACTAACTATCACAGCGATTGGGCTAAGGAAGGTCAGCCCGAGACAACCCAGTTGAGCACGGGCAAAAAGATTATAGACACAAAACTCGGCACACGCGCCGCTATGCATGCTGAGCCTTTCTTCGAGTTGGGCTTCGACGAGCCTGCTAAGGAGAACGAGGGCAAGGTGATGCTCGGCACGATAGGATGGCCTGGTAACTTCCGTTTCACCTTTGAGGTGGACAACGTCGGCGCGCTGCGCGTCATTCCTGCCATCAATCCTTATGCTTCCGACTATAAACTGAAGGCAGGCGAGGTGTTCACCACTCCTGAGTTCATCTTCGCGATGAGCGACAACGGTATGGGCGAGGCTTCACGCAACTTGCACGACTGGGCTCGTCAGTATCAGGTGAACATGGGCACGGGAGACCGTCTCACTCTCCTGAACAACTGGGAGAATACAGGCTTCGACTTCAACCAGCAGAGTCTTGCCGAACTGATGAAGGATGCCAAAGACCTTGGTGTGGATATGTTCCTGCTCGACGACGGATGGTTCGCCAATAAGTATCCGCGCAAGGACGATCACGCCGGACTGGGCGACTGGGAGGCTACAAAGAGCAAGTTGCCAGAGGGCATACCGGGCCTCGTTAGAGATGCAAAGAAAGCAGGTGTGAAGTTCGGTATATGGATTGAACCGGAGATGGTGAACCCGAAGAGCGAACTGTTTGAGAAGCATCCTGATTGGGTCATCTTGCAGCCGCAGCGCGACACATATTACTATCGCAACCAGCTCGTGCTCGACATCTCTAACCCTAAGGTGCAGGATTATGTGTTCGGCATCGTCGACCGCATCATGACCGAGAACCCGGAAGTGGCTTACTTCAAGTGGGACTGCAACAGCGTGATAACCAATATCTACTCGCCATACCACAAGCAGAATCAGGGCAACTTCTACATCGACCACGTGCGTGGAGTCTATGATGTGCTCACACGCATTCATAACAAGTATCCCAATCTGCCGATGATGCTCTGCTCTGGCGGTGGCGGACGTATGGATTACGAGATGCTCAAATACTTCACCGAGTTCTGGTGTTCTGACGACACCGACCCGTACGAGCGCATCTACATCCAGTGGAGTCTCTCGAAGTTCTTCCCTGCAAAGACAATGGGCTCGCACGTCACCAACTGGAACAAGAACACATCCGTAAAGTTCCGTACCGACGTATGCAGCTCATGCAAGTTGGGCTTCGACATCGACCTCAAGTCGCTTTCTGCCGACGACTACAAGTTTGTGCAGCAGGCTGTAAAGAACTATAACAGCATGAAGCCGATGATTCTCGAAGGCGACCAGTATCGTCTTGTTTCGCCGTACGAAGGCAGCCATTGCGCCATCAACTACGTAAGCAAGGACAAGCAGCGTGCGGTGCTCTTCGCCTACGACCTGCATCCGCGCTACAAGGAGCCGCAGCAGAACGTGAAGCTGCAGGGTCTTGATGCCGCAAAGACGTACACCGTGAAGGAGACAAACCTCATGCCTGGCAAGCAGTCAGACTTGGACTGCAACGGCAAGCAGTACAGTGGCGACTATCTGATGAAGATTGGTCTGAACGTCTTCACACCGCAGGATGGCACAAGCCATGTCTTGGTGCTGGAGTAGTAAGACAATGTAGTAGTAATAATATAATCTAATAGATGTTTTAACGAAAAAGACCATGTCGGTATTCCGGCATGGTCCTTTTTTTTGTAAGTCCTTATATAGACAAACCTCAATGTTCTTCGTTCAGAGTGCACCCAACCTAAAAGATGCCCCACTTCTTCTTGCGTTTCGGAGCCTCCGTCTGTTCAAAGCTGCTGTTGCGCTGAGCCAACACTTCCTCCCACGTGCTCCGCTCTCTCACCATCTGGTAGATAGTCCCCCAGTCGGGCAGACCCCCTATGTTGCGGTCGTCGATGAAAAGGTCCGCTTTCAGCTTGCGCGAGAACGACTCGTGCTCCCTCCGCTCCTCGGGGTAGTCGCGGTTCACGGCATAGAACTCCACGCCCCGCTCCCTGCACCATTCCACAGCCTCGTCCAGCAATGCACCCTCCCTCACGCTCCACAATATCAGCTTGTGGCGGTCGCGTATCAGCATACGCAACGTCTCCGTGGCGAAGGGCAGCTCCCTGCCGATGGCAGGGTATTTGTGCTCCACGATAGTGCCGTCGAAGTCAACTGCTATAACCATTTTTACTTCCTCCGCTTTATAGAGTCATCATTCTTGTTGCCGTAGTTGCTGTCGCTGTAGTTGCCGTAAGCACCGTAAGAAGTATACGTGCTGCCATAGCTTCCGTAACTTCCATAGCCACCATACTTGCTGCCATAGCCACCATACTTGCTTCCGTAACCGCTGTATCTGCCGTAGCGTCCGTACTTGCCATACTTGCCGTAGCCGTAGTAGTAGCCGTACTTCTTCTTCGACATATCGATGCCGTTGATGACGATGCAAATCTGTGGCAACTTCTTCTGACTGCTCAGCGAGTTGACGAGCTCGAAGCTCGACTTCGGAGTGTAGTCGGCACGACACATATATACAGTAAGGTCGGCTATACGTGCAATCACCACCGTGTCGGTGACGAGACCCACAGGTGCCGTGTCCACGATGATGTAGTCGTACTCCTTACGCAGTATTGCGAACACCTTGTCGAGCGATTCGCGCGACACAAGTTCTGCAGGGTTTGGTGGAATAGGACCTGCAGGCATGATGTCGAGGTACTGGTTGACTCCCGAATTGGTAATGTTCTCCAGTATCTCCTCGCGTGTCGGATTCTCGTGCACGAGCAGGTTTGTTATGCCTATCTTCTCCTTGTTCAGTTCGAAGAGAGTGGTGAGTCGTGGCTTGCGGATGTCAAGACCCATGACCAGCACCTTCTTGCCCAGCAGCGCGAAGCTTACTGCGAGGTTCGCTGCCGTGAACGTCTTGCCTTCGCCCGATGTGGTAGAGGTGAACATGATGACCTTCTCCTCCTCCTTTAGCATGAACTGAATGTTCGAGCGTATCGAGCGGAACACCTCCTCCATTACGTTGTTCTTGTTCTCATTCACCACGATGTCAGCCTTTGTCTTTACCGACTCGCTGGCAACGGCTACGTCGCCGATGATAGGCAACTCGGTGAGACGTGCCACGTCGTCGTGTCCTTCTATCTTGTAGCGGAAGAAGTTGATGAGGAACAGGATACAGCCAGGTATAGCAATGCCTAATACTAAGGCAATGAGCAGAACCATGTATGTCTTCGGACTAATCTTTCCTAAAGATACAGGGTTGTCGATGAGCTTACCCTTGTCGGCTGTTGCGGCAAGCGAGATAGAGTTCTCCTCGCGCTTCTGCAGAAGCATGAGGTACAGCCCCGACTTCACTTCCTGCTGACGTCCAATCTGTGTGAGTACGCGCTCCTGCTCGGGCGTCGAGTAGATCATGCTCGAATAGCGGTTGTACTCTTGCAGTATGGAGTTGCGCTGTATCTTTGCGTTGCGCTGCACCTGAGCCATTGCGCGGCGAATACTTGCTGAGAGGTCGTCGAGCTGTGCGGTGAGCGGAGTGATTGTAGGGCTGTTCTCGTTGGCACTGCGCAGCAAGCGGTTGCGCTCCATCACAATCTTGTTGTAGTCGTTGATGAGCGTAGAGGCGGCTGCGTCGCTCAGACCCACGTTCGACGGCAGTGTCTGATACTTGTTGCTTGGGTCGTTGATGTACTCCTGCAGGCTGCGGAGCAGCTCTATCTGCATGTCCATATCGGCAAGCTTCTGTGTGTACGAGTCGGTGTTCGTGTAGCCTAAGGCTCCAGTCGCCTCCGGGCTTACAATCTTATACTGGCGCTTTGTTGCCTCCAGATTGCCCTCTGTTGCGCCCAGCTCAGTGTTTATCTTCTCCAGACGCGAGTTGATAAACAGCTCTGTACGCATGGCTATCTCGTTCTTGTCCTCATTAGCCTGTTTGTTGTAGCTGAAGACGAGCTGTCTGAGGTAGTCGTTGGCACGTTGTGGTATCTCGTCGGTAAGGGTGAGACCTGCGATAGATGTGTTCTTCGACAACTGGCTGACATCGAGCGAACCGCTATACTTGCCTGCAACCATCTTCGGCGGATAGATGGTCACGAACTCCTTACGGTTGGCAGGCAGCTGGATACCGGAGTTGCTGGAGAGTGTTATTGCGCCAACACTTGTGTTGATAGTTGCCGGCAGACTCTCGAAAGTGCGGTCGATGGAGTACCACTTCGATGGTTTGTCTGGGTTTTCTGGTACATAGGTGTACGAACCTACAACACGTAGCTTGTCGCCCTCCTTGCCAATGGTGAGTTGGATAGGCATCTGCAATGTTGCGATGTGGGCAGTGTCAAGGTCTACGTTGATGGGCTGGTTCTTGTACAGAAGGTGGTCTTTGATGCGTCCTTCCATTGTGTACACGGTGTAGAGTTTCAACTCGGTTACGGCTTCGCAAGCGAGTGTCGACGATTTCAGTATCTCCATCTCGTTATCGATGCCAGTAGAGTTGCTCATTATGCCGAGTGTTGACGAATTGGCGATATAGCTTCTGCTACCACGTCGTCCGTTGTCTTCATCTTCTTTGATGAGCAGTTTTGCGTACGATTGGTATATTGGTGTGGCGTAGCGCAACTTTATGGCAGCTGCGCTCAGACAGATGATAATCGAGAGTACGAACCATTGCCAATTCAGAACCAGTGCTGTGAAGATGGTTCTAAAGTTGAATGAAGAGCTCTCCTCGAGTTCTTGTTGTACGTTGTTTGTTCCTTGGTTGATGTTCTCTTCCATTTTCTTTTCTTTGCGTTGTGTATCTAAAGCGTGTTTGTTACGTTTGCTTATTTGTTTGAGCTTCGCTTAGTGTTAAGTGTTACTTGCCTTCAGCGAGTCGCAGCAGGTATTTGCCGTATTCGTTTTTCACCATCGGTTGTGCCACCTCTACGAGCTTTTCCTTGGTTATCCATCCCTTCTTGAATGCTATCTCTTCCAGACAAGCCACCTTCTGTCCCTGGCGTTTCTCAATCACCTCGATGAAGGTGCTTGCTTCCGACAGCGAGTCGTGTGTACCGGTGTCGAGCCATGCAAATCCGCGCTGCAGTGTCTGCACTTTCAGCTCGCCACGTTTCAGGTATTCCTGGTTGACGGTGGTTATCTCAAGTTCGCCACGTGCGCTTGGCTTGATGTTCTTGGCTATCTCTACCACGCTGTTCGGGTAGAAGTAGAGTCCCACCACGGCGTAGTTGCTCTTCGGATGTTCTGGCTTCTCCTCGATGCTGAGGCAGTTGCCCTCTGCGTCAAACTCAGCCACACCGTAGCGCTCCGGGTCGTTCACATAGTAGCCGAATACTGTCGACTTGCCGTCGCGCTCGACGTTCTGCACGCTTTCGCGCAGCAGTTTGGTGAAGCCAGCACCGTAGAATATGTTGTCGCCTAACACGAGACACGCGCTGTCGTCGCCGATAAACTCCTCGCCGATGATGAACGCCTGCGCCAAACCGCCAGGGTAGGGCTGCTCTGCATATTCGAAGTGTACACCGAAGTCGCTACCGTCGCCAAGCAAACGCTTGAAGGCTGGCAGGTCGGTGGGGGTGGATATGATCAGGATCTCCTTTATATCAGCGAGCATGAGCACTGAGATAGGATAGTATATCATCGGTTTGTCGAAGATAGGTATGAGCTGCTTACTAATACCTTTGGTGATGGGGTAGAGGCGTGTGCCCGAACCGCCGGCTAAAACGATACCTTTCATATTTGTTAAATGCTTTAATTGTTCAACAATATTCTATTGATATAAATATAAAGTGCACAAAGTTAATAATAATAAGTCAGAAAATATGCTTTTATCTGCTGATTTTTGAAACCTTAATTCGTAAAATAAGAAAAAAGTCGGCATTACTTGGCGGTTATGTAATTTATTTGTAATTTTGCATAATATAGTTTAAGTTGGTGCCGTGGATGTAAAACTAACGCGTGTGCTGATTTGATGTAATAAACAAATTAAATATTTTATGGGATTTTTTTCAAAACTATTCGGAAAGAAAGCTGATAACGATAAAGCGAATGGTATGGAAAACTACATGCAGCTTGTGCGTGTTTACTTCCAGGCCTCAATAGCTGCAAACGTAGGTATTGCTAACCTTGCAATGCTCCCCGACCTACGTGTGTTCAAGTCGACGCTCCACGTTCCGACAGTGAATAACAAACTCGGTGTTGGTGAGAAGAGTGCATGTCGCAAGATGCTGCGCGACATATACGGCGTTGACGACAACTTCTTTAAGGAAGTGGATGCAAGTATCCGCAAGAACTGCCGCAAGCTGCAGGACGTGCAGGTGTATCTCATCCAGTTCCAGAACTTCACGCAGGACATCATGATGCTTATGGGCAACCTTATGAAGTTCAAGCTCCGCCTGCCCTCGTTCTTTAAGAACGCCATCTATAAGATGACCGAGAAAACCGTGGCTGACATCTTCACAAAGAACGATTATAGCGATGCTGCCGTGATGAAGGCAGTTGTGGCTATACGTCAGTACGACCAGCGTTTGGGCTTCTCGCAGAAGTGGATTACCGACTTTGTGTTCCAGGTGGTGATGCTTGCCAAGAAGGAGCCGAAGACTGGCGCAGACGACGGACAGAAGAAGTAATGTGGCATGTTCTGGCGTAAAACACGTTTCGTCATATTAAAAAACTCGTAATAGTTTTGCCATATTCGTAAAAATAATATAATTTTGTGGCGTAGTAAATATACGCCAATAGTCAAAACGCTGTATATGGAAGCTGAATCGAAAACTATCAACCAGTTTGCGACGCGTGTCAGGCAAATGATTCTGCAGTACCAGAGTGTAACGAAGCAGAACGAAGACTTGTGTCGTCAGGTGTCAGAGCAGCAAGAACGTATTGCGAAGCTCGAGGCTCAGCTGCAGCAACAGCGCAACGACTACGAAAGTCTAAAATTGGCACGAATGGTTGAGATCACCGATGGTGACATGCAGTCGGCGCAGAAGCGTCTTGCAAAACTCATACGCGATGTTGATAAGTGCATAACGCTCGTCAACGAGAAACAAGAATAACCATTCTTGCGCCTTAAAAACAACTTCACGATGGCTGAACAATCAACAGAGAAACTACGCATAAGGCTCCACGTCTACGACACAGACATGCCGGTGAATATCCGTCCGCAAGACGAACCGCTCTACCGCGATGCCGCCAGTCTGATAACGAAGACTATGAACACCTATGCCGAGCGATATAAAGGTCCTAAGAACGACAAGGAAATCCTTTATATGGCACTCATCGAGATAGCGTTGCGTTACGAGATGGAGAAGTCGCGTAACAACACCGAGCCGTATGACGACATCATCAAAAAACTCACCTCGGAGATAGAAGAGGTGCTGGGATGTTGAGATGTTGAGGTGTTGAGATATTGAGGTGCCCACCATATATAATAAGGTGTGTAGCGTCGCGTCTTGAGATTGTATCTTTACCATCGCAAACTGCAAAGAAACATTAACAAATAATAACTAACAAATAATAACTTAAAAAATGGAGATATTCATTACAGCCTTAGTGGCACTTATAGCAGGTGGCGTTGTAGGCTATTCTATTTTCCGTTACGTGATAAAAGGAAAATATAATGAAATGGTAGAAGCCGCCAATAAGGAGGCAGAAGTAGTGAAGGAGAAGAAACTCCTCGAAGTGAAGGAGAAGTTCCTCAACAAGAAGTCGGAGCTGGAGAAGGAAGTGCAGCAGCGCAACCAGAAGATACAGCAGAGCGAGAACCGCCTGAAGCAGCGCGAGATATCGCTCAACCAGCGTCAGGAAGAACTCGGACGTCGCAAGCAGGAGGTAGAGCAGTCTCAGCAGCGCATCGACAACGAGAAGAAACTCCTCGCCATCAAGCAGGACGAACTCGACAAAATGCAGACCAAGGAGCGCGAGAAGCTCGAAGAACTCTCTGGTCTTAGCGCAGAGGAGGCTAAGAACCGCCTCGTAGAGAGCCTTAAGGACGAGGCTCGCACCGATGCCGCATCGTACATCAACGAGATTATGGACGAGGCTAAGCTCAACGCCAACACACAGGCAAAGAAAATCGTCATCCAGACCATACAGCGCGTAGCAACCGAGACCGCTATCGAGAACTCCGTGTCGGTGTTCCACATCGACAACGACGAGGTGAAGGGTCGCATCATCGGTCGCGAGGGTCGCAACATCCGCGCGCTTGAGGCAGCTACCGGCGTAGAAATCGTGGTAGACGACACACCGGAGGCAATCGTCATCTCAGCGTTCGACCCCGTTCGTCGCGAGGTATGTCGCCTTGCCCTCCACCAGCTCGTAGCCGACGGACGTATCCACCCGGCACGCATCGAGGAGGTAGTGGCAAAGGTGAAGAAGCAGCTCGACAACGAGATAATCGAGACTGGTAAGCGCACAGCCATCGACCTCGGCATCCACGGCTTGCATCCGGAGCTTATCCGCATCGTCGGCAAGATGAAGTATCGTTCGTCTTACGGTCAGAACCTCTTGCAGCACGCTCGCGAGACAGCCAACCTCTGTGCTGTTATGGCTGCCGAGCTCGGCTTGAACCCGAAGAAGGCAAAGCGCGCTGGCTTGCTCCACGATATCGGTAAGGTGCCAGACGAGGAGAGCGAACTGCCGCACGCACTCTATGGCGCTAAGATAGCAGAGAAGTTTAAGGAGAAGCCCGATATCTGCAACGCTATCGGTGCCCACCACGACGAGATGGAGATGAACACACTGCTCGCTCCGATCGTACAGGTGTGCGACGCTATCTCGGGTGCACGTCCTGGTGCACGTCGCGAGATTGTAGAGGCTTACATCAAGCGTCTCAACGACCTTGAGGCAATCGCTATGTCTTACCCAGGCGTAACAAAGACATACGCCATCCAGGCTGGTCGTGAGCTCCGCGTAATCGTGGGTGCCGACAAGATGGACGACAAGGAGACAGAGAAACTCTCAGGCGAGATTGCCAACAAGATTCAGACCGAGATGACTTACCCGGGACAGGTGAAGATCACAGTCATCCGCGAGACACGTTCGGTAGCTTACGCTAAGTAATAAGGTGTAAATAAAACTTAAAATCAGATACTCTAATGCTCAAAGCCATAGCCCAAAAGTAGGCAATACGCCCTTGGGGGCTATGGCTTTGTTCTTTTAAAATTGCTAATTATGGGAGAAGCTAAAACAACGGTGATGAAGTCGCGCACCAAGAGTAACATGAAGGACCTTGTTTTTATCATGCTCGGCATCCTTTCGTATTCTGTTGGTTACACAGCGTTCATCTTGCCCGAGAAAGTCGTTATGGGTGGTGCGTCTGGTATTGCAGCACTTGTTTTCTATGCAACCGAGATTCCTACATGGATTTCGCTTGCCGTAATCAACTGTACGTTGCTGCTCATTGCCCTCAAGGCACTGAACCTACAGTTCATCATACGCACCTTAACCGGAGTGGGCATCCTGCTATTCTTCGTCGGTGTGCTTCAGCCGTTCTTCGAGGCTCACCCAATCATAACAGCAGGCGAGGACAAGTTCATGCACGTGCTCATTGGCGGTGCGATGGGCGGTGCCGGCTTGGGTCTGGTCTTCTCGCATAATGGCTCTACCGGTGGCACCGACATCATCACCGTGCTGCTCAACAAGTACTTCAACATGAGCTTCGGACGCGCCATGCAGTTTGTCGACTGCACCATCATCTGCTCATCCTACCTGCTCTTCCGCAGCACCGAGACCATCGTCTACGGTGTAGCCTTCACGCTCGTAGCCACCATCGTCTGCGACTATGTCATCAATGGCTCACGCCAGACGGTGCAGTTCCTCATCATCTCGAAGAAGTATCAGGAGATTGCCGACGCTATCAACACCGACGTGCGTCGCGGTGTGACGCTCATCGAGGGTAAGGGCTGGTACAGCAAGAAAGATGTCGACCTACTCATCGTCCTCACGCGTAAGTACGAGTCGCAGGAGGTGTTCGCCGTAATCAAGGCAATCGACCCCGACGCCGTCGTTTCGCAGACATTCTGCCAAGGTGTCTTCGGCGAGGGCTTCGACAAGATTAAATAATGTTGAGGTGTTGAGATGTTGAGGTGTTGAGGTGTTCAGTTGTGAGTTTTGAAACTTATGTAGGAGGGTATGGCATCCTGCCATACCCACGCAGCCAGAAGATAGGTTTTGACTACGGCAAGAATGCCGTAGCCTCCTACATTATACCTCAATACGCGAAAAAATCCTCCATATCTGCCAGTTATGTTGTAAGTCGTTTATTCTCAGCAAAATAAAGGCTGGAAGATAACTTTAAAAACGAGTTATCTTCCAGCCTTTCTTCCATCCAAGACCTTCTATATTCCAGCCTCGAAAAAACTTTTTTCTGAAAAAACTTGACAACGCTTGCGCAATATTATACCTTTGCAAGCAATTTTAGAAACACTATAAACTAAAAAACACAGTACAATGGAAAACACAAACATCAACGACGCTGCTATCAAGCGCAGCAACATCCCAAACAACTGGTCTTATTGCTTCAATTCCAACTGCAAACGCTGCAACGAGTGCATACACTTTCGCTCGTCCGTCGCACTCGACTCCTCACGCACGCAGGGTAATGCGATTTTTCCCACAGCCCTGCGGGCAGACGGTTCGTGCGATCACTTCAAACCAGTGCGCATGGTGCGCTTGGCATCAGGATTTAAGCAGCTGTTTGAAGATGTGAAACTACGCGATGCCTCAAACTTGCGCCTACTGATGAGGAAATACTTCGGCGGAACAAGTATGTACTATCGCTATCATTATGGAAAGTCTAAGCTCGTGCCCGAGCAGCAAGAGTGGATAAAGCAGCTCTTCGCACAGTACGATTACACGAACGTAGTATTTGATAACTCGAAAGAAGAGATCGACTTTCTGTAGTTTTTTTACCCTTTTCCCATTATTCTCGCTCTGTGATAACCATGTTGCCGTAGCACAACAATAATGTTGCCGTAGCGTGCAAACCATGTTGCCGTAGCGTGGCAATGAAGTTGTCGTAGCGTGGCAATGAAGTTGTCGCAGCGTGGCAATAAAGTTGTCGCAGCGTGAGAATTATAACAACAACACAAAACACCAATAACCATGAAAAACGAAACAACCGCACTAAACCCAATCGACCGCATGATCGACTTCCTCGCCACGCACTACGCCTTTCGCTACAACACCGTTATGAACTGCACCGAGTATCGCCCCGTCGACAGTCCAGTCGGCAGCTTCGAACCACTCGATTTGCGCACGCGCCGACGCATCATTCTTGAGGTGCAGCGCGAAGGCATCGAGGTGAGTCAGAACGACATACGCAACTATATCGACTCCGACTACGTTCGCCAGTACGACCCCGTCGGCGACTACCTCGCCGAGTGCGAAGGCGTATGGGACGGACACGACCACATCGGCGACCTCGCCCGCACCGTGCCAACCGACACACCGCTATGGCGCGAGTGGTTCACCACGTGGCTGCTCGCCATGGTGAGCCAGTGGCAAAACCAATCCTCCCGACTCTACGGCAACAGCGTTGCACCACTGCTCATCTCGCCACAAGGCTACAACAAAAGCACGTTCTGCCGTCGCCTGCTGCCCGATGCTCTGAAGTGGGGCTACACCGATAGCCTTGCCCTTTCCGATCGTCGCCAGGTGATGCTCGCCATGTCGCAGCAACTGCTCATCAACCTCGACGAGTTCAACCAGATCTCGCCACGTGTGCAGCAAGGCTTTCTGAAGAACATCATTCAGCTGCCGTCGGTAAAAGTGAAACGTCCGTTTGGCACCCACATCGAGGAACAACCTCGCAAAGCATCGTTCATCGCCACCAGCAACATGACCGACATCCTCGCCGACCCCTCGGGCAATCGTCGTTTCATCGGCATCGAGCTAACCGCGCCCATCGACACCAGTCGCGTGCCAGACCACCGTCAGCTCTTCGCCCAGGCACTGCAGCTCCTGCGCAACGGTCGCCGCAGCTGGTTCGACAAGGCAGAGACCGAGCAGATAATGCTCTGGAACCGACGCTACGAGATACAGGAACCCGCCGACCAATACTTCAGCCTCTGCTTCTCCGTCGCCGCCGACCCGCTCGACCCCGCCGCCGACCCGCTCGACCCCGCCGCCGAGTGGCTCTCCACCGCCGAAATCTTCGACGTCATTAAGCAGAAGGTCGGTTCCTCCCTAAAAGCCAACACCCTCATCGCCTTCGGTCGCAAGCTCGCCAACATGCCAGGTATGCGCCGCCGCAAGTGCGAAACCTGCACGCGCTATCTTGTGCGGAGGGTAGGGCAGTAGGCTGGCAGATAGCTCGTTCAGACTGGAAGATAGGCAGTTGAGGCTGGCAGATAATCCCTTCTCAGCCATATCTTCCAGCCTCTATAGTTTTGATAATGAGCGCCGTACAGCAATCCTGGAAGATATGGCAGATTTTTTCACGCACTTGATGTCTTGTAGATATTACTTGCTTTTTTTGTTTTGCTTGAGTTACTCATAATAATTACCTAATAGTTGTCAATCGTATTTCGTTATTCTTTTCTCATTCAGTAATGATTTATGTTATCTCAAATACAGATCTATCTCTTTTTTGTAAAATCTCAATAATTATTGTACAATACAATAAACGTAGCGGAGTCTCTCCGCTACGTTTGTATTAATGTCCTATATTCAAAATTTTGCCATTGCAACTTATTCAATTCTTCTACAGCCACTTCAGCAAACACTTCTCGCGAGACTCTGAAATGCAATTCATGCCTCAAAAAACTCCCCCATAATTTTTTTTAAGATATGATCTTCAAGACTGAGAGGAATGACATATAATGGAACAGATGATTTCCATTATACGTCATAGAGTTCGGAGGGTTATTTCATCAGATGACTCCATACTACTTTGCCTGTTCGATTAATATAGCCCTCAATGTTACCTACCATAAAGTAGGCCAATCCTTCAGCGAACGAACTCACTTTATCATACTTATAGGGAATGACTTCTTTGAATTCTTTATTAACGAATCCCCATTTTGTATTTTTCTTATCAGTGGAGAACTCTTTTACTGCCACTAAATTTTCTCTGAATGTAAAAACGGAGTCATAAGGCTCCGAAATATACTCCATTTTTTTGTTTATAAAAACCCAACAGGGAATTTCATTATATCTAACTCTTACACCAGCAATAGTGTCAGAGAAAGCCGTGACATCATTAAAAGTTTCTTCAAAGAAACTGATAGAACCGTCGTGGTTTAAGTCGGTTAACCAGTTGCCTTTTTTATCAATGTAGGAATAAACTGGAGTCTCGAAAAGGTTTTGTTGCCATATGTATACATCGGAATTGGAGTTGTATACATGTGTGCATCGCACAGTATCTGAGCATACCTTACCCTGTTTGTCTAATAGCAACCAAGAAAAATCTATGTTGCCTTCTTCATCCTTGATAATCTTACAAGACCAAGATTGCTCTAAACCTGCAAAGTTTGGTATTACAAAATATCGATCTTTGGTTAACTCGTTTCCTAAAGAGTCAATAATGATGGTTGAGTTTAAATCATCAATGAAATTCTCAATAGAAGACATGTCTCTAACTCTTGAAACAATTGCCACACCACCATACATTGGATTGCAGGCCTCGTACTTTGCGGCTATGGTGGTATCACCCTGGAGATTCATGTACCCCATAAGCTTGTTTTTGGCATTTTGAACTACATATTGTCCTGCTCGCAGTTGAATAGCCCCTCCATCAATACAGTCATTAAATCCAAGCTCACCTTTTTCAAATTTCTCCACACATACTTTGTATATTTGATGCATGTCCAATTGTTGTAATTGCGCCAACGACATATTCAAAACATGGGTCGTATCCACAATGAGGGTGTTACTTTTATCTATGAAACCGTATTTTATATGCAACAACGTGTCAATCCTCCCAAACTCACTTTTTTCTTCCTTTAAGGAATATTCGGTTATGACAGTTGCATATCCATAATAATTAAAGCTACTCACATATTTGTATTGAGGTTCTATGACAACAGTTCCGGTTGAGTCAACAAAACCATAAAAGCCATTCTCTTGGATTCTGTAGAGAGGCTTGTCAGACTGGCAGCAAGAGCATAGGGTACACATTACTACCAATACCAATAACTTGAAATACTTTACCATACGTTTATGTTATTATCTATTTGAACATTAGAAGTTTTGCGAGTAAACTTGGCATGAACGTTGATTGTGTATTCGTTTCTGTTTCCGTGATAATCTTCAACAATGATTGGAATTATGTTGTTGCCGCCCTCAAAATGTAAAGTATATGTAAACATATAAGGACTATCTTTTCCTGACAGATTAACTACTTTGTTTTCTACTCTATGCTCTCCAGGATAGCATAGTTTCCGATTTCTAACAATGGTTATCGCCTTTGCGTCTCCTGAAAATGTAACTATAAATGAGACATTACATTCAACTCCATTACCGTCCCAATTTGAAACTGCCACATGTGCTTGTCCATCTATTTGTGGCTTATCCTTTGGAAACACCACACGCTTATTGCCTTTTAGAGTTATAGTGTTTGTGGTATGTGGTATGCTATTGTCAAGTGTTGGTGGTGTGTTGTCAATCGCTACCAATCCTAACGGTTCGATGTTATAAGACCAATCGTCATTAATTCCTATAAGCGTGATGCACTTGTATCCGTCGCTGTTCATTTTTCGATAACAGTTCATACTTCCCAATGATTTTGAGGTGAGTTCAAAATCGTTGGCTACGGTTTCTTCAATGAAATCCTTCACCTCCTTATCTGAACTTGTAGCGTATAGTATGTAATGATCTGCTTTCATATCAGATTTGACATGATAAGACAATCCCGCAAAGTTTTTCAATACAGGAATAGTCCCACTTGACACATAATCTTTATAGCCGTTAGAGCTGATTTTTGCCAGAATGCCTTTCATCTGATTAATTTGGTATTGTGCGAGCTGTTTGTTTTTACGAAATAGCCATTTCTTTATGTTGACGTCTTGTTCAGGATTAGACTCTGCTGAAATCAGCTTTGCACAATTACCACTTATACTTGATGCGCTTTCCTTTATCTCTATAGGCTCTATTGCACCAAAGAGAGTGGTATCAATAGCTTCGTCAACTTTAATGTTTAATGCTATTCCTGTAGTTACTCCAGATGTTGCCATTAGAGCCACTTCATAGTTTGAGCCATATTCCTTCAAGATACTTGAAATGCCAGCTTTGTAAACATCTGTATAGCTATTGTTTACCACTTCCTTATTATTAATGGAGATAGTAATGTTATGTTCCTCTTCGTCAAGTGAGGTTACATTAAGCACTTCATTTTCATAAGTGATGACAGGCTTCTGAAAAGATTTTAAAGTAGAGTTTGCGTTTGTACATGCGGTCATACTTAGGATGACGCACACTGATACGCAACATTTGATTATGTTATTGCCCATATTTTCCAGATTTTGTTTTTTGTTGTTTGCGAATAGAATTTTCTTTGCTAGAAATACGTTTTTTCGCAGTAGCTTTACTTACATTCTTCTTTTTGGGGGCTTGTAACAGGGGAGATTTCGAAGCCTCCTCAATAGACTCAGGTAAAAGCCAGGGATCTTTTGTTTTGTATGGTTCTTGTATCTTCAATAATTCAGAGATTACTCGATTAGCCAATGGTATGGTTTGAAAATCAAATTTTATCAGACTGATAATGTTTTGCTTCGTTCCCTGATTGTAATTCTGTGCGCCTATTTGAGTGAAATCCATCCCATTTTCATCTTCTATGGTCACGATTTTCTTATCACCATGCTGCTCCCATTTTCCCCGCATCTTTGACCAAAAGCCTGTGTAGAATTTAGCCGTAGAAAGGTTTATGACAAGGTTGTCTTTTTGAATATATCCATCCTTTTCGTCCCAGCCAAAGCCAAATTCTAAAATCAATTGCATTCCAACTTGACGGGCATTCATATAATGTGTGGCATACAGGCAACTACTGTTGTCATATGGAGGATTGTTTACTTTGATATTACTGCTATAAGTGGAAAAGAGATTATTCAATGTCCCTTGTGCGTATCCCGACATTGTATAGAGGAAACTCGCAATAATAATTACGTTCTTTGTATTCATACTTACTTCCATCTAAAGGTTTTAATTATCTTGTTCATATCGCTAGCCCAAAGGTCAGACTCTCGTTCCCTGTATGCCACAATCATTTTAACAAGTTCGTCATAGTTAAATAGTAGATACATAGTACAGTTGGTTGTGTCTCCTTTGTTGCCAGTACGCTTGTATTTAATCTCAATAGCCTTTTGTCCATTGATATCAATCCATTTGAATAATGGTGACATTACAAACTCTTGGTCTGGAGCAAGTTCCGCAGATACTATGTCGTAGAGTTCTGATTGCATATCTCCTGATATAGGCTCGGTTTCATCAGATTTATACACATCGCCTGGCCGACATTTGGCATGACTAATTATCACGCGGCAATAATGCTTGTCTTCAGTACCCGCAGTGCTGTTAGCTAATCCTTTTTGCTGAAATACGACATTGTCGGTATTCACAACAATTCCTCTATTCCGCAACCTTTTGGTATATCGGTCATTGGCACTTCGCAATTCTAAAGTTTGCGGTATTGCTATAGAAAAAGAGTTATTGTCTATCCAATATGTAGTCCAATCTGTCGGAGTTTCCATAACTATTGATTTATCGACATGTGAAACCGAGGATACCTCCTTTGAATTATCGTCTATAGTGTTGCTGCTTATTATTGTAGGCTTAGTTGTTGAATAACACAATTGCACCAACAGACCTATTATCACAAAGAATGTTGCAACCCAAACATAGCCTTTCGCACTATCCCATGCACCTGAGGCAGCATCATGTGTAGCCTTCTTAAATGATGCCATAAACTCCGCGACGATCTTTTCGGCATATTCTCGTGCAGACTTGATATCATCACGTACATCGTCGCTTTGTACATCGTAATCGTATGTCCAAGTAGATTGAGCGTCACATGTCGTTTTGCTGTCAGAATGTCGACTATTGCTATAGGTGTAGTGTTCAAATCTGCTATATTCTTGATTATAACGATTTCGCTTATCTGAATCTTTCAGAATCGCATAAGCTTCGTTGATATCTTGCATGACGGATGTGACATTCTGACCCGGGTTCTTGTCAGGATGCCATTTCATTGACATTCTTCTATATGCAGCTTTAATATCTTGAGGTGTAGCCGTTGGGGAAACTTCAAGAATTCCATAATAATCCTTGAACATGCAGTGCTATTTCTGTAATATAGAAGTATTATTATCGTTCTTGTCGTCAGATTCCTTATCCTTTTTCCAAATCGCTTTTATTGCGCCAAAGGCACCAGCAAATACTATCAATCCCAAAATGCCTGGAGTATTGTGTCCAGATTCATCACGAACGCCAACAACTGCGGCAAACAGTATTATAGCAAGTACAACTACTCCTACTGTTACCAATGTCTTTGCAATACCACTCATAATTCCATCATTTTTGTCCTCCCAGCAACCAAATGAAGGGTGTATATAATACGAAAGCGTGGTGCTGTATGCTCCACGTCTTAATGTTCAGGTCCTGAGAAAACCTATGTAAGCAGATGTGGGATAACAGCCCCACGCATATGCGTGGAGACTATCATACCTTCTCTTGCTTACATTATTTAGAAGTTTCTCAGGCTTCGAACATACAAGTAGAAGACATAACGCCTCGTTATTTCTATCAATAAGATAGACACGGTTTACACCGAATCCGTCTCAAAGGTACTCATTTTTAATGAAACTAGCAACGAAACTACTATAAAACATCAAATCTTTCCTCAATTTTCTTCGGTCGACCGACAAAATGAGTGCAAAAATGGCATTTTTTTTGTTACGATGATCAAATTTCAAACAACTTTCTCTCAAAACATTTATCTATTAAAAACAAAGTTGTATTGTTTGCATCAACAATTCCCGCTCGCTTCCCATTTGAACAGCGTACTCAGTGGGACATTTTTTGTTTATGGGAGTACGTTATACTAATCAAGCCATAACTACAGAGCAGCAAATTGAGACTCTAAAGCAGAAAGGTTTGCTGATTGATGATGTCGAGCAAGCAACCAAGGCATTCTACTTGGTGTATTGACTCAATTCCATCTCGCCAGACAATAAGTTTATCAAAAATTTCAAGAAACTCTTGAAACAATACCTATCAGTCAATCCCCGAATGATGGGCTTCCACAACAACTGGGAGCCAGAGCCACTTTGGAAGAATAAGCGCAAGCCGCGTGTTAAAAAGTTTTTAGCACAAGAAACCGGATAATAAAGCCAACCATACTCCAAATGGGAGAGAAAGGGAAAGTTACTAAGAAACATCCACTACAAAAAAAACGTAGCGGAGAGTCTCCGCTACGTTTTATATTAATGTTCTATGTCCAATCGTCTGCGATTGCAGATGCAGCGATGGCAACATCTTGACGGCTCACCATCTCAACTTTCTGAAGTCCTGAAGCAGGGCTATAGAAATTAGTCTTCTAATGCACCGATAATCTCGCTTACTGAAGAGCAACCGTGATTGTCGAGCCAGTTGTTGATGCCGTCGCGCACCTTGATGGTTACGGCAGGGTCGAGGAAATTGGCGGTGCCGATTTCGATGGCTGTTGCGCCAGCCATGAGGAACTCGATGGCGTCCTCTGCGGTGCAGATGCCGCCAAGACCTACTACAGGTATCTTTACTGCCTTAGCCACCTGCCATACCATGCGCACGGCAACCGGCTTGACAGCCGGACCGCTCAGTCCGCCGGTGTTGATGCTGAGCATCGGGCGGCGGCGCTCGATGTCGATAGCCATGCCCATAAGAGTGTTGATGAGCGACACGCTGTCAGCTCCCTCTGCTTCTACTGCTTTTGCAATCTCGGTGACATCGGTCACGTTCGGAGAGAGCTTCACGATGATGGGCTTGTTGTAGCGTTCGCGTACGGCACGCACCACGCTGGCTGCGCCCGTTGTGGTTACGCCGAAAGCCATGCCGCCCTGCTTCACGTTAGGGCAGGAGATGTTCAGCTCGATTGCCGGGATGTTCTCCAGTTCGTTGATGCGTGCAGCGCACTCGGCGTAGTCGTCTGGCGACGAACCGCTCACATTGACAATCATGTTTGTGTCGATGTCCTTTATCTGCGGATAGATGTTGCGGCAGAAATAGTCGACACCTTTGTTCTGGAGGCCCACGCAGTTGAGCATGCCCTGTGGCGTCTCAGCCATGCGCGGATAGTCGTTGCCCTCGCGTGGGTTGAGTGTGGTGCCCTTAACGATGATGCCACCAATCTCTTCGAGCGGCACGAAGTCGGCGAACTCCAGACCGTATCCGAATGTTCCCGATGCGGTCATCACGGGGTTCTTCAGTTTCAGACCGCCAATCTTTACACTTAAATCTGCCATGTCAGTTTCTTTATATTCATTACCGGACCTTCCTTACATACACACTTGTTGCCTTCCACTGTCTTCTCTACGCAGCAGAGACATGCTCCGACGCCGCACGCCATCTTGTTCTCGAGCGATACCTCGCACTCGATGTCGTTCTTGAAGGCGTAGCGAGCCACAGCCATCATCATCGGCTTCGGTCCGCAGGTAGAGATGCGGTCGAAGTGCTCCTGAGCCAGTACGGAGTGGTTGGTGACGAAGCCTTTTTCGCCTTCGGATCCGTCCTCGGTGGTGATGAGTACGCGTCCTACCTGCTCGAAGAGTTCGCGCTCCAGCACGTCCTTAGCCGAGCGTGCGCCGAGCAGGAACGTCGGTTCGCCACCCATCGCCTTGATGCGCTTGCCGAAGTAGAGCAGCGGAGCTACGCCCACGCCGCCACCTACGAGCAGCACCTTCTGTGTGCTGTCTGTCGGCATTGTGAACGAATTGCCGAGTGGCAGCACGCAGTTGAGGCGGTCGCCTTTCTGCAACTTCTGCAGCTGGCGTGTGCCGTCGCCTACGGCAGCCACGAGGAGCCAAAGCTCGTTGTGGTCGTAATCCACGTTGTTGATAGAGATAGGGCGGCGTAGGAATGTAGACGGCGTATTGTCTACGCGCACCTCTACGAACTGACCCGGAAGCATCTCGGGCAGCGGTTTGTCGTCGGTGAGCTTGATGAGCACGTGCTTGTCGCTCAGAGCTTCAACGCTGTTGACCGTAAGGTCGAGTATGTACTTTTTCATTTATTTTTGTTTGTCTTGTTGCTTTGTGACAGTATATATTTAGAGGTGTCGCTTAATCTAACGTGCAAAGGTAATAAAAAAGTAAAAGAGTAAAAAAGTAAAAGAGTAAAAAAGTAAAAGGGTAAAAAAGTAAAAGAACGTTTGTATGTGTCAATTCTGTCACTCTCGGTCTGTCATATTTGTCATGTGGTATAATCCTACGCGCTTTGGCACGCTTTTGGCTATATCCTTAACGAAAGCGGACGGCAGATGAGCCGTCGCAACAACCAATAGTAATTATAAAAACTTAAAGCATAAGAATTATGAACATTAAACCATTAGCAGACAGAGTACTCGTACTCCCTGCACAGGCAGAAGAAAAAGTCGGTGGAATCATCATTCCTGATACAGCAAAAGAGAAACCGCAGCACGGTACAATCGTTGCAGCAGGTAACGGCACAAAGGACGAGGAGATGGTTCTGAAAGAAGGTGACGAAGTGCTCTACGGCAAGTATTCTGGTACAGAGCTTGAGGTTGAAGGCACAAAGTATCTCATCATGCGTCAGAGTGATGTGCTTGCTGTTGTTCAGAAATAAAAATTAATAACTAATAATTAATAATTAAAGAAATGGCTAAAGATATTAAATACAATATGGATGCACGCGACCTGTTGAAGAACGGTGTCGACAAGTTGGCTAACGCAGTAAAGGTAACACTCGGTCCGAAAGGCCGCAACGTGGTTATTGAGAAGAAGTTCGGTGCTCCGCAGATTACAAAGGACGGTGTGACCGTAGCTAAGGAAGTGGAGCTCGAGGACAAGTTCGAGAACACTGGCGCACAGCTCGTTAAGAGCGTAGCAAGCAAGACCGGCGACGATGCAGGCGACGGTACAACAACCGCTACAATCCTCACTCAGGCTATCGTAACCGAGGGTTTGAAGAACGTAACCGCAGGTGCTAACCCGATGGACCTGAAGCGTGGTATTGACAAGGCAGTAGCTGCTGTCGTAGCACACATCAAGGCAAACGCAGAGATCGTTGGCGACAACTACGACAAGATTGAGCAGGTAGCAACCGTTTCTGCAAACAATGACCCAGAGATTGGTAAGCTTCTGGCTGACGCAATGCGCAAGGTGTCTAAGGACGGCGTTATCACCATCGAGGAGAGCAAGAGCCGCGACACAAACATCGGCGTAACAGAAGGTATGCAGTTCGACCGTGGCTATCTGAGTGCTTACTTCGTAACCGACTCTGAGAAGATGGAGTGCGTTATGGACAACCCGTACATCCTTATCTATGATAAGAAGATCAGCAGCGTTAAGGACTTGCTGCCTATCCTGCAGCCGGCTGCAGAGAGCGGACGCCCGATGCTCATTATCGCTGAGGACGTAGACTCTGAGGCACTCACCACACTCGTTGTGAACCGTCTGCGTGCAGGCTTGAAGATTTGCGCTGTGAAGGCTCCTGGCTTCGGCGACCGTCGTAAGGCAATGCTCGAGGATATCGCTACTCTGACTGGTGGCGTTGTAATTAGCGAGGAGAAGGGCTTGAGCCTCGACAAGGCTACACTCGACCTCTGCGGTTCATGCGAGAAGGCTACCGTTTCTAAGGACAACACCACTATCGTAGGCGGCTGCGGACAGAAAGACCTCATCGCTGACCGTGTTGCTCAGATCAAGAGTGAGATTGCAAACACAAAGAGCGCATACGACAAGGAGAAGTTGCAGGAGCGTCTTGCAAAGCTCGCCGGTGGCGTAGCCGTTCTCTACGTAGGTGCTAACAGCGAGGTAGAGATGAAGGAGAAGAAGGACCGCGTTGACGACGCTCTCTGCGCTACACGTGCAGCAATGGAGGAAGGCGTTGTCGTTGGTGGCGGCACAACATACATCCGCGCTCAGAAGGAGCTTGCAGAGCTCAAGGGCGAGAACGCTGACGAGCAGACTGGTATCAACATCGTGCGTCGTGCTATCGAGGAGCCGCTTCGCCAAATTGTGAAGAACGCCGGTGGCGAGGGTGCTGTTGTCGTTCAGAAGGTTCGCGAGGGCGAGGGCGACTTCGGCTACAATGCTCGCAAGGACGCTTACGAAGACCTCCGCGCAGCAGGTGTCATCGACCCGGCTAAGGTGGAGCGCGTAGCTCTTGAGAACGCTGCTTCTATCGCAGGCATGTTCCTCACAACCGAGTGCATCATCTGCGACAAGCCTGAGGAGAAGGCTCCGGCTATGCCGATGGGCAACCCGGGCATGGGTGGCATGATGTAATCAGACCGAATTCACATATTGAATAAAAAACAGAAAGAGTTCCTATTCCGCAGTGGAGTAGGGACTCTTTTTTTGTGATTTCTTCGTAAATGTTTGGATATAAAGAAATTTATTGTTAGCTTTGCGTAGTGCAATATAGATACGAAAGGAGTTTTATGAAATATCAAGCTGTTAAATACAATAGTCGTGAAGAAGCTATGGCTGCATTTATAAAAATGCGCGATAGAAAGCGTGAATGGTTGAAGAAGACGGAAAACGAACTCAAAGAATTACGTGCAGAAGTAGAAACGCGATATGGAAATTCTTGATCTCAATCATTTGAATATTATTTCTCCATATGCATTATGGAAAACTGGAAGTAACGGCAATGAATATGCATTCCATACAGATTATGGAGTGCAATATCGCATTTGTTTTGACGTTAACCAGAGTATTTGGGAAAATGGAGCTTATGAGTTTGGTATTTATAACGATAATGGTAAAACGTCTCCTAATGACATAAAGGTAAAACAGACAATAATCAGTGTTATAGAAGAGTTTTTTATAAACAATCCTGATATTCTGTTATATCAATGTGAAACAGGCGATAACAAGCAAAATGCACGCCAACGCCTTTTCTACAAGTGGTTTAATGATAGTCCAAATAGAGATAAGTATGTGCTGAAAGTATCTTCCATTATCGCTGAAGATACAGTAAACTTTATAGCTATTATCGTGAACCGCAATAATCCTAATATAGATCGCATTATTGATGATTTTGATGAATTCATTGGATTCTTTAACCATAAACCAGAATAAAAAAACAAACATTTTGAACCAACTGTATTTTTACCAGGTTCAAAATGTTTGTCTTATTATGAATCTTGTTATAGCGTGCTGTTCTTGAAGAATCAGATTTCTTCAACAATCTCTGCGAGAGCCTTACGCTTCTTCTCTGCACGCGGACAATCCTCAGCGATGTGTCCGATGGGGATGATTGCCACAGCTTCGAAGTCGGCAGAGGGGAAGAGACGGCTCATTACGTCGGTGTCGAAGTTGCAGACCCAGCAGGTGCCGAGATTGCGCTCCGTTGCGGCGAGACACAGATGCTCGGTAGCTATAGCCACGTCGATGTCGCCGTGCTGCTTGTCGTCGTAGCGGCGTGTCCAGCACTCGCTGTTGTTCTTCATGCACACGATGTAGAGCGGAGCAGTGCGGAACCATTCGCGGTCGTACGCCTGCCAGAGCTGTTCCTTAGCCTCCTTGCTGCGCACGACGACAAACTTCCACGGCTGACGGTTGACAGCCGACGGAGCCAGCCGGGCGCACTCGAGGATGTATGCTAAGTCGTCGTCGCTCACCGCCTCGTCAGTATATTTGCGAGCCGAGAAGCGGGTCTGTGATAATTCGAGAATATTCATACGTTCGGCTTACTTCTTTGTCAGCACATACAGTTTGGCTGTTTCGCCTTCAGGCTCATTGCCGAGCGAGTCGGTCATAATTATGCTGCTGCTGTCCTTAACCTTGTAGAAGGTGTGCTCGCCGCTTGAGGGGCGAACAAGCATCAGTACGTTGCCATCGAGAACCTCCAGCACGCCGCTTGCCTCGTCGTGACCATCCTTGCGGTCGATATAGTCCTGCTGCAGCTGATATGTGCTGTCGGCGTTGATAGTGAGCACGGTCTTGATGCCCGGGCAGTCGGCTGCAGGCAGTGTGCCCTCGTATGTGCCGGCAACGGCAGCGAGGTCGAGGTTTTCGCTGGCTGTTGTGTCAGCCACGCTTGTCGAATCGGTGTTCGTTTCGTTCTGTGCGGTGTTCTTGCCATTGCAAGACACCATCAATGCTGCAGCCAAGAGTGCAGCGTACATAAGATTTCTTTTCATATTTTTTTTTGCTTACCATTATTTGTGGCGCAAAATTACGTATTTATAATCAGATACTATCTGTTGGTGTTTTTAAAAGTTCTAAAAAGATATTAGGGAATGGAAAATTCCCCAAGAGCCTACTCTTGCAGAAAATAGAGCAAGGCGAAAGAAACATACTTGCCATACCGTTGCTTACATATATAAATAAGGCGTAAATAACTAAAAAGCAACATTATTCACAAATAAAAAAGTTAGCATTATGGCAACAGTAAAAGTAAAGTTCCGTGCATCCTCGGTGCCAGGAAAGGAAGGCACATTGTATTATCACCTCATCCATCAGCGCAGTCTACGCTGGATTAGTACCGACTATCATGTCTTTCCTGACGAGTGGAACGACAAGAAGTCGGCTATCATTGTTTCTAACCGCAACAACCGACAGGCACATCTACAGCTAATCCAATCGCAGATAGATTGGGAGATGAAGCAGATGCAGCGTATCATCCGTGATAAGGATGCAGAGGGCATCTCTTATACTATTGACGACATAGCCAAGGAGATACAGCAACTGCCATCGAGCCAGAGCGTTTTTGCTTTTTTTCGCCAACAGATAGTCAAGAAAGAACAGATGCAGTGCATCGGCACCAAGAGTAACTATGTCAGTGCTGCTAACCGTTTCATAGAGTTTCGTGGCAATGAAGACCTTACCTTCTCACAAATGACAAGCGAGATGATGGAAATGTATCAGGCATGGCTATGGAACAGAGGTGTCGGACAAAACACCGTAGCGTTCTATCTGCGAACCCTCCACACCCTCTACAACAAGGCGGTGGAAGCAGGGCAAGCTCCACCAAATGATATCTTTTCTCACGTGCAGACCGCTAACGTGAGAACTGCCAAACGTGCTATTACTGTCAAGGAAATTCGCAAGATAGAGAAATTGGACTTGCCAAGAGGTTTCTCCCTTGACAAGGCACGAGACCTGTTTCTTATCAGTTTCTATCTGCGTGGAATGGCATTCGTAGATATGGCATTTTTGAAGAAGACAGACTTGAAATGTAGTATGGTAAACTACAACCGTCGCAAGACCCACCAAAACCTCAATATTGAGTGGATGAAACCGATGCAAACCATCATCGACAAATATGCCGAGCAAACCAAGGACTCTCCTTATCTGCTACCCATCCTGACTGGTAAGGAATCCTCTCCATACACCGCATATCGCAAGGTGGAGCACAACACCAACTATAACCTGAAGAAAATTGGTGAGATGGTAGGCTTGAAGATACCGCTCACCACCTACGTGGCACGCCATACCTGGGCAAGCGTAGCCTTGCACATGAACATCCCGATAGCCACCATCAGCGAGGGTATGGGACACAACTCCTTCAAGACCACACAGATTTACTTACAGTCGTTAGACATGGCAACCATCAACGAAGCCAATGCACGGATTATAAGAAAAATCCGATTAAGCGAGTGCAATGAAAAATAGTTTTCAGATTGCTGAGCGTGAGGATTTTATCAAAGGATTTTAAAAGATTTGTAAATAAATGGTAGCATTTACACCATCCCGAAATGATGGGGGAAATGTTTAGCAAATTTCACGCTTTCTTCTTATAAAAGAGCAAAAACAGCCGAAACAAGTGCAAATCTGCCACTTGGAGAAATCATCCAAGGCAGATTTGCTAAACATTTGCGTGATTTTTTTAGAATGACTAACAGAAAATGATAAAATCTAACATGTAATCCAACTAATTTTCGTATTTTTGTGGCGAGTTCGCTCTTTTATAAGAAGAAAGTGTAACGAATGTAAAATACATATGCAAAAGCTGTAATGTCTGATACTCATAAATACGAGATTAAGATTATGCACGACAATAACAAATTGACTAGGCTTTCACAACCATCATGTATGGTTGTAGCTAATAACATAAAGTAGAGCAGAATTTATGAAACCGGATGGTACGAATTCTTTTTCTACAGCCGACGAGAAACGTGTTTCTCAAGAGGGCAACCACTTTACTGAGCCAGACGTAAAGACTGGTTCAGAGGTAAAGAAGTGTCTTCAATCGGACGGAACCACATGGTCGTATCTCTTTGTGCATCATAGCAAAGTGAAGGGCATGGAAGCGCAGTTGACCAAAGACGGTAGAACATATTTTGTGCATAAAACTATAAGGTATTTCAAGAGAATGGGCAAGCAGAAAGTGCAGCACAAAGAAATACCGACTGTCAGCGGACTTGTCTTCTTCCAAGGTTTTCCCGAAGAGATACAAACCTATCTTGACAAGAAATTCCCTCGCACTCATCTGTGCAAGAATTGTAGCACAGGCAAAGTGGCAGAAATTAAAGATTCACAGATGCGACCATTCATGCGTGTCAACGAGACTGAGCCTGAACGCATCCGTTTCCTGCTTAAACCATTCCATTACTATGCCCGCAACCGCATCCTGCTCCGTATCACCAGTGGAGAATTGGCAGGATTGGAAGGCTATGTCATCCGCATCAACCGAGATCGTCGTCTTGTGATGGATGTGGGTGGTATCAGTGTTACCATTGCAGGTGTCCATGCCGAGCACTTTGAGGAAGTGGAGCCAAACGGCACATCAATAACAGATACTAATCCATTCTACCAGCGTAATCTGCAAGAGCGAGAAGCCATCATCGACCGCTACTTCCACCCTGTGAAAACAGCTAATGAGGTCGCTGTCCAAGCCGAAAACATCGACTACCTGCGAGAATATGTGTTGGCAGAGTTGGCACAAAAACGCATGAACATCAACAAGGCATGGAATACCTATACCTTTATCATCAAGGAGATAGGCTACTACTATGCCCCATTTATCGAGCAATTCAAGGAAAACTTCGACCCCATCATGCGTGAAGGAGGCAAGGTACTCCAAGAAATGGAACAGATTATCAAAAGTCCTTATATCAGTCCTAACGACAAGACCAGATATGAAAATGACTATCAGGAGATATTGTCGCAATATGATTATCTGTTCTAAAAAGCAATATTATAGTTTCATTATATCACCCATCATGACCATGGCCAGGAACTTGTGGCGCAAGATTATGGATGAGGTGAGCGTGAGCGAGGTGCTATAAAAAAAGTAAATCACATGAAAGAAATAAAAGATACTATATATAATTCTGTAAAAAGAATACAGGAGGCAACCCCTGACCATCTGATTGGATTGTCAACAGGTTTTGAAAGACTTGATGAAGTTCTTGGTGGACTTGTTGAAGGTACTCTTGTCACTATAGGAGGACGAACATGTATGGGCAAAACAGCTTTTGCCTTTAATTTGTTGAGGAATCTTGCAATTGAAAAGAATATTCCTTCGCTGTATATTTCATTAGAGAGTACAGAGCAGTTGTGTACCAATATATTTATTGCATGTACGCTTAACATAAAGTATAGAGGATTGCTTAATGGGCAACTGGTTGCAGAAGAATGGGAAAAATTGGACAAAGGAGTATCTGGAATAGTAAACTCACCAATTTATCTGGATACAAAATCGACTTACACTATAGATGACATTTGTAAAACTGTTGAAGAAGCAGTGCAAGAACATCAAATAAAGGTCGTTTTCATCGACTATCTACAATTGATTTTTGCAAAAACAGGCTTCACAGAAAACAGATACCTGGAGTTGAACTATATAACAAGGAAATTAAAAGCCTTGGCAAAAGAGTTCAACATTACGATAGTGGTGCTTTCTCAGTTGAACAGAAATGCAGAGGGCGAAAAGCGTTTGGATCATCGACCAGTTTTGACAGACCTCAGAGATAGCGGAACTATTTGCGATGATAGTGATGTGGTTTGCTTTGTACATAGACCAGAATACTATCATATCTATCAAGACGAAAAAGGTAACGACATGCGTAACAAAGCATTGATAATTGTTGCAAAAAATCGATTAGGTTACACTGGCGATGCTCTTCTCTATACAAACATGCCAACTTTAACATTTTCTCATGATAATCCTTATACGGAGGATGATTTTAAAGGGGCTTTTCCAACAGATACATTAGCTTTTTGATGCATATAGAAAATGAGAAATAGAGTTTGGGGAAGTTTAAGTAATTTCGTGTTCAAGGCATATGTAATAGACGCTATGATAATGCGTTATCAGAAATACGATAAACGCATAAATATTTGCTTGGCAATCGTTTCATCAAGTAGTATTGCCGCATGGACAATATGGCAGATTGTGCCTCAACTTTGGGCAGGCATGATCGCCATAACCCAAGTAATACAGGCTGTCAAGCCCTACTTTCCATACTCAAAGTATATAAGAACTTTGAATGAGAAGAGCAAACTTCTTCACGACATAAACAGGCGTTTTGAACGATTGTTTTTCAATATTGACTATAAAGCACTGACAACAGATGAAATTGCCGATCAATATTTCAATTTGAAGGCAGAAGCAGAAAAAGTTTGTTTCTTTGGTGATGATATGAATTGTGCACCGCAGAAATGCGATATAGAATATGCCAATCAAGAAACATCAGCATATCTTAGAAGTAACTATAATATATAAAAAATAAAAATATTATGAGTAAAATTTCAAATACGGAAAAACCAAGTAGAATTGGTTCTACTTTGAGAAATGGCAGTAGCATTCCTGACTACAAATACACACCACCGCCACCTCCTCCACCATTGGAAAACAAAGACTAAATATCTGTAAGCACACGAGTTAGAGCTTAGTTTAGAAAGAAGTAACTTCGCTGCTAAATTTAAAACATTTGATTATGTACAGCAGTGAAGATTTGGAACTTTTTCGATAAGTCATGAGCAAAGCAAGCTTGCTTGAACTTTGCCATGGCGAGAAAAAGTATGAAACTTTTTCGATAAGTGAGTACAATGAAAGGTTGCTATCAGATTGTCGAGCGAAGAATTTTCGTGCAAACGAGCGCAGAGCCAAACTTGTTTGAACTATGCCGAGTGCAGCCGAAATCACTTGTGTGTAAAATGTATGAAATAGTTAATAAACAAGTTAAATTTTTAACATCTCAATATGTAGGCACTTGTAAAAGTGCCTACACAAAGGGTTATGCCCTAAATTGAGCACTAAAAGTTAAAACTTAATTATTATGTATAATGAATAAGACAATAGAAAATATAGCTTCTTTTTGGAGGTTAGAGGCAAAATTGGAAGATAACAACAAGTACTTTTATTTTTATGATGAAGTACAGGATATATTGGATAATAAAAAATGTTTTGTAATCGGAAGAAAAGGTACAGGTAAAACAGCAATTTGTGAATATATTGCAAAGATTCATAGCTATGATTCATTTGCTATAAAACTCAGCTTTAAGAATTTTCCTTTTAATGAGTTGTATCATCTGCAAAATCAGAAATATACAAGACCAAATGAGTATATTACTTTATGGAAGTATGTGATTTATTCTAACATTTGTAAGTTGATGGCAGGGAATGAAGCTGTTGACGGTACTGTTAGAACTGAATTGGGAAAATTATACCCACAAAGACGGAATTTAGCAAGAAACATTTCGGATTGGACATCTGTTCAGTTTGGTGCTAACGTGTTAGGTAATGGAGGGACAATCAAAGTAGATAGACAGATTACCGAGAATACAGCAAGTTGGATAGAACGTACAAACATTCTTGAAGATATTATCTTACAGTACGGAACAAATTCTAAATATTATATCATATTTGATGAGCTGGATGAGGATTATAGAGACTTCTCTGATGATACCGAAAAGCAATCTTACATAAGTCTGTTAACGAGTTTGTTTAAGGCTGTTCAAGATATTAAGTCTATCTTTTCTGAGGAAAAGGTAAATATTATGCCTGTTGTCTTTTTGCGCGACGATATTTACATGATAATAAAGGATTCGGATAAAAATAAATGGAGTGATTTGAAAATCGAATTGGAATGGACAAAAGAAAAGATAAAGAAATTATTAGCCTATCGAATTTCCAAAGATATGGGAAAGCAAAGTCCTGTGTCTTTTGATCAGGCTTGGTTTTATATCTTTGACAGCAGTAAAGTTACTTATGGGGATAAGCAGAGCAAACAGATAGATGCTTTTTCATTTATTGAACGTAGTACATATTTGCGTCCAAGAGATTTCATTAAATATATCCAAGCTTGCTGTGCAAATGCCAAAGAAAAAGGGAAAAACAAAATATCTCCCAATATTATAAAATTTGAAGATAGAGCTTTTTCTAATTACTTGAAGTCTGAGATTGAAGACGAGGTTTTCCCTCTTCTTCCTGAAATAAAAACTATATTTCAGATTCTGTCAAATCTGAGAAAATGGAACCTAAAGACGAGTGAGTTTGTTGATGAATACAAGAAGTATTTAAATGCTGGAACAATAAAGGAACAGAATATAGACTATGTATTGGATACTTTGTATAACTTCAGTGTCATAGGAAATCAGCACAAGAGTATAAAGACTGTTCAGTATTTCAAATATATGCAGACCAATATGACCTATAATAAGGAAGAGAATATTGTTATTCATCGAGGTCTGTTTAAAGCTTTACGAATAATATGATACAAATATCTTTGTAAAAAATAATACTATAGTAATGTCTCAAACAGCAGATAATAATAAGCGAATAGTAAAGAATATGTTTTTCTTTACGTCCGAATGTTCTTTATGATGGAGGTCTCGCTTAATGGTATTATGATATAAAGATTAATTAATTATGAGCGAGGAACTATACAATGAATTGCTGAAAGCTTACACAAAGGAGGCTTTGGCAAATATGATAAAGGCTGATATGTGCAGTAGGTTTTCTGAACCTTATGCAAGTATGTATTGCCAACAATTTGATGATTTCAAAAATGTTGCAGATTTCTTGGAATTTGCAGCAAAGTTAATGAGAAGATAAGGCAATGTTTAATTTTGGGTAATAGCTGAATGATCATATGATAGAGTTCTTCCATTTACCAGAGGTTGAGGATGATACAATTTGGGAGAATGATAGAAACGAGTTTTTAAAATCAATAGAAAAGAAAAAGTAAATGTCAAGCCAAACATCAGATAATAATAAGCGAATAGCAAAGAATACGCTGTTGCTTTACTTCCGAATGCTCTTTATTGTGGCGGTATCTTTGTATACCTGTCGTGTCGTATTGAAGACAAAGGATATTGAGAACTTGCCGTGTACAAAAATAGAATTCAAATATTAAATTTTGAGCTATGAAAATTGAAGATGCAAGAAAAAAAGTTCAGACTTATAAAAACCTAATAGGTACGGTTGATGACAAAGGTTTTTCTGTAGACACAATACTTATTGTGCCACATGATGAGAAAAATAGACAGAGATTTTTTAATAATTATGTGTTAGACATGGATATGGAAAAGGCTCTTGCTCCTTTTTTAAAAGAAGATCTGGATGTCTTGGCTGTTGATCTAAAACATTTAGAAGATTCTCAAACTCTTTTTTTCAATAAATTATCATAATGAATGCACTTACGAGATTGACATTTAGACTGTTTAAAATTCCAGCAATTAAATTGGAAACTGTTTTCACACCAACAAAAGCTGCAATTCTAAATTATATTTCCCGTCAAAAAATTGACGATATGCTAAAAGATGAAATGTCTATACCAGGAAAACAAATTTTGGTTTATGGACATTCGGGAAGTGGTAAAACATCATCTGTAAGAAATTTGCTGAAAAAAGGAGGTTACGCTTTTGTTATAACACAGTGTGAGAGTAGTACGACATTTGAACAATTGTTACTAAATGCTTTTGATAGCTTAGATGCTTTTATAGTTTCAGAAAAGAAGCAAGCTAAGAAGTATTCATTTAGCAAAAAATTAGAATCAGAATACCATTATATAAAAATGTCCATTGGACAAACTTCCACGCAAGAAAATAGTGTCACAATGACTCGTTTACTTCCTCCTCAGTTGACTCCTCAAAAATTGGCTCAATTTATGGGAAAGGCTGGAATAGTATGGATTATTGAAGATTTTCATAAAGTTTCAGAAGAGGAGAAAAAAAGAATAGCAGATGTTATTAAGATATTTGTAGACAATTCCAATGAATACCCGATTTCAAAAATTATATGCATAGGTGCATGTGAGTCTGCACATGAACTTGTGTCATTGGATCCAAATCTTAAAAATCGTGTTTCAGAAGTATCCGTTCCATTGCTAAACGAAGCTGAGATTAAGTCAATTGTTACGAATGGCTTTAAACTTCTTAATGTGGTACCTTGCGATTCTATAATAGATAAGCTTGTGTATTATTCAGACCGATTAGGAGCGTCCGTGCATCAGATGTGTATGGATATATGTAAAAAAGAAGGCATAGAAAGAACAAAGTTTAAAAAGATGCATATTGAAGATAAGTCTTTTCAATATGCTATAGAAGGCTTTATTACTCGAAGTTCAGATACCTTTAAGTCTATATATGAAGCTGCTGTAAAAAATGAATTAGGATGGTATATTCTTAGAACATTTTCGAGGAATACTATGGAAAAATTGTCTTTTTCAGAAGTCCAGAGAATTGTCAATTCCAAGAACCGAAATTTCGATAAAGATTCAATAAACGAGAAATTGCAAGAACTATCGAGTCCTGCATTTGGCATAATATATTACAACAAAAATTCAGAAAAGTATGCATTGACTTCTCCTTTTTGGCATAGATTTTTAAGAATGCAGTTTAGTATAGAATTAGCTGCTCAAAATAAGAAGAAAAATAATAACAGAAATAAGAATTTAAAATTAATAGACCAAAATGATAGAGATTCAATTGTTGACAATACAATGTTAGAACTGATAGAACGATTAAAAAAGATAGAAAGTCCTATTTCTTAGAAAGACTTTCTTGCAAAGAATATGCTAAGCACTCAAATTAGGGCTTAAATTAGAAAGAATCACTTGGTGTGTAAAATGTATGAAATAGTTAATAAACAAGTAAAATTTTTAACATCTCAATGTATAGCGACTTGTAAAAGTGCCTATACAAAGGGCTATGCCCTAAATTGAGTACTAACCAATTAAATAATTTACTTAGAATTTAGAATATAGTATGACTGCAATTGTTGGTATATTGAATCGGCAAGGAATAGCTTTCGCAGCAGATAGTGCTGCAACATTAACAGTTTCTTCTACTCATAAAATAACGAACCATGCGAATAAACTCTTTGAGTTATCAAAAATAGAACCTGTAGGTATAGCTATGTATGGTAATATGGAGTTTATGAATTTGTCATGGGAGCAGATTATAAAAATGTATAGAAAGAAGCTTGCTGACAAAAAATTTGATTATCTAAAGGAATATGCAGATGATTTCTTTACTTATGTTAGAGATTTGATGGCACCTTATCGAGATAATAATTATACTCAAAATCAAATACACTTTTTTGTAAACTCTTTCTATGATGAAATCATTAAACTTGCAAGCGATAAATTAAAAGAAGAAAGAAAAGAATTAACAAATGAGAATCTTGTTGTCGTGATGATGGATGAAATGAAATCTATCAATGATTGCTATAAACAAAAAGATATCTGTCTTGATTGTCTAAATTTAACTTTAGAATCTTTTATAGGTTATTGTGATGAGTATATCAACAATAAATTAGAAAAATGCTTATCTGTTAGTAATTGCCCCATTGGTTTCAAAGAATTATTCGTAGACTCGATTTATCTTATAGTACGCTCAGTTGCTCATGTTTATATGTCTTCAACAGGCTTGGTATTCTTTGGATATGGTGATAAAGAACTAATGCCGGCATACCATTCTTATAAAATAAGTGACCTTTTTGAAGATAAGTTGAAAATTACTAAGGAAGGTAAATATATTGTTGATATAGACAATGTTGCTTGTTTGGCACCTTTTGCCCAAACCGATGTAACTAATACTGTTGTTAGAGGTATTGACGATGACCTACGTTCTGTGTTTTACGATAAGAACGAACAAACATTATCCTTATTATTGAATACAATTGTTTCAAAATTAGCCGAAGTCCAAGCTCCTCAAAAATTAATTGATATATTGACAAACTTGAATATTAAGTCTATGTCTAAAGTCTTTAAGGATGATATGGACGATTATATTTGGAAAAATTATGTAAGCAAACTTATAGACATTGTAAAATTTCTTGGCAAAGAAGATTTAGCAGAGATGGCTGAAAGTTTAATTAAAATGACAGGATTGAAACGACATGTCACAACAGATGAAGAAAGTGTTGGTGGGCCTGTAGATGTTGCAGTAGTCACAAAATGTGATGGCTTTGTTTGGATAAAAAGAAAGCATTATTTTTCTCCAGAATTAAATCCTAATTATTTTCAACGAACGAAATTATATTAATTATGATAAATGTTTACAATGTAGGGATGAATGATAGTACAATGTCTAAAGATTCTTCATCAAAGGAGAGTTCAATAGATGGAATCTTAGAAAAACAATTTCAGAACGTTCTCAATAAGCAGCTAAATGAAATTGCTCGTATAAAATGGTAATGGCATATAAATATTACTAAAAAATCATGTCAACTCAAACAACAGAGAATAACAAGCGGATAGCGAAGAATACTATAATTTTATATGCTAGGACATTATTTGTCTTAGCTGTAAAACTGTATACTTCAAGATTAATATTGAAGTATTTAGGTGTGACGGACTATGGAATATATAATATAGTTGCATCCTTTATAGCAATGTTTACATTGTTAAATGGTGCATTGACTACTTCTATACAAAGGTTTTTGACGTATTCATTAGGCGAAAAGAATGAACAGAAAATGCGAAACGTATTTTCGGCATCTTTAACAATATTATTTTTTCTTTCGCTGTTGATTGTCATTATTGCCGAAACCATTGGTGTATGGTATGTAAACTGTAAATTGAATATTCCAATGAATAGATTGGAAGCAGCCAATTGGGTATACCAGTTCTCGATCATAACTTTTGTTATGGAAGTAATAACCGTTCCATACAATTCGATATTGACAGCCTTTGAAAATTTTAAGGCTTTTGCCTATTTTGATATTTTGAATGCTATTCTTTCATTGCTATTAGTAATTAGCATCAGATTTATTTCATGGGATTCTCTTATCTTTTATGGAGCAGGATTATTATTGATTGCCATTCTTATTCGTTTTTTATATAGCTTTTATTGTCATAAGAATTATGATTGTTCCCATTTCAAAATAGTAAGAGATAAGTCCTTGTATAAAAGCTTATTTTCATTTTCTTTCTTTTCTTTTTTTGGAAATATGGGAAATGTCATAGGTGAAGGTGGTATTAATATTGTTATCAATTTATTTTTTGGTGTTACTTTAAATGCAACAAGAGGTATTAGTACTCAAGTTTCAAATGCTGTTGGTGGATTTATAAGGAGTTTTACAACAGCATTAAATCCTCAAATAACAAAGAACTATGCCGAGGGCAATAAAGAAAGGTATACAAAGCTTGTTTTTTATAGTGCCAAGTATTCATTTCTGTTACTTACATTGTTCCTTGTTCCTGTAATGGTTAATGTACACTATATTTTAAATTTATGGTTAACTACCGTTCCACCATTTTGCGAAATCTTTGTGCAATTGATGTTGTTACAGTCATTAATACATATATTATTTAATCCTATAACAACGATTGTGAATGCAACAGGAAATATTAAACAATATCAGATAGGAACATTTATCATTTTAATAAGTAATATATTTTTCATTTACGTTGTATATGAGGCAGGATGTGCTGCATACATAGGTATAATTGTACAATGTATTATTACGTTTATACAGTTGCTGTTTTCAATGTTTGTTATGCAAAAAGTGACATGCATTAATGCCATGTCATTTTTTAGAAACGTCGTACTTCATGTATTCTGCATATTTGCTATCTGTTTCATCTTTTCATATGGATGTAAATACTATTTGATGTCAATAGATTGGCATCCTTTAATAAGTATTTTAGCATCAATAATTATAACAACTACAGTTTGCTTTTTTATAGGAATAAGCAAAAATATAAAAGAGAAAATAATAACGTTATTATTAAAAAAAATAAAGAAATGAATTTGCGAAGAATTTTAGGTGCAGTCAAATTTTTGAAACACATTTTTTATCACCTTCATGGAATAGATGTTTCTATCCATAAAACATTAATAACGAACTTTAGTGCGCTTCCTTTTAAAGATGCTATTAAGTTGCCTATTGTAGTATATCAGGGAACTGAAATTGAGCAAATAGGTAAGATCAAGTTCAATTGTCCTATAAGAAAAGGAATTCTTATAATAGGCAAAAGAATGTTTTATCGTGGTCAAAAAACTGTCATTATTAATCGTGGAATAATAGAACTTGATGGTGACTGTGAAATAATGGGGGGAACAACAGTTCACACGTTGCGTAATTGTTCAAAATTACATATTGGAAATAATGTAATGATAGCAGAGTGTGTTAGAATGCTCATTGATACAGAGGTGTGTGTAGGAGATTTCACAAGAATAACATTTGGTTGTCTTGTGATTGATTCAGAATTTCATTTCGTATTAAATACAGAAACAGGAAATGTAGGAACTACAAAATACCCGATAAAAATAGGTAAATACAACTGGATTGGTAATTCTTCAGTCATTAAGAAAGGTACCATTACACCTGACTTTACAATAGTTTCTAATGGGTCTATGCTAACTAAAGATTATTCGGATATTCCCAAATATTCTCTTCTTTTAGGCGTACCTGCAAAACTTAAAGCATCAGGATTAAGAAGAATCTATAACGATAAGATAGACAAAGAACTGGATGACTATTTTATGGAACATCCTTATTTAAGGAAAGTAAGATTACCTTTAGATATAAATGATCCAGAATGCAATAAAATATGCAATGATGAAATTAAAGTACATATACATTAATCAACAAGCAGGAAATCGAATGCCTTGGGTTGACATAGCCAAGGCTATTGCTATGATAGCTGTAGTTCTTAGCCATGAATTTTCCTCGATTAAACCTTTGGTTTTGCTTTGCAATTCCTTTATGCTGCCATTGTTTTTCATGTGCTCAGGTTTTTGCCTTTCACCGGGGAAATATAATATAGCAGAATATGCCAAAAGAAAAGCTAAAACATTATTGCTACCTTATTTTGCATTGGGACTGATTGCTTCTTTGTCGCATATTGGTATCAATGGATTGGATGGTGTCATACAAAACATAGAGAAAAGTTTGTTTTCTTGGCAGACTCTTTGGTTCTTGCCTGTGCTTTTCTTTGCTGATTTCATTTTATATACTCTATTGTCCGAATCTAAAAATGTTTTGTTTATGAATATTTTAGTAGGAACATTAGCTCTTATCATTGGTACAGTTTCATGTTGGCAGAATATTACGATGATAATTGATTTGTCGGTAGTGCCAATAGCTGTATTTTATCTTACAGTAGGATATGGTATTAAACTGGTTTTAAAGACAGATTATGTTACGCATATTAAACTATATTTTTGGGTTCCCCTATTGATGATATGTTTGATAGTCATGCTATTTACAAATAGTAATTTGATATTAAAATCAAATAATATACTTCCAGTATGGAAACTATTTCTCAGTACAATGGAGTCTATAGGTCTTATGCTGACTTTATCAATTGTAATTACCCCCCCCCTGCAAAGGCTACATGGTGTTACCCATTTGCTGGAGTTCATCGGAAGAACACAATGGTCATCTTTGCGTTCCATATGCCAGTGTTCTTTTATTGCCAGACATTGTTAAGACCATTATTTAAAAGTCAATTATGTTACAAACCAATTGAGTTCATATTGATATGGGGTATTTGCTTGATGCTGATACCTTTATTTAATCGGTATGCACCAATATTGATAGGTAAAAAATAAGAAATGATATGAAGATATTAATGACATCAGTTTTTTTCTACCCTCATATCGGAGGTATTGAAACGGTTACAGAATATTTAGCAGATGAATTTACAAGATTAGGACATTCTGTAATAGTTGTTACTAATACAAAAGAATCAGGTGAAAAAATATTCCCATATAAAGTATTACGTTGTCCCAATCCTATTGATTTGTTCAAAGCATACAAATGGTGTGATGTATTTGTTCATCAAGGGATTTCTTTGAAGTGGGTATGGCCTTGGTTGCTTATGAAAAAACCTTGGTTTATAGTGTATCACCAAGCCTATCCTTACAATAATGATATAAAGGGGCGAATAAAGAGTTTTTTTTCTAAGGTCGCGAATAATATTGCTGTTAGTAATGTTGTATATAATGGACATGCTTTAAAAGATGGAATAGTTATTCATAATTCTTATAATGCGAAGATATTTAGAAAAATTAATTATGAAAAAAGGAGAGGTATTGTTTATGTTGGTAAATTATTCAGAAGTAAGGGAATTTTTCTCTTAATAGATGCATATGTTGAATATAGATCTAGAACAGGAAGCACAGAAACTCTTACTATAATTGGTGATGGTACAGATAGAGAAGAATTTATCAATTATGTAAATTCTACAAAGTATTCTTCTGATATTATTTTATTAGGTTTTAGAAGTCCTCAAGAGATATGCGAGATATTAAACCAATCTAAATTACAGATTGTTCCATCTCTTGATATTGAAGCATTTGGTTTAGTTGTACTTGAAGGTTTGGCATGTGGATGTTTTGTAATTGGGTCTGATGGTAATGGAATAGAAGAAGCTTTAAATAATTGTGGAATGACATTCAAGCGTGGCGACAAACATGATTTAGCTAATAAAATAATAGATTATTATAATTTATCTGATGTAGATAAAAAAACTTTTGCTTCAAAAGTTTCTAATCATTTAAATAACTTATCATTAGAAAAAGTTGCAAATAATTACATTTCGTTTTTTTCCAAATATGTTAAAAGTAGATAGATGAAAACAAACAGACTGTTATTTTATGATATATTGAAGGCTTATGCAATTATTCTTGTTGTACTGGGCCATGTTATTCAGACCTTTAATTCAGAATGGAAGACAGACAATGTGTTGATAGGTATTTATATGTTTCATATGCCATTGTTTATTGCAATTTCTGGATTCTTCTTTGTGAAATCAGCAGATAAGAATACGATTGGAACTCTTATAAAGAAAAGGTTTGTGGGGATTATGTTGCCAAGTCTTTCTATGGGAGTTCTTGACGTCTTGTTAATTGGGGGGGTAAATTGTTAAAGCATAAACCCTTTGATGTACTGTATTTTACAGACATTCTTTTTACAGGATTGTGGTTCCTTACAGTCTTGTTTATATTGACTGTGATAGGAATTGTTCTCTATAAGAAACTAAAAGGTTTGAACTATTATATTGGGTGGCTGGTAGTATGGCTTTTCTTCTATATAATGCCTGATGTTTGGGTATTGAATCAGATTGAGTTCTTGCTGCCTTTTTATTTTTTGGGTATTATCGGACGTAACGTTAAATGGGAAAAAATGAAGGTCGGTATTTCGGTGCTTGCATTATTCGGTTATTGTGCTTGTTACTCAATTTTTACGTTTGATGACACGATGTATGCAATGGGTAGTGATTGCTTTTCGTTGAATTACATTTATGGAACATCACTTAGACTTGTCAGCGGGATTTCCGGAATATTATGTTCTTTGGCGTTTATAAGTTGTTTATCTAAGTTAAGTAACAGGGTTTCAAAAGTGGCTGCTGTTGGTGCCATGACTTTACCTATATACGTCTTGCATCAAAAGTTTCTTATAATAAACAAGATGATGCACCTACATACAGATAATCACGTTCTGATGATTCTTATTGCCTTAATGTTAATATTAATAACGGTAGGTACATATAAAATTTTACATAGAAACAAATATCTTGCGCTTTTATTGTTTGGGGAAGCGCAACATAAATAAAATAAAAAAATATGGCAGATAAAACGAAAGTTCTTCTTTCCACGTTTGGTCCTCTTCACTTGATAAAGAGTGCTGAGTATCTTTCAAAATATGTGGACATAGAAGTGGTACAGGGTTGGATTCCACAATGGTGGAACAAGTGGCTGATAGGAATTGCAAGCAAAATAATAGGTAGAGATTTGTCCAAGAGTTTTGGAAAGAGAATACCGAAGGCTTTGGATGGAAGAAACCATTCTATTGCAGTTCCGGAGTTTTATCTTTGGGGAGGTAAGCGTCTTGGAATAAATGATATAGAGGTTAAGGCTGCTGAGATGTTCGGGCGAATGACGAAATCTTACCTCAAGAACCAAGATGTGTTCCATGTAAGAAGCGGATCCGGACAAGGTGGGGCAATAGCAAAAGCCAGAGCCAAGGGGATGAAAATAATCGTAGACCATAGTATTGCTCATCCTGCCTTTATGGATAAATCTCTTCGCAATGAATTCGAAAAGAATGGCGTAGGTTTCAATATGGGGACAGACTCTCATTTTTGGCAACTTGTCCTTAAAGACTGTGAAGAGGCGGATCGGCTTGTTGTTAATTCATATTTTGTTCGTGATACTTTTGTGGAGGCAGGATATGATAAAGACAAAATAGATGTAGTATATCTTGGTGTCCGTGAGGACTTCCAGTCTTTGAAGAAATCATATGATACTGATAAGGTCTTTAGGATTCTATATACTGGTAGCTTTGGCTTCCGTAAAGGTGGAGAATATCTATTGAAAGCGATGGAGGAACTTGACAAGATAGGTTTCAATTATGAACTGAATATTGTAGGTGGTTATTCTCCAGATGACGTGTTGATTGGAAAATACAAGCCGAAGCATGTAAATTTCATCGGACAAGTACCACAAGATGATTTGAAGGGATATCTCGCTACGGCAGATTGTTATCTCTTCCCGTCCTTATGTGAAGGATGTGCTCAAAGTGGTATGGAAGCATTAACGGCAGGTCTGCCTGTGATTGCGACGTATGAGAGTGGCCTTCCAATTACAGATGGTGAAACAGGTTTGCTGATAGAAACAGCAAATGTTTCAGCTATCGTTGAGGCTGTCAAGAGGATGGCTTCTGATGAAAATCTTAGAAAAACACTTGGCATTGATGCTGCCAAAATGATGAGAGAACATTATACTTGGGATGTATATGCTAAAAATATGTTGAACATATATTTAAATAAATAGCATGAAAAATATTATCCCGATATTGCTGATGCTATTTTTCCAGATTGGACAAGGTTTTACTTTCAATCTTGGTGGAACAATGAATTATGGTTGGATTCTCGCAATAATCTATACCATTGCTTATATATTTTCAAGCCGACTGTTTAAAATAAAAGAGTTTAGATACATTTCAGCTCTATATTTAATTCTGTTCTTGTTGCAGATTCTGGCAGAGTATATGGCAGGCAACAGTTTCCAAAATGGAGTAAAAGGTGTTGCAATAGATGTCGTATCCTATGCTTCGTTCTTTTTCTTGGTCTCATTGTTGATAAAAAAACCGAACTTAATAGTATGGGCTATTATTGGCACTGTAGTACGAATGTTAATATTTGGCAAAGAGTCAGAGTCTAGTGCAGAGGAGGCTTTAGCCGGTGAGGATGCTACTTATTTGAAGTTCTTTCTTGGTCCACTGATAGTATATGTGATGTTGATAATCTCTGTTTTCCTCAAGACAAAGATGTTTACTTATATTTATATGTTTGTGGGGCTTGTGTTTGTGGTTGCTGGTGCAAGGTCTTTGGGATTGATAACATTTTTGACCGGTACATTCGTTCTCTTTGTACGCTTTAAAAAAACAGACGTTACAGGGATGTTAAAAAGATATTCAATACCATTGTTGCTCGTATTTTATGGAATGTATGTTTTCTATGCAAGTAATGTGATGAATGGAAATATCTCAGCTGGTAATAATTATCAGCTAAAAGATTCAAAAAATCCATTCAATCCGTTGGAAATAATAAAATATTCAAGGACTGATGCATGGATTGCTGTAGCGGAATTTACTGATAAACCTTTATGGGGGTTTGGTTCTTGGGCTGACGATCCTGGCTTGAAGTATCATTTAATGATGGCAAAACTTACAGATAGTAAAATTAATATTGATGCTTATAACGGAGGTGTCGTATTGCCTGCTCATTCTGTTATTTTCGGTAAGGCTGCTTACAATGGCATATTTGTAGCTATTATAACGTTCTTCATAATTTTCTTTTTTGTCAAACGGGGATTTCTGCTGCTAAACTCAAATAGTATATACATGTTTATAATTATGTATTTTTTGTATAGTTTAATTTGGCATTCGCTGTTTTCTCCAGTTGGACATCTGAGAGATTCTTTTCCTCTGTTTTTTGCATTTATATGGGTATGTTGGTATTATGAGTCAAATAAAAAACAAATTCAATAGAGAATGAAAATATGTTTTATTACAACAGGCGACATTAAGAATATCGCCACGGCTAAGCGTGCCTTGGGTATGGCAAACCCTTTGGTTGACTTGGGATGGAATGTTTCCATTTTGATGGAAGATACGGAAGAGAACCGTCATCGTGTGAGCATGGAATGCAGCAATAAGGTCAAAGTATATTATTTCCCCCACTGCTCAGCTTTTCAGGAAATAAAGGCAAAAAACAAGTTGATAAAAGAGATAGATCCAGACTTTATCTATATTTGCGCCTTTGTTACGAGAAATACAGTCGGCATCGGTCATAGATGCAAAAAACTTGTGGAACACTCAGAGTTGCAATCTGGTATACCAGACATGAAAGGTCTGAGAAAGATACATGCTTATATAAATGAATATTTCTCTATTCTCTATTCTGATGCTTTGCTTAATGCAAGTAAGTATTTGCAAGATGTTTTCAAAAAGAGAGCCAAAAGAATATTAAAAGGAAGCATGCCAATGCTTTATTTCCCTTATGCTTATTCTGATGGCGTAATGAAGGTAATGGAGATTGATAGAAACGAGCCTGAATATTCCAAGTATAAAGGACGTAAGATTTTTGTATTCCTTGGAAGTGTTGTTCGAGGCTATGGTGCATTCACAATGATTGAAGCTATGAAAAAGGTTAAGGACAAACATCCAGAGGCTTTGCTGCTTATGCTCGGTCGTGGTGGTAGCTATCAAGAGGCTTGTGATTATGTGAAAGAGCATAAATTAGATGACAATATTTTTCTACCAGGCTTTATAAGTGAAGAGGATATTTCCATGTATTTCTCGTTGACAGACTTTTTTGTTTCTCCAATGAACGACACTGTACAAGATTGGGCACGCTGTCCAAGTAAATTATACATGTATCTTCCTTATCGCAAACCAATAATTACTTGCAAGATAGGAGAACCTTATAATGTCCTTGGAAAAGAAGGATATTATTATGAACCTTCTTCTTCTGAAGGATTAGCAAATAAGATGATGGAATTGTTGGAGAATGGAAAGACATCTATTAATGTTGATCCTTTAAAGCATGAATGGAAATTCAGAAGCGGCGAATTTGATAGATGGATTAAATATGTATCTTTCTAATCAAAAAACACAATTAATAGTGTTATGATTTTAATTTTCTTTCAAAACTGTCTTTCCCCTCATCAGATTCCCTATATCCGGGAGTGTGCTAAGGATGAAAGGGTGGATAAAGTGTATTTTGTTATGCCCCGTATTGACTATGAAGAACGGTCGGATATGGGGTGGAGCAATGATATGCTCTTGAATGAATCGACAATAGAGTTTGTTCTAAAACCAACGGATGACATGGTTAGAGAGCTACTCGATGTTGGAAACAAAGATGTTAGGTGCTTGTTCTCTGGTATTAGGGCGGATGCTGATGTGTTCAGATGGCTGAATATCAGTATTGCCTTTGATGTGAAGAGATATATTATAACCGAACCGCCTTATACTTTCGACAAGCCTTTATGGATGCATTATGTAAGATTCTTCTTGCAGGACTATAGGTATGTGAAGCATATTGATGGAGTGTTTGCCATCGGGGAGTCTTGTGAGAGGTATTACCATTCAATCTCCAAACGGTGGAGTGTTTTCCCTTTTATTTATGTTACAGAGAGCTTTGACGTAGAACCTGTATCGTTGCATGATGACATGAAGGTATTGTATGTCGGCAGTCTTTCTGAAAGGAAAAATGTGAAAGTGCTTATAGAGGCGATGAGGGGTCTGCATAATGTTCAGCTGAATATTGTAGGTGATGGTGATAAACGTCGAGAGTTGGAAGTTCTGTCAAAGGAGTCTGAAATTAATGCTGATTTCCTTGGCACTATGCCGATGAAGGATATTCCAAATGAGATGCAGAAGAATGATGTCCTGGTGTTGCCTTCGCTATATGACGGTTGGGGAGCTGTGGTAAACGAGGCGTTGACCCAGGGACTTTATGTTGTATGTAGTGATAAGTGTGGAGCTAAGGATTTGCTGCATGATGATTATAGGGGAGCTGTCTTCCGTAATAATGATGCCATGAACCTACATACGAGACTGGCTGCATTGACTGACAATATCAGTGTGCTAAGACAAAACAGAACAGAAAGGATAAATTGGGCGAAGGCTTCTATCTCTGGTAAAGTGATATCCAAATATATGATTAATTGTTTAATTAAGGGGAACGGTAAATGCCCCTGGAAATAGTAAAGAAAGTATGACTCAATATCTTAGTGACAAACTTCGAGTCCTGTCTTTAATTTCAATCATCTTTGTCCTCTACATTCATTCTGGCTTCCATGCAGATGAGATAGAGGGGATGGTGATGAACGACAGTGTGCAGGAGTTCATATCTGGGATGATGGGGCGGTGTGCCGTTCCGTTGTTCTATGTGATTTCGGGCTATTTGTTCTTTCTGAAAGTGCCGGAAGGGATGAAGTCCATTTATGGCAAGATGAGGAAGAGGGTGGGGACGTTGGTCGTGCCTTATATCATCGGGTGTCTGTTCTTTGTTGGCTTTGGCGTGCTTATGGCGATATTGCCAGGTGTATCGAAGTATATGAACAGTTCGGTAATGCCTCTGTTTTCAAAGCCGATAGGAGAAATTCTTCGTAGCATCTTCTATGATGCAGGTAATGGTTCTCCTTGTGCATTTCAATTATGGTTCTTGCGTGATTTGATATTGATTGTTGCGACATCTCCATTGTGGTATCTGTGTCTGAAACATCTGAAATGGGGATTTGTTGCAGTCGTATTCGTGCTGACATATTTTGATGTGCCTCATGTTCCTTTCTATTCTCTGTTTTGGTTCGTCTTAGGCGGACAGCTGACTAAGGTAAAAATAGAAATGGGGGGAAATGGTAGAACTAAAGTAGCGATATTTGGATTGTTCTTATTCTTAATAATATCAATAATACAATTGTTCTTTCCTGATATAATTAATTGGAGCCTGTTGCGTATTCCAATAATTCTGCTTGGAATTATTGGGGCTTGGGGATTATACGATGTGGTTTTGGAAAAGGATTTCAGCCTGTCGAGACATCAATGGCTTGGCATTGCTTGTCAGTTTACTTTTTTCATATATCTCTTCCATGAACCTACGCTTAATATTGTTCGCAAATGATAGTCGTCGTATTGGGCAAGAATGAGTTCGGGTATATGGCTTCTTATCTCATTTCTCCTTGGATATTCACGGTTTGCGCCGTATTTGCAGGATTACTGTTCAGAAAGTATCTTCCCAGAGTGTATGATGTTTGCACCGGGGGAAGATGAAAACTCTTTTATTTTAAAATGAAAATCATTCACTATATCCCGAGTATCGACCGCACGGCGGGCGGTACTTCTACTTATATGCAGGTGCTTGCTAAGGGGCTTGGCGAGTTGGTAGAGGTGCATATCATTACGCATGCCTCGGAGAATCCGTTGGCGATGGAGAACTGTACGGTGCATTATGTACCGGAGTATAATCCCTTTAAAGGGGCTTGGCGGAAGAGAGTCGCCGAGATGATGGAGGTGGTGAAGCCCGACATCGTGCATGTGAACTGCTGCTGGATGCCGGCATGTGCAGCTGTGCAGCGTATAGCTCAGAAGCATGGATATAAGGTGGTGCTGACACCGCATGGCATGCTGGAGCCTTGGATCATAAAGCGTCACTACTGGACGCGCAAGGTGCCGGCTCTGCTGCTTTACCAGAAGGCTGCGGTGAGGAAGGCGGACTGCATCCAGTCTACGGCGGAGAGCGAACGCGACAATCTCCTGAAGTTGGGTTATAACAAGAACATCAAGGTGGTTCGGCTCGGTATTGATGCTGACGGCATTGAAATGAAGAAGTCTTGGAAGAAGACTCGCCAGATATTGTTCCTCTCTCGTGTGCATGTGAAGAAGGGTATCAATTTCCTCATTGAGGCGGCAGCGGTGCTGCGCTCTGAACTGCAGGGTTACAAGATATTGGTGGCTGGTGAGGGCGATGCCGACTATGTGGCTGAGATGAAGAGGATGATTGCCGATAATGGTCTGCAGGACATTGTGCAGCTTGTCGGCGGCGTGTATGGTGGGGAGAAGTGGCGGTTGTTCCAGACTTCCGATTTCTTCGTGCTGCCTACTCACTCCGAAAACTTCGGCCTTGCCATTGCAGAGAGCCTTGCTTCGGGCACGCCAGTCATTACTACCGTAGGCACGCCATGGCATGACCTCAACGATACCAATAGCGGAGCTTGGATAGAGATAGGTACGCAGCCTCTGGTGGAAACGCTCCGCAAGTTCTTAGCATTATCGGATGGAGAACTTGAAGCGATGGGGCGCAACGGAAGAAGACTGATAGAGGAGAAATATTCAGCCCACGTAATGGCAAAAGAAATGATGGAGGTGTATGAGACACTTATCCCTAATCTCACGAATGGGTATTGAGGTAATAGAGAACGAATAGATAAATCGATTTATAGTTATGAATTTAGAACGTCATACTCCGGGGCGTGTGTCCTTGGGTATCAAGTTGAAGCGAGTGGTGTGGAATGTCATGGCTGCCTTGCTGTTCCGTCCTTTTATCACTCCCGTGTTCCGCAAGTGGCGGTTGTTATTGTTGCGAATGTTCGGGGCTGAAGTGGAATGGGATGCTAATGTGTATGCCTCGGTTAAGGTGTGGGCACCGTGGATGTTGAGGATGGGACACAGGGCGTGTCTCGGCCCTGAGGTGATATGCTATAACCAGGACTTGGTGGTGTTGGAGGATGATGCCATCGTATCGCAGTACTCATATCTCTGCACTGCCGGGCATGACATCGACCATGCCAATACTGCTGACAGCGGTCTCGTTACGGCCCCGATAGTCTTACGCCGTGGAGCGTGGATTGGCAGCCGTGCATTCATCGGCATGGGAGTGGAGATTGGCGAGAATGCCGTGGTTGGTGCCACGGCTTCGGTATACAAGAACGTTGAACCTTGGACTGTCGTGGGTGGCAATCCTGCGAAGGTTATAAAGAAGAGAGATTTGAAAAATGAATAAGATTTATGATTTAGAGGGGAGAAACAAGGCGATTGTGTTGTTCAAGTTTTTTGCGGCTTTGCTGATTACCTATTCGCATATGGGACTGCTGTTTCCTAAATTTGGGGGACTGGTGACTGGCGGTGCAATTGGTGACGGGCTTTTTTTCTTCTGTTCGGGTTTTACGCTGTTTCTTGGTAGGGACGGCGGTTTCTTGAACTGGTATAAGCGTAGAGTAAGCCGTATTTATCCTTCAATCATCATGTGGGCCTTGCTGTCGGCTGTGGTGTTCGGTTGGACATGGTATGTGACGGACTTGATTACCACTCCCAAGTATTGGTTTATCCCTTGCATAATGGTGTATTATGCCATATTCTATGTAATTCGCAGGTATCTGATGAAGTATATGAAGGCGGTGTTTGTTGGTTCTTTGCTGATAATAACCGCGTTGAGTTTCTTTGTTCTTGATATGGAGCGGTCTGTGATGTATGCGCAGGTCTCGTTCATGCGGATATATTATTTTATGTTCATGCTCTTGGGTGCAATAATAGCTCTCGACCTTCGCAAGTCCGATAATGAAATGATATTTGGCGGATTGCGTAGAATGTGCGTTGGGGGGGGGTAAAAATAAAGGGAGATTAGGAGTTATGAGAGAGGAATTGAACGTTTCGCGTTCTTTTTCTTTGTTTTGTATCTCCATTGTTTTGTATTATGCCTGCATGGCAGCATACAAGCTCGGTCCTTTGTACTGTCATTTTCAAATGGTGTCACTAATACCATTGTTGTTAGCGATATACTTCTTTTTCATGTTCTGTAGTTGTGAGAAGATGATAAAAGTGTTCGACAAGGCGTTATCTGGAAACGTGGTGTATTTCATTTCTTCCTTAACATTAGAGATTTATCTCGTGCAGTATGCGTTGTTTACAGACAGGATGAATTTCATGTTTCCACTTAATCTTCCAGTGATGTATCTAATGATATTTGGTGTTGCGTATGTGCTGAAAGTACTTGCACAAGGTTTCTCCCAAATCTTTGGCAAGGAAGATATGGTGGTGAAGAAACTGTTTAAAGTATAATTCGTCTTATTGCTTATTTTAGTGTTTTAAAATTGATGGACTCTCGTATTGACAAGGTGGAGAATGCTCTGCTGGAGATATTGAGGAGAGAGATTACGGGAGAGGACGGGACGGAGAAGATGGAATTGTCTGTTGCCGGCCTGAATGCCGTTATACGCCTCGCCAGAGAACATGCCGTTACGGGACTGGTGGCTAATGCCGCAATGAGGAACCAGATTGTGATTGCTGGAGGTGTGGCGGAAGGCAGAGGGGAGGCTGTGATGAGGCTTATGCAGCAGACCATGGCGCACAGACAGAACCAGCGTAGGTTTGAGGATGCCGTGGGGCGCTTCGCCCGACTGATGGAGGAGAACAGTATCGCCTATGTGGTGTTCAAGGGACTGGCTGTGGCGAGACATTATCCCGAACCGTTTGTACGGACGATGGGCGACGTGGACTTCTATGTTCCCAAAAGCTGCTTTGACAGGGCGGTGGAGGTGATAGAGCAGGGGCTGCATGTGAAGATGGACAAGGAGGATGTGGACAAGCACTACAGTTTTGACTGGCAGGGCATCCGCTTCGAGATGCACTATCAGGTAGAGACCTTCGGCAGCCATCGGCATCAGCACCGCTTCGACAGGATGATTGACGAGGCTATGGCGGAGCATACGGATTCGTTCACGGTATGCGACTCCGACGGCAATGAAACCGAGGTCAGCGTATTGCCGCCGACAGAAGATCTAATCGTGGTTTTTAAGCATTGGTTTAACCATCTGCTCGTGGAGGGCGTTGGCTTGCGCCAGACCTTGGACTTGGCAGTGCTCCTGAATGCTTATAGGGACAAGATAGATGTCGGTCGGCTGATGACTGCCTTGGACGGTATCGGCTATATGAAAGCATTCCGAGCCATGCTTGCTATGATGAGGCGGTATCTTGGATTGGATTGGTTTGACAACTTCTTTGTATATAACCGTTGCGACGAACGGTATGCCAGCAAGCTCATGGCTGCCGTGATGGAGAGCGGGAACTTTGGTAGGAAGGCTTATCGGAACCATACAACAGGGAAAAAGAAAAGTATGGAGACTGCCACAAGAGCGTTGCGCCATTGCGTAAAGTTCTTCTGGTTGGCTCCAAAAGATATAATTTGCTTGATACCACGAAGGATAGGTATCACGCTGAAACAGAAATTCTAATGTCGTTTTCCTGCAACTCGGGAAAACAAAATAAAGATATAACTTTTATGGGAAATACAATAGCAGCTATCATCCTGACAAAGGATGAGGAGAAGCATATAGAGCGGTGCATAAGGTCGCTGCAGGGAGTATGTGAGGAGGTGTTCGTGATTGACTGCTACAGCAAGGACAACACGAAAGCGATTGCCGAATCATTAGGTGCCAAGGTGTATGAGCATCCGTGGAAGAACTATGCCACGCAGTTTAATTGGGGATTACACAATTGTCCGATAACTGCCGACTGGGTATGGCGTATTGATGCTGACGAGTTTTTGGACAAAGGACTCGGACAAAACGTAAAGAAGGCTATAAGCGAGTGTGGAGACGACGTGAACGGTATTTATGTTCGTAAGCGCATCGACTTCATGGGGCGTCCGCTGATGCACGGCGGATGGTATCCGAGTTATCATCTGAAGGTATGGCGCAGAGGTCACGGCGAGTGTGAGAACCGCTGGATGGACGAGCATATCCGCATCTTTGACGGACGTGCCGTCACCGTAGAGCAAGGCGACCAGGTGGATGCCAATCTCAACAATCTGACATGGTGGATGGAGAAGCACAACGGCTATGCCACGCGAGAGATGGCAGACATGCTGATGATGGAATATGGACTGGATGCGTCGGCACAGGAAGTAGTGCCGAAGTTCTTCGGGACAGAGGAGCAGCGCAAGCGCTGGCTGAAGGTGAAATACATCAAGGCACCGCTATTCATGCGCCCATTCATCAATTTCATGATCCGCTATGTGTTGAAGGCTGGTTTCCTCGACGGCAAGGAAGGCTTTATCTGGCATTTCTTCCAGGGCTTCTCCTACCGCTTCCTTGTGGATGCGAAGATTTTCGAACTGAAGAAACGCTTCGGATTCGACAAGGAAAAGATAAAGGGATATCTCATAGATACTTATATGAAATAAGCAGACAACTATATGAAAGTTTCGATTATAACATCAAGTTACAACCGTGAGAAGACTATTCGCGGTTGTATAGAGAGTGTGTTGGCGCAGGATTATCCTGACATTGAGTATATCGTGGTGGATGGTGCTTCTAAGGACGGTTCGCTCTCAATCATCAATGAGTATAAGGACAGGATAAGTAAGATAATCTCAGAGCCTGACCATGGCATGTACGAGGCTATCAACAAGGGCATCAGGGCTGCTACTGGCGATGTCATCGGTCTGGTACATTCGGACGATTTTCTGTATTCTCCTCAGACTGTATCCAATATAGTGAAGCGGTTTGAGGAAACTCATGCCGATTTTCTGTATGGTGACGGATTGTTTGTGAATGCCGAGAACACGGATAAGGTGGTGCGCAACTGGATTGGTGGCGACTATCGTCTGTGGAAAGTTCGTCACGGTTGGTTGCCGCTCCATCCCACTTGCTACATCAAGCGCAGCGCCATAGAGCGTAAGGGACTGTATAACGAGAGCTATAAGATAGCCGCCGACTCGGACTTCCTCTTCCGCTATCTGCTTGGCGGCGAGTTGAGCGTCACTTATCTGCATGAATATATCGTGAGAATGCGCATGGGTGGACTGAGTACGGACTCCGCTCGAAGGAAGCAGATGTGGAAGGAGGATATCAGAATGTATCAGTCGCACGGCATGAATCCTACATTGACAAAGTTGGAGAAGATGCTGTGGAAGGTGCCACAGTTTATCGGGGCTAAATTCAAGTGATAGGCTCATTATTTGTGAATATACAGAACATCATAAACATCTTAAAATTAGAAAAGTAATGTGGTGGAAAATAATTTTAGGAGTAATAGGATTAGCTGTCGTTGGTTTTATTGGCATGGTCATCAAGATGGCTGTGACAGAGGCTAAAGAAGAAACAAGGGATATAGAAAGAGCAAGTAAAAAGTAACAGATATATCTGGCGAACGGATGCCTCTACCCTTTTTATCATGAGCTACTTTTCGGGAATGGGGCTAAGTAGCCCGTTTTTTACTAATGAAAACAGAGTGTCAAGTATGAGATTGATAGGAATACATATAGATCAAAATAAAATTCATCCTTTTGTCCGTAAATCATTGAAGGATGAATGGTATCCATTTTATGGTGGTATTTCATACCCACCGCACAAGGAAGATATAGAGTCTTGGGATGAGGATTGTATCTTGGATTTGTATGATATAAGTTCGATTTCTAAGATAAAGGTCTCGATTTCGTGTATCGTAGGTAAGAATGGTTCTGGAAAATCAACCTTGTTAGACATCATGTATGCCATTGTCAATAATTTCTCATACACACATTTGCGGGAAAATGTCAATCGATATGGGGTACGGCTATATGTTGCCAAAGGAGTATATGCAAGCCTGTATTATGAATTGGATAGAAAGATTTATGAAGTCCGTTGTGAGGACAAACAAGCAAATTTGTATGAGGATGGCAAACTTGTGGATTTAGAACGAGACCATCCGCGAAGAGTGTTGCATGAATCTTTCTTCTATACTGTAGCCCTGAATTACAGTCTATACAGCTTCAACAAGTTGGATTATTTGTGTTCACAAGACAAGCAAATCAACGGCAAATGGATAGATGGGCTTTTCCATAAGAATGATGCCTATTATACTCCGATGTCTCTGAATCCATTTCGGACAAATGGCAATATTGACATCAACAAAGAAACTGGGCTTGCCCTTCAGCGGTTGTCTGCTTTGGCCCTATACTTTGACTCTAAAGGGAAGAACTTTATTCCTAACTATAAGGCTGTCAAGTTAAAGTATAGACTTCGCCCCAACTACGAGAAGACTCTTATCGACAAGTTTGCTGCTTGGGAAGAACCAGGCAATTTGAGTCTCCTTTATGATGAGTTAAAACGTGCTTATAATAGTTCTGGAATAAACAGGCGAGCCTTGGGAGCAGAGTTGTATAATGACGTGATTAGCTATTTGGCTTATAAAGCTCTAAAAATAGGATTGACTTATGCGGACTTCAAGCGAGAAATGACTGGCGACAGGATAGACCAATATCTTGAAAAAATAGCCGATGACAATTCTCATATAACGTATAAGATTCGACAGTGCCAAGAATTTGCGAAGCATAGTATTTATGAACGTGATGCCAAGTTTCATGAAATTCGTTTGAATGATATATATGGCAACCGTCCAATAGAAACCTACGAGAAAGCGTTTGAGCTACTTCCTCCTACCTTTTACGATATCGATGTGTTGTTTGAAAAAGAAAAGGATACACCCGATGCAACGTGTAAATATGGGGACAGCATTACGTTCAAAAGCATGAGTAGTGGCGAAAGGCAATTGATGTATTCTTTGAGTTCCATATTATACCATATTCAGAACTTGGAAAGTGTGGAAGATGACGTTTTCCGTGTGTCTTATAGGCATATAAACTTGGTATTGGATGAGGTGGAGCTATACAGCCATCCAGAGTATCAAAGGACTTTTGTCGCAGACTTGTTGGATAGATTGTCTTGGCTGGAAATAAACTATCCGATGAAATCCATAAACATATTACTTGTAACTCATTCCCCTTTCATATTGAGTGATATACCTAAGAGTAATATTCTCTATCTGAAAGAGGGTAAGGCTGTTACAGATACGGATTCTTTTGTGAATACATTGGGTGCTAATGTGAATGACATTCTTCACCAGAGTTTCTTTTTGGAAAATGGTTTTATGGGGGAGCATATACAGAGAAAAATCCAATCTCTGATACGCTTTCTCAAATCGGATGATGCAGAGTCTAAGACTAACGAATGGAACATTAAGAAAGCGACTCAATTTATCAATACTCTGGGAGATGAACTTGTTGCATCTCAGCTTAGGCTGCTTCTTGCTAAGAAGCAAATGACGAATAAAAATTCTTATCGTTCTTGGTTAGAACAAGAACTTGAAAGATTGAAGGGAAATGAACCATGAGAAAAATCATAGTGACGGAAGATATTAAATTGTTGGCTGAGAATTATGCCAAAGGTTTAGATAATGGCACGAATCTCAGTGCAAAGCCTTTGGATAATCTGAAAACCTTGAAGGAAACATTGACTAAGAGTACGACAAAAATCATATTCTCTGCTAAACAATCTAATCCGAAAGGCAACAAGAAAAGATCTTTTTCCGCAACGGAATTACCTCAATATGCAGAATACATACAGACTATAATTGATTTATATTCAAGCATTAATAAGTTGTTGCCTTGGCAATATGAGGTTGTCATCCGAAGAATGGAAGTTATATTGAAGCCGGAATATATGAATGCAGCTGTGAAAATAGTCAAGGCAGAGCCTTACTATTTTACAGACTTAATTATCAAGGCGATGGACTATAAGGGTGTAAGGGAAAATATATTTCCCGATTATGTACGTAATGATGTTCTTGGTATCAAGACTTGTATTTATTGCAATGCCCAGTTTGCCATAACTGCAGAAACAGAACCTGCCTTGACTCCTGCAATGATAAAAAAACGTGGTAAAAGAAGAGGAAGAAAGCCACAGCCTCGCCCTGCTATATTGAGGGCGAATTATGAGTTGGATCATAATTTGCCCAAAAGTTCCTACCCATATCTTTGTACGAATTTCTACAACTTAATTCCTTGTTGTTCTTCTTGTAATAAGCATAAAAGTAAATATCCGTTAGATTTTACTCTTTATGCCAAGAATGGTGATGATTTGGAACCGCTTTATTTTGAACTTCCTACGGATGACTTGCTGAAATTCCAACTTCGTCATGTTTGTGGTGGTTTACATGTTGAGTTGAAAGATAGGGTTGGCGGAACTCTTGCAGAAGAGTTTAACAAGAGGTTTGCCATAGATGCCATATATAAGGAGCATTCTGAAGAAATCAGGGAGTTGCTTTGGCGGCACAAGATATATTCATCATCTGGCATTGCAGCCTTGAAAGATGGATTCAAGGATTTGTTCCAAGACGGATTTGACATAGACAGGTTTGTCTTGGGAACTTATGCCGATACCCAGGATGTGTTCAAGCGTCCTCTGACGATAATGAAACAGGATATAATGAAACAATTGATATAATCATGATATTTCAATATTTGTATAAACCGTTTTATGTAATAAGGCTGAATAAAGCTAATTTTACTATATGGTTTTTGTTTACTATTTTGGGCGGAAATTTGGGACTTGCTTCCAATGTGCTGATAAGAAAATACATCAATAATCTGTCACTTATTGATTCTATAGTCTTGGATTACCATAGTGGAAGTTTTTACATATTCTCCATCGTTTTGTTGGCTTCTTCTGTTGGAAACGTACTAATTGATTTTCTTTCAAAGAGAAATACAGATTTTAAGTCTCTAAAAGTAGTTTGGCTCGCTCTGACATTCTTGTTGTCATTGCTGTGTAGTTTAGCATATTCTGTATATATATGTGCACAAACGCCACAGATCAACAATGATGTGTCTGGCGATGTCTTACAATTGATACTTTTTCTTCTCTCAATAGTTTTTAGCACTTATTCTTTTTGTTTAGTCCTCATGGATGCGAATGATTCTGCCTTTGCTTCTATAAGTGACCGATATGAAAGACAAGAAGAGAAGAAAATACAAGAGATAAGTGAGAATGTTTCAAGTATAACTAACGATGGCAATGGTTTGAAATTATGAAAATAATATTTCCTTATATAGAAATAGAACAACCTATTGGTACTTTTTATATGAGTACCATCAATGCAGAAGTTCTTGCACAAATCGTCTCTATTCAACGCCGAAACGAGAAAGAAAAGCAAAATTTGTTTGGAAATAATCGTCTTCCAAAAGATGAGGAAGGTGTTCAAAGAGAACAATCCAAGGAGCGAGTTGAAAGTATTAGCAAATATTGCCAAGATCCCGATGCAACCTTTCCTACTCCTATTATTATTAGTATATATCGAGATAAAGAATATACAGACAATGGACATGAGTTCATTTTTGATATAGATGAATATGACACAATAGGAGATGTTATAGATGGTCAGCATCGTTTGTTGGGAATTATGAAATCTAAAAGAGCCGTGGACTTTAATCTGCCTGTGGTCTTGATGTTTAATTTGACCATGGAAGAAAAAGCATACGTGTTTTCTATTATTAATAGTACTCAGACCAAGGTCAGTATGAGTTTGATTTATGATTTGTTTGATTTGTCAAAAACACGAAGTTTTCAAAAGACAGCTCATGAAATTGCTCGTTCTTTGAATAAAATGAACAACTCGCCATTTTTTAACAGGTTGAAGATGCTGGGTAAAAAAGATGATAATCAATATTATGCAACCTTATCGCAAGGAACTTTTGTAACCCAATTACTTTCTTTGATGACGAAAGATCCAAATGGCGAGAGAAGTGCTCTGAAAAGAAATAAGCCACTACCAAAAGATGAACATTTGCCTTTGCGTCAATACTTTTTGGAAGGAAAGGATGATGTTATTTTAAAAATAATTCTTAATTGCTTTTCAGCATTAAAAGTCATATTTCCTGATGAATGGAAAAATCCTGATCGGAACATATTATGGAAGACTACAGGATTTGGTGGCGTAATAAAAGCTTTTCCAAAAATTTACAAATATGGTATTGTAGAGAATGATTTATCACAATCTTTCTTTGAAAAAATATTTGCTTCATTCAAAGAATATATGCAAGTGAACAATAAAGACTTTACGAGCAAATTCTATTCTGGCGGTGGAGAGCAACTTCAAGGAAAGTTATGTCAAGATATTCTCAGGGCTAATAATTTATAAGAATGCTGCTTATGATACGCAATGGTACTGTAGTTGATGTTGAAACATACTGTAAAGATAGGAAAAGACCAACTGACAAGGAAAATCTGAGATATATCTTGGAGGTGGGTAATGAGTGTCCCATGTGTGGAAAGATTATAACTGATTTTTCCGCTGATAAGCATAAACTTTATGAGGTCGCTCATATATATCCCAATAGCCCGACTGAAAAGGAAATGTCTGTATTGTCAGACGTGGAAGTGTTGGGGGAAAATTCTGAAAGTTTTGAGAACAAAATAGCATTGTGTAGAGATTGCCATAAAGAATATGATGAGCATAAGACAATAGAAAAATATAATTCAATGCTTAATTTGAAGAAGAAACTTTTACAAAATAGCAAAGCCCAAACTGCATTGTCGCATAATGTGGTAGAGAAAGAGTTGTTGGATGTAGTTCAACAAATATCTTCTTTATCAACGAATTCTGATTCTATTTCTGAAATGGAACCATTGTCCTATACTGTGATGAGCGTAAAGGCCAAAATACCTTCCAACAATCTTCTTCGAACTGATGTTGAAGGATTGGTTTCAAACTATTTTTTATATTTGAAAGATTTATTCAAAAGTTTGGATGAGATTAGTTTTGAAACAATTGCTGCATCTTTCAAACATTCCTATTGCCAAGCCCTAAAAGAACAATTGAATCAAGAAGAAATTTTTGAGTCACTTATTGATTGGGTGAAATCAAAAACACGTTGTTCAAGAACTGTTGCACGAATCCTTGTTTCATATTTTATACAGAATTGTGATGTATATGGAAAAATATCCCGATAAATTGTATTCTGTGCCAGAAAGTGTAGTCGGAATCATGCTGCAAATTATGGAGATGATTCCTGATAAAGGAATATTGTTGAACGATTTAAAAGAGTTGATGTCAAATGTTGACACTAATGATTTTATAGATGCTCTTACCTGTCTTTATGCCATACAAGCAATAAAATACAATTCATTTTATTTTATCGAAAAATCATGTTGAAAGAAATATTCTGCTCAAAATTTAAACAGCCCAAAATAGAGTTTCATAAGGGACTAAATGTTATATTAGGCGATAACAATGGTTCCAATTCCATAGGTAAAAGTACGATGCTTCTTATAATAGACTATGTGTTTGGAGGTGATACTTATGCAAAGAGTGATGTAATAGACCATATTGGTCAACATGAAATTTGTTTTTGTTTTGAATTTGGGGAAGTTAATTCTTATTATAAGAGAAAAACAGCACAAAGTAAAACGGTATTTGTGACAGATGCGCATTATGAGAATGAAAAGGAAATATCTTTAGATGATTATAAAAAACTCTTACTTCAGTTTTATAACATAGATGATGAAAACATATCCTTCCGCAATATTGTAGGTCTATATTCTCGCATTTATGGCAAGGATAATTGCAATGAAAAATTTGTGTTGAGTGCATATTCTAAACAGTCTTTCGATGATTCAATATCGTGCCTTATTAAAATCTTTGGTAAATACCCTGAGATACAAAATCGAAAAGAAGCAAAAAAGAATAGTGAAGAACGATATAAAACTTTTTGTGCTGCTGTTAAAATGGATTTCATAAAAGTGTATTCAACTAAAAAAGATGTTGATGAAGCCGAAAAAACATTGTTGCTTGAAAAAAATGATTGTTTGGCACTTGAACATCAACTATTAACAGATACATCAGTGTTAACTCCTGTTCAACTTCAGACAATTTCTGATTTGAAGGATGAAATGGCAAGAGTTTTGGCTTTGAAATTTTCTCATAGAAGTAAATTAGGAAAATTACAAGTCAATATAGGAAAGCTAAAGAAAAAAGTTGCCATTGATATAGAAAGACTTCAAATTTATTTTCCTTCTATCAATATAAACGAGATTGAAAAAATCAATGAATTTCATGAAGGCTTAGTTAATGAACTTAACAAGACAATTCTCAAACAAATCACAAAAGAAAAAGAAATATTAGAATCAATAGAGAAAGAAGAAGAGGTAATAAGAAATAAGATAGATTCCGTTATTTCACTGAACCAAGCAAACAAAGTTGTTTTGGATAAACTTATTGAGTTGAGAAAAAGTGTTGATAATAAAGAAAAGGCAATCGCTGATTATAAGAGACGTGAAGACTTGAAAGCAGAGAAAAAAGATGCAAAAGATATGTTTGAGAAAACTCAGAACCTAATTCTTGCTGACATTCAGAACAAATTGAACAATGAAATTTCAATCTTGAATGAAAAGGTTGAAGGAAAAGAAAAGCAAGTTCCTTTGTGTTCGTTGTCATCAAAGAGCTATACATATTTATGTCCTGATGATAGCGGAACTGGAACAAACTTTAAAAATTTAGTCTTATTTGATTTGGCTATATTGGCTTTGACTATGCTTCCATTTGTTATGCACGACACCTTACTTTTGAAAAATATTGAGAAAAAGAGAATGGATGCTATCATGAAATTATATTCGCAAGAAAAGAAAAAACAAATATTTATTTCTTTTGATGAATTGGCAGATTATAGTCCTACAACACAAAAGATAGCTGAAGAATATAAAGTCCTCATTTTATCTCCTGGAGGAAATGAATTATTCGGAATATCTTGGAGTAAGAAAATAACAGAAAAACATAATTAGAACTAAAATAGACGATGATACAATCCTACACAAAATATAAACAATTTCACTCATTGGTTGTAGCCAAGGAGAATGGGAAAGCCGTTCGAAGCGGCTTGGACTTTCTGCGCTTAGTGGCAGAAGAATATAGCCGCTTGGAAGTGTATAACAATCAAGAATGTGATGGCGATGATTTCTTCACTTATCAAGTGGAGAAAGAACTGGCACAGGTGTTGAGAGACGAGGCTACTCCTATTGAATCTGTTGCTGTGGCTCAGAAAGACATGGCCGAAATTGAGAAGATTGAGGCATACGATGATTATTGCCTGTGTTTCTTTGACCATATCCGTGAGGCTATCAATTTCCGATTGGCGGATGCGGATACATACCTTGCAGACCTTGACAAGCAGATAAAGCATCATACCTACGAATACAAGAAATTGGTGAATGACGAAAACTTTGACCAGTTGAGCTCTCTATTCAGATTCGAGGAGTTGGGCAAGTTGCTCATCAAGAAGATAGAGTGTCTGTGGACTCATGGTAGAGAGAATGAAGTGGATGGCATTATTGTTTCAGCATAATCCGTTCTATACGGTCAACCAATTGCCGATGGATGAGCAGAAATTAATTGCTCAACTCATCAATCTGAAATTTGACGAGTGTGTTGAAGTGCCAAGAAATAACGAGAAGCATCTTATGATGCAAAAAGTTCATTTGGTGGTGACATACGAGGATGGCAATACTTGGAAGTTATTTATGCCTGATTGCATAAGGACAATACTAAGAGATACTACGGAAAGTCAGATTGGTGATTATAGAGAAGCGTGAGGAACTTTGCAAAATACAAGCGAAATATTCATGGTCTTCTGATAAGAAAAATCCTGTACAGCAGAGCATCGCCGATGCCTTGATGTATATAGTATTTATGAAATTGGTATAACATCATTATTGGTTCTTAGACATTGTTAATGGCGGATATCAGTCTATTTGATTACCAAGAGGATATGAAGGAACGGATTGAGAAGGCGTTACGCCTTCATCAGTCCGTGATGTCACAAATGCCGACGGGAACAGGAAAAACATACCTGTTAACAGCTGTCATAGACTCTTGCGTGAGCAACAATCCAATGGATAAAGTATGCGAACAGTTGATAGAACCAGGCAACTATTATGACATGAAGTTCTTGCAATGATATTCAGCTTTTTGATTATCAAGAGAACATTGTGACAGCAGTGTTTCTCGTATTCGGGCGTTTCGGATGGTTTGGCAATGATGCTCGTATCGGTCGGCGCAGATGTTCGTATCGGTCGGCGCGGATGTCCGTATCGACCGACGCAGATGTCCGTATCGGTCGACGCAGATGTCCGTATCGACCGACGCGGATGCTCGTATCGGTCGACGCGGATGGTTTTAGCAGTGCTTCAACTCCATATCCCTTCGCGATTTTGACTTGATTACGAGCCATACGCCACTGAAGACGAGCACTACAGCCACGGCTTGCTTCCACGTGAAGAGACACATGCCGCAGGCGATGCTTACTGATACCGCCACCACGGGCTGCATATAGTTGTAGATGCTCACCACGGTGGGGCGCAGCGTGCGTTGCGCCGTCTGCATACACAGGTAGGCGATGTAGGTGCCGAAGAATACCACGAAGCCTGTTTCGAGCCATGTCTTGAGGCTGACAGCCTGCCAGTCGGTAGACGCGGCGTGCGAGCCGAGGAACGGCGTGAGCAGAATCGTAGCCCACGTGAACATCCACTTGCTCATGGTTATCGGACTGTAGCGTTTCAGAATGCTGCGATAGAGCGAGAGGTAGAGCGCGAACGACATCTGCGCAGCCACGCACAGCAGGTCGCCACGTATGTCGCCGATGCGCGAGTCGTTGGCTACGGCGGTGCTGGCTATCAGGATGACGGCGCCCGAGCAGCCTACGCCCACGCCTAACGCCTTGCGCCCCGTGATGGGTTCCTTCAGAATGAGTGCTGCGAATATCATTGCGAAGATAGGCAGCGATGTGGTTACGATGGCGGCGTTGGACGGGGTAGTGATGCTCAGACCGATGGTGAAGCAACACTGGTTGCACACGAGTCCGAATACGCCGGCTCCGCAGAGCACGAAGATGTCCTTGAGCGGCACATGCTCGTGCTTGGTGAAGAGCGATGTTATCCAGAAGAACACCGCTCCGCCCAAGGCACGCAGATATACCATATTCAGATTGTCCACCCCGCTGAGCATCGCGTCCTTGCCGATAGGAGCCATGAGACCCCAAATAGCGCAGGCGAAGAGGATGGCGAGGTGGGCAATCAGTACGCGTTTGTTCTGCATTGCGTCTATACGAGGTGAGCGATGAGGTCCTCACGCTCGCCAGCGAGCATGTCTATAACAGGAATTTCGACCATTGTGTAGCAGCCCGGCTGCTGGCGCATTGTGGCGCGAGCCACGTTGACGAGCACCTGACCGGTGAGCGCAGGGTTGTTGATGCTCATGGTGAACTCCATGCGCTGGTTCTGAGTCTTGCCGCTCACGCCCTTGCGTGTGAGATGTACGCCGTGACCCATATCGCGCACGGCATCAACCGACTGCACGGCGAACACGTGAGTCTCGTCGTTAGAGAAGTAGGGGTCTGCCTTTATAGCTGCCGTAACGTCTTCGAGCTTCGCTCCCTCCTCGAGTTCTACGTAAACCATGCGGCGGTGCAAGCCTTCGCCCTTCGGTATTGTCATAGACAGAGCATCCTTCACGCCCTCCTTGGAGCGCACGCATACGCTGTGGCCCATCGACATACCTGGTCCGAAGTTGGTGTAGCTGAGGCCCTTCGGTGCGAGGCTCTGCATCAGAGTGCGCACGATGGAGTCGGAACCCGGGTCCCAACCAGCAGCGATGATGCTCACCGTACCGTTCTTCTTGCACTCCTCAGAGAGAGTGCGACGGTAGTCGACGATAGAAGTATGTATGTCGAAGCTGTCTACGGTGTTGATACCGAGTGCTGAGATCTGCTTTGCGTACTCCTCGCACGAGCGTGTCGGAGTAGCAAGGATAGCCACGTCTACGTCCTTCAGCTCGCGGATGTCCTTAACAACCTCGTACTGTGCCAGTTCGGCAGGTTTGTTCTCGGCACCGTGACGGCGCACCACACCTGCAATCTCAAAGTCGTCGGCAGCCTCAAGCGCCTGAATCGCATACTGACCGATGTTGCCGTATCCCACTACGGCTGCTCTAATCTTTTTCATGTCTTTCACTTTATTATAATTAATAATATACGTAACACATCGTATTGTGGATGTGTTGCATCGTTCTTGATGAGTGCAAAGTTATAGAAAATCATTAAAACAACTTCTTCCTGTATGACGTTTTTTTATGTATTTTACTGTCTGTTAGGTAAAATCATCAAAAATAGGTATTTCATAATTCGCTGATTATGCTTAATTTTGCAACCATAAAATAAAAATACTCAACGACAATGAAAAAGAAATATCTTGGCAAGACCATCGGGTCGTTGCTTATAGTACTTCTTATGATGCCGTTAGGGCACGCACTTATGATTCTGATGGAGCACTTCCTTGAGCCGACAACGCTTCACTATTCGGCGTTCTTGATGGGCTTCGTAGGACTCGTAATCACCATAGCCGGTGTGTTCGTGAAGGGCGACACACGCCAGACCTGCTTCGGACTCGCCGGAGCCTTGCTCTTTTGGACAGGTTGGGTGGAGTTTTTGTTCGCTTACTTTGCGCAGCGTTTCGGCGTTCACTGCGATCTTGTGGGCAATGGCGTTGTGCAGACCATGACCGAATATGTCAACGGTGTCGGCGTAAACCATACGTTCACGATAGACGGAACGTCGCTTGAAGAGTTCTCGCGTGCCGACCTTAAGGCGATACGCGGCTCCCGACCGGAGTATCTCATCATGCCTGCCACCTTCGGCATGTGGATGATGTTCGTAGTGATGTACACCTTTTGCACCCGCACCGGCTGTCTGTTCATCCGCTGGGTACAGCGGCATTGCGGAATAAACGAAAAGGTGGAGTTGCGACCTATGGCGTATCATCCGAGCATAGTGATGTTCATGGAGTGGAACATCATGATGTGGGGACTCTACATGCTGCTTATGTTCTGCTACGACCCCGTATTCCTCGGCGACCATCACCCCGTGACCTACGCCGTTGCAGCCATCTGCCTCATCGGTTCGGCACTGATGTTCAAGAAGCAGCTCTACATAAAGCAGTGGGGACGCAACCTGCGCATGGCTTACGCCACGGTTATAGTGTTCTGGACCTTCGTGGAGGTGATTGCACGCAACGGACTCTTCAAGGAGATATGGGTCGACCCGATGAATCATGTGGTGGAGATGAGCGCAGTGCTCGCCATCTTCGTGGCGCTCATAGGGGGCAGCTGGATGTATAATGTGAAGGATGCTGAGGCTGACGCGAAGTTATTGGCATAGTTTATACATTATATAATATACAGCAATAGTAAAAGACAATATATAATAACATTAAAAAACAAAAATAATAACAACTCTTTTTATGAAAAGAATTTTTACTCTCTTGTTCGCTGTTCTCACAGCAACAACAATCATGGCACAGATGCACGGACCAATGAAGTTTGTAGGCGCTTCAAAAATGAGCGTATCAACAATGAACATTGATAATCCCAGTGACACAATATTGTTCGCTATGAACGGCATGGAGTCGGGCAACATCACTCTGCCTGCTATGAAGGGTATGCAGACAATACCATCGTTCACCATCAGCGGTGCTAAATTCACGTTGGGCGAGAACCATGTCGTTACGTTTGCCGACCAGACTTTCAGCACAAAGGTGAAAGTGGACGGAGCCGAGAAGAACATCACCGGCTCATCGCTTTCGGGCACATACAACATGGCAGACAACTCGCTCATGCTTACAGTTGTGTTCCAGTACGGCAAGATGCCGATGTCTATGACATACAGCGTGAAAGGCTACTACGTTAAGGCGGTGTCTAACCCCATCACTGTTACAGTAGGCGGACAGTTCACATACAACAACGACAATGTTACATACGAGTTGCGTAGATACAAGGACGGCGGAACAGACAAGCTCGACGTTACTGTTCCTTCCTATTCGCTCGCAAACACCGTCATGGGCGACCTCACACTCGGCACATACACCGTGAAGGGACTCGTTTACGATGAGGCGCAGGGCGGCTACTACCGCGACTATAAGAACGACGGACTCTCGTTCCACTTCAAAGCCGTGAAGAACGGCGCGACAGCAATGGACAAGGACTACGAGTTCGCTAAGGAGAAGGCTAACAACATCCTCGTGAAGTACGAAGGCAGCAACGTAAGCTCTATCGTCAACACCTTCCAGGTGGGAACCATGCCTTTCGGTATCGTGTCTGTGTTCAGTGGTGCAACAACATCAATAAACAACATCACCACAACGCCGTCTCACGATTTCAACACCACATCGTCTCAGCAGTACAACCTCGCCGGTCAGCGTGTGGACAACAACTATAAAGGCATTGTTATTGTCAACGGTAAGAAGTATTTGAGAAAATAGTATAATGATTAAAAAAGCCATTTTACTTGCTGTTGCAACTGTGAGCATACACATGCTCACAGCCTGCAACGGCATTTTTGATGATATATACGACCAGCCTAAGCCGGTTGTGCCGGCGAAGGGACAGCTCGTCATCGATGCTACGAGCTGGACCGACTGGTATTATGTCTCTCTGCCACGCCTGCAGCGACTTGCAGAGGAGGGCGACGAGGACGCTCTGCTTAAGGCTCAGAGCGAGTTCGAAAAGCACCCGATACCCTTCACGCTTAGCGAGGGCAGCGAGTGGGACGGACGTTCGGGTCAGTATCTGTACTGGTTCGACGTGTGGGGTGAAGGCATACAGAACAACGAGTTCCGCCAGCTCACCAAGACCGACGCTCAGCAAGACCCCGAGGAGTGGAGCTTCGCCGTACACCGCAACAACGTGCGCACAAACGGTGGCGCTGTCTACGAGACACAATACACATCCTTCGACCAGCTGCCCGAGTCGAGCACCGAATTCGCCAACAAGGAGTTCACCGCCGACGAGTGGAGCGAGAACGAAGTGTGGAGCAGTCAGGAACAGATGCTGCTAAGTCTTGTGCCGTCGCAGGGCATCAATATTAATAAGGTGCTCTCGTCGTGGCTTGAGTTCAAGTTCAACGTGCCCCCCGACTACATCCACAACAAGCATGTCTTCATCCTGCGACTCGCCGACGGCACCTACGCCGCTCTGCAGCTCGCCAACTACATATCGCCCGAAGGCAAAAAGTGCTTCCTGACCATTAATTACAAGTATCCGTATTAAGAAGTTGTGGTGGTGAAATGGTGAGGTGTTAAGATGTTGAGATGTTGAGATTTGTACATACGCAACCAGCTTCTGTGAATTCTGTGAATTCCGTGGGATAACAGCGCACCCTAACATCTGTGCAGATCTGTGACATCCGTGGGAGAAAAAAAGCATCCTGACATCTGTGCTGATTTGTGACATCCGTGGGGAAACAAATGCATCCCGCCATCTGTGTAAATCTGTGAAATCTGTGGGAAACTCACAAGACTGCGTGGGTATGGCAAGATGCCATACCCTCCTATAATTAAAAATACAAAAAGATAAATGATAAAAAACATAATACTTCCGCTCGCTCTTCTCGCAACCGCGCAAGCGGCGATGGCGCAGGCTGACCCAGAACTCGACGATGTGCAGCTCGACTCCATCTTTCGCCATTACGAACTGGAGGAAGTGGTGGTGACCGGCACACGCACACCGAAGTTTCTGAAGGACACGCCGATACAGACACGTGTCATCACGTCGCGCGACATAGCCCGCACCGATGCCACGAACGTGCAGGATTTGCTGCAGCAGGAGTTGCCCGGCGTGGAGTTCTCCTACTCGATGAACCAGCGGACCCACCTCAACTTCGCCGGATTCGGCGGACAGGGCATCCTCTTCCTCGTAGACGGCGAGCGTCTCGCAGGCGAGTCGATGGACGATGTCGACTTCTCGCGTCTGCTTATGGCTGGCGTGGAGCGTATCGAGATTGTGAAGGGCGCATCGTCGGCGTTGTACGGCAGCAGTGCAGCTGGTGGAGTGGTGAACATCATCACAAAGAACGCCACCGAGCCGTGGACCCTGAACCTGAACGCACGCTACGCCAAGCACAACGACCAACGCTACGGTGGCGTGTTCGGACTCAGCTCGAAGCACTGGAGAAATGCGTTCAGTGCTAACTATCACAACAAGGACAACTACAACGTGACGAGTGCCGCCAACCCCGTGACACGTGTCATCTCCACCATCTACGGCGAGCGCACCGTCGACTTCAAGGACAAACTGACATGGCGACCCTCCGACCGACTGAGCCTCGGAGCACGTGCCGGCTACTTCTTCCGCGAGACAACACGCACCGTGAACCTGCCCGAACGCTATCGTGACTTCTCTGGCGGTCTGCGTCTCGACTGGTTGATTACCAAGGACGACAACCTGCAGGCGAGCTACGCTTTCGACCAGTACGACAAGTCGGACTATCAGCAGCTGCGCCACCTCGACATACGCGACTACAGCAACGTGCAGAACACGGTCCGACTGCTCTACAACCACTCGTTCGGCGAGACAGCGATGCTCACCGTCGGTGCCGACTATATGCACGACTATCTCTTTAACACTTATCTCGCCGGCGCAGCACGCGAGCAGGACTGCTACGACGTGTTTGCGCAGTACGACTGGAACATCACCGACAAACTCGAAGCCGTGGCTGCCGTGCGCTACGACTATTTCTCCGATCAGTCGAACTCGCAGCTTACGCCAAAGCTCAACCTCCGCTATAAGCCCAACCACCGCCTCGTGCTGCGTGCAGGTTACGGCATGGGCTTCCGTGCGCCGTCGCTGAAGGAACGCTACTATAACTTCGACATGGCTGGCATCTGGATTGTCGAGGGCAACGAGAATCTGAAAGCCGAAAAGAGCCACAACTTCACGCTCTCTGCCGAATACTCACGCGCCAACTGCAGCCTTGCCGTGTCGGCATATTACAATAATGTAATAAACAAGATTTCTACATCGGCGCCCTATTTCAAGTCGAAAGAAGACAAACTGCCCTATCTGCCCTATACCAACCTCGCCAACTACAGAGTGTTCGGCGCAGACGTTAGCATGCAGGCACGCTGGCAGAACGGCATCTCGGCACGACTCAGCTACGCTCACACCAAGGAGCGCCTGCCGAAGGACAAGGACGGCAACACCATAAACAACCAGTACATACCGGCACGAGCCCATGCTCTGAACGCCAACGTCGACTACGACCATCAGTTCACGAAGCGCTACGGCATATACGCTTCGCTCAACGGACGCTTGCTTTCGGGTACGGAGAACGTGGAGTTCAAGAACTACTACGACGTGACCGAGGGCACGGTGCGTGTGAAGTATCCTGCCTACACCCTCTGGAAACTCTCGCTCACGCAGCGTGTTGGCAAGGCGGTGAGCATAACCACCGCCCTTGATAACCTCTTCAACTATCGTCCGAAGCACTACTACCTCAATGCGCCGCTCACCGACGGCATAACGTTCCAGGTTGGCGTGTCGGTTGATATCAACAAACTTTAGGGGGTGCACTTGTCTCCGCTTAGGAGGGTATGGCATCCCTGCCATACCCACGCAGCCCTAAGCCCTCAATGTGCCCCTAAGAACAACACAAACGGCTCGGTTGGTGCAGCAGAGACTGCTGCACCCCCTAAGAAGTGCACCAACTAAGCATAATATTGTTTAACAACTAAAAAATATGGTACTTTCAAATCTACAGCATAGCGACCGTATCGAGTCGCTACACCCGTTGTTCAAGACCGTGTTCGACTACGTGAAGTCGCACGACTTGCTAAATACTCCTTGCGGACGCATAGAGTTGCAGGGCGACGACCTCTTCATCAACAACGTCAACCCCGAGTGCGTAGCAGCCGACAAGCAAGTGCTTGAGGTGCACCGTCAGTATATCGACATCCACATCCTCCTCGAAGGCGAGGAGACCATCGGCTGGAAAGCTATCGAGGACTGCACGAACGAGACGAAACCCTACGATGCCGAAGCCGACTGCGCTCTCTATGCCGAGCCTGCTTCCGCTTACGTGAAGCTCCACCCCGGCGAGTTCCTCATCGTGTGGCCCGAAGACCCACACGCACCGGTGATTGGCGAGGGAAAGATTCGCAAGTTGATTGTTAAGGTTAAGCTTTAGTAGTTGAGAGTTGAGAATTGAGAGTTGAGAGTTATGATTACCTTTATAGCTGAAATTCAGTGACAATAATTTTCAGCAATATTGTGTATTATAGCTTTTAGCAAAATATATTAACTTCATTGCATATCATAACTCTCAATTCTCAACTAAGATAATATCTTCGCAGCCGATCTTCTTCCAGTCGAACCCAGCCACCAGTTCTTCAGCCGTCACCCTATTGGGCGACTCCTGCAGTCCTGCCTTATAAGCCAACAAGCCTATAATATCCTCTGCTTCGAAGCGCGATCGTAAAGCCTCCAGGTCGAGACTGCGGTCGCGCTTCGACAGTCTCTGCCCCTCGGTGTTGCAGAGCAGCGGCAGATGAGTGAAGCGCGGCGGAGCAAATCCCAATTCCTTTGCCAGATAAATCTGTTGCGGCGACGAGAGCAGCAAGTCGCGACCGCGCACTACCTCCGTGATGCCCATCAGCGCATCGTCCACCACCACCGCCAGCTGGTAAGCCCACGCCCCGTCCTTGCGTCGCACGATGAAGTCGCCGCATTGCGTCGTCAGGTCTATGGTCTGCTCGCCGTAGTGTCCGTCGACGAACGACACGATGCCCTCGCCCTCCTCCGGCACACGCATACGTATAGCCGCCGGTCCGCTATGCGTCCCCGGCTTCAGATTGCGACACGTACCTTTATACACCACGCGCCCGTCGCTCTCGTGCGGAGCCTGCGTAGCCAATATGTCCGCACGCGTGCAGTAGCACGGATACGTCATACCACGGTCAGCAAGTTTCTGCAGCTCCGCCTCGTATATCTCGCCACGCTCGCTCTGATAGAACGGACCCTCGTCCCACGTCAGGCCGAGCCATTCGAGGTCGCCCATAATCAAGTCGGCATACTCCATACGCGAACGCTGCGGATCAATATCCTCAATACGCAGCACCCATTTGCCACCCTGCGCCTTTATCGAAAGCCACGACAGCAACGCACTGAACACATTGCCCAGATGCATACGTCCCGTCGGCGACGGCGCAAAGCGACCCCTCTCTATATATTCCTTATTGCTCATCTTTGTTTTATTAGGAGGGTAGGGCATCTTGCCCTACCCACGCACCCTTCTTTAGTATTAGGAGGGTAGTACATCTTGCCCTACCCACGCACCCTCGCACTGCTATATAATGACAGCTTAAAGGCTGCGTGGGTATGGCAAGATGCCATACCCTCCTATATTAGTCTGCAAAATTATAAAGAATAATCGGTTTGAGCGTAAGTTGTTGCAATAATATTCAGTTTTATTACAAATCGATACTTATTAGCCGAATAAAACTACAAATTAGCCGAATGTTTCGGTTCGTTCTGCGGATTTATTTGGAAGGTTACAAAAGTTTTCTATACCTTTGCGGTGTGTTTGAATAGAAACAATAAGAAAATGAAAGGACCGAGCGCGTGAATCGTCACGTCGCCCGGTCTTTTTTGTGTTTAAAAACCTTGCCAACCTATTTACGAAACAGTTACATATAGCAAAACCGCCCGGATAGGCGTCGTTTCCGACTGTCCTATCCGAGCGGTTTATATATAAATGTATAAGTGGTATTCTATACGTGTAGCATTAGATTTGCACCTTCACGGTTGTAGCCTGAGCATTGCATACTACAGTGACGAGATATGTGCCCTTTGCGAGTTCCACCTTTGCCTTGTCGGCAGTAGTGGTGAGTCCGCTAACAACGCGTCCCTCAAAGTCGCTCACGAGGATGCGCTTTGCGAGTCCTGCAGTCTCCGGCATATTGATCTTAACGCAGTTCTTGCCAGCAACAATGCTGAAATCCTTTGCTGCAACCGTAGAAGCTACGCCGTCAACCACCTTCTTCTCAGCCAGACGGAACACACGTGTAGCGTGCTTGCGTACGTCGGTTGTGAATGTACCCGTAGCCTCGCCTGCCTCAGCGTTCTCCATAACGTCGCGAACGGTGTATGTCTTTGTCGGGTCGAGAGCCGGAATAGCTGTGAAGTCGAATGTAGCCTGCTTCTCAGAGTTTGACATATTGGTTACAGAGAGAGCCACGTCGCCGTTCTCGCAGTCCTTAGCGAAGACAACGAGGTTGTCAGCTTCAGAGATAAGGTCGCCCTGCTGACCCATGCGGTCCTGGTTGAGAGCGATAAGCTCCTTGTTGCGCAGCAGCTTGAAGTCGGCATCGGTGAGGGTGTTCTTGCTCGGGTCGAACGACAGAGCCATCGGCGAAGACCACATACACCAGAGAGCGAACTGTGTAGCATACTCGTCGTCGGTCATACCAGCACCAGTGCCACCGCAGAGGTCGTTAGACGACTTACCCGTAGCGTGCAGACCGGTGCAAAGCATATCCGAGTCGTTGAAGCGGTTCACACCCTGATAAGCAGCGAGGTTCTTCATAGCCTCGATGCTCTGCACAACGCCTACACCGCTACCGGAACCTGTCCAGCAGTCGCGTACGTCCTGCGAGATGCGCCAGCAGCGTCCGCCTACCTCAGCACCCCATTTCCACGGTTCGCGCACGCCCCACTCGCAGATGTAGAGCATAGTGTTGTTGCCAGCAGCAGCGAAAGCGTCAGCAAGAGCTTTGTAGCGCTTCTTGGCTGTCTCTACGTCGTCCGGCGCATAGCAGTAGTCGCACTTCACAACGTCTACGCCCCACTCGGCGTATGTCTTGGCGTCGATTTCCTCGTAACCATACGAACCAAATGCGCCAGCACATGTTCTGTCAGCAGCGTCGGTATAAAGACCGAACTTCATGCCGTTCTGGTGAACATAGTCGGCAACAGTCTTCAGACCGTTCGGGAAGCGTGATGCATTAGGCTGCGGTGTGCCGTCAGCCTTGCGTGTGCCCTGCCAGAGGTCGTCCATCATGATGTGGTTCCAACCGCACTCGTACAGACCCTTGTTCTGGAAGAGTTCTACAGCCTGCTCAATAATTTTCTGTGAGATGTTGCCCTGAACCGAGTTCCAAGAGAGCCAGCCCATGAACGGCACGGGGTGCTGCAGAGAGCTTGATACGGTGAGTGTTACGTCCTCCGATGTTGTCTCGCCGTCTACTGTGACGTTAATCTGATATGTATATACGCCTTCTTCAGCAACTACGCCCTCAACGATATTGCGGTCAGCGTTCCATGTAAGACCTGCAGGCAGATTGCTTACAGAGAGCTGAGCACCGGTAACGGTAGAGCGAACCTTCTGCATGAAGCGAACGTTAGGCTGCGAGAACACTGTTGTAGCACAAGCGAGCTTTGTGGTGAGCTCTTCTGCGCTCACGATGCACGGACGTGTAGAGTTCTGATCCTGGAACACGAGGTAAGCGTTAGCCCAGTCGATGTGGTCGCAAGTGTTTGTGCCGTCGTTGCCGTTTGATGTCTCAAGATAGAGATACTTCCAACCGCTGAGGTTGTCAGCGTGGATGTCTACCGACTGGTTTGAGAAGCGGTTGATAGTACCCTTAGCCACGTCCTCTGTAGCCCCACCTTCAGCCTTTACGTAAACATGATAATCGAAGTTGCCAGCCTCCTTCACCTCGTCGTCAACGCCGAGCACAGTGTAGAAGTCGGTTACCGATCCGTTGAGCTTGATGATAATCTGCGACGGTCCGTGTGTGCCCACTCCGCTCTCGTATACCTTGCCACCAATGGTGATATTATTGCCGTCGATGCTCTTGTCCTTCTTCGGAGTGTGGTTCTCCCAACCGCACTTGGTCTTTTCTATTTCGAGAGAAGACAGACGGATGTATTCCTGACCCAAAGGAGCATCAGGGATAGTGACTACGTTAGAGCCACCCTGCCACATGTCCGACTCGTTGATGAGCTGCGGAGCTGTGCCAGCGTACTTGAAGTAAGCGTCGCCGAGATCCACGTGGTCGCCCCATGCCTCTTCGCCCTTGTCGAAGTTGAGAATAAGATACACTGCGCCAGTAAGGTCAACATCAATCGTTGTGCCAGCTGCGTCGTTAACAGTGATAGTGCCACTCTTCACAGTCGTAGCCTGCTTGCTGCTGTTGTAAGTAGTGACAGTGTAGTCAACGATGCCGTGCTTAGCCTGAGTAGGTGCTGCTGCATCAATACCGAAAATAGCGTGAAAACTTTTGGCACCATTCACCTTCACCACAAATTTTGAAGGAGCATGTGTGCCAACACCCGTTGTGTAGGTGTTGCCGGCTATAATAAGCGGTGTACCAAACGTAGCCTTGTCGGCATACACCTTGTTCTTATTATCGTCGTTGAAATAAGTGACAGTAGTCAGGTCGAGCGAACTCAACAGACATACGTCGTTACCAGTTGGGGGGGGTAATTGTCTCTGCTTTAGCATCAACAATGCCCAACACACTGACAAGAAGCAAACCTATCAGTGCGCTTACGTTACGTAAAAGTTGTTTCATTGTTTTTTAATTAAAAAATTGATTTGTTGTATAATAGAATTTCTGCAAAGTTACCTATTATTGTCTGATTGGCAAAACATTACATCATGTTTTAACATAAAAAAGGTTCGTGGCGACAACATGGCATGTGTCTATTTGCTTAATAGCAAAATTATTTGTAATTTAGCAACATAAAAACCAGACAATTCGCATGGAACCTAAATATAATATGAACAGATGAAGATACACCAGAAACTACACCAATACATATTTGCTGCGTCGGTCGTCTCGCTGCAAGTACCGGCATCTGCCACTGCTCAGGTGCAGGAGCTGAACGTGCAGCGCGACACAATCCCCACATATCTGAAGGTACAGAACAAAGGTATCGTAAACAATGCGCTCGACGTGTTGAACGGCAATGCAGCCGGTGTTAACGTTACGTCGAACGGCATGGACCGTATGGCGCAGCTCTCGTCGGTGCGAGTGCGCGGCACCACGTCAATAGTAGGAGGCAACGACCCGCTCGTCATCATCGACGGCGTGACAAGCGACATCGCCACGCTCTCCACCATTTATCCTGCCGACATCGAGAGTTTCTCGGTGCTGAAGAATGCCGCAGAGACCGCACTCTACGGCTCGCGTGGTGCATCGGGCGTTATCGAGGTGAAGACAAAAAGGGGCACAGGCAAAGGGTTCCAGATATCTTACGAGACAAACATCGGACTGGAAGCCATGGCAAAGAAACTCGACATGCTGTCGGCTGACGAATATCTTGCTACTGCCAAACGCCTCGGGGTGTACGCCAACAACGGCGGATACAAAAACAACTTCTACGACGTAATCACCCGAACCGGCTTTGTTCAGAACCATTATTTGGCTTTCAGCGGTGGCTCGGAGCAGTCGAACTATCGTGCGTCGTTCGGCTACATCGACCATAACACCATAATAAAGACCAAGGACTATAACAATTTCGTGGCAAAGATAGATGTCACGCAACATGCTTTCGGCAACCGTCTCGTCGGCGACTTCGGTGTGTTCGGCTCTACATACAAGAACAATGACATCTTCGACCCGCAGATGCTGTTCTACTCTGCTGCTTGTCAGAACCCTACCTATCCTGCCGGTCGCGATGCCAACGGTAACTGGACAAAGAACGGTTCTGCATATCGTATCAATCCGCCTTCTGCCGTACTTGCCGAGCGTAGCGACCAGAAGGAGATGTACTTCAATACCCACATGCGACTGCTCTACAAACTTGCGCCGTCGCTCAATCTGTCGGCATTCGGCAGCTACTCGTACACCTCAAACGAAAACTCAGAGTTCTGCCCCACATGGGTGTGGGCGCAGGGCAACGTATATCGCGGCGAGTTCAAGAAACAGGAGTATCTCGGCAATGTCTCGCTCGACTATGCCCATACATGGGGCAGCCACATGTTGGCAGCAGGACTCTCCACCGAATACCATTACCAGGAGCGCACCGCATTCTGGACACGCGCCAAGGGCATAACAACAAACGAGTTCGGCTACGACAACATCGGAGCCACTGCGTCGCGTCCCTATGGCGCTACGGGCAGTATCTACGAAGACCAGTCGCTGGCATCGGTCATGGCAAACACCTCCTATACATTATATAATAAGTATAAGCTGACGCTCACTATGCGTGGCGACGGTTCGTCTATGGTGGGCGACGACCATACATGGGGCTTCTTCCCGTCTGTCTCGGCAGAATGGGACGTGAAGAAGGAGCACTTCTTAAGCGGTTTCGACGGAATAAGCACTCTGAAACTGCGCTCAGGCTACGGACGCTCGGGCAATTTGGGCGGCATATCCGCCTATACTACAATGAACAACGTGCAGCAGACGGGCATCGTACCCGTTAACAACACGCCAACAGTGACGCTCGGCACCATACGCAACAACAACCCCGACTTGAAATGGGAGACAAAGTCGACGTTCAATATCGGTGGCGAGATCGGACTGTGGCACAACCGCCTTATGCTCACCGCCGAATACTACTACTCTAAGACCACCGACATGCTCTACTCCTACGACGTGCCCGTGCCGCCGTTCGCCTACGACAAGCTGTTGGCAAACATTGGCGCTATGTCAAACCAGGGTCTTGAGATCGGTTTCTCTATTGCGCCGGTGCAGACAAAGGATATAGACCTAAACGTGAGCATGAACCTCTCGTTCCAGAAGAATAAGTTGCTGTCGCTCTCCGGCAACTATAACGGCATGAATATGTCGGCTGCCAACATCACAGCCATTGGCTCCATAGACGGAGCCGGTCAGAACGGCGGCGACAACAACCATGTGCTCTACCAGATAGTAGGACAACCCTTGGGTGTGTTCTATCTGCCCCATTGCACCGGACTCTACAAGGACGAGCAGGGCACGATGAAGTATAGGATAGAAGACCTCGACCGCAACGGCACCATCGACTTCGGCGACGGTGGCGACCGACGCATCTGCGGACAGGCCACGCCAAAGGCCACGCTCGGCTCCAACATATCGCTGCGCTACAAGAATTTCTATATGTCGCTGCAGATGAACGGAGCCTTCGGACACAAGATCTTCAACGGTACGGCACTGGCATACAACAACATGTCGTCGTTCCCGATATACAACGTGATGAAAGGTGCGCCCGAACGTAACATCGTCGACCAGAACGTGTCTGACTATTGGCTCGAACGCGGCGACTATCTCAACTTCGAGTATCTCACCGTAGGCTACAACGTGCCGGTGAAGAGCAACATAGTGCGCTCGCTGCGCGTGTCGTGCAGCGTCAACAACCTTGCCACCATCACGTCGTACAGCGGACTGACACCGATGATCAACTCCTATGTTGTCAACTCGTCAATGGGCATCGACGACAAGCGCTGCTATCCTACGTACCGAACCTACTCCATAGGAGTGAGCGTGCAGTTCTAAACAGCCCGAAATGTTTTCACCAACGTAACGATTAATGACTATGAAACATGAATTTTTCGCATTGTCTGTTCTCGCCCTTTCGCTCTCGCTGACGAGTTGTCTCGACGAGACACCAAAAGACCAGATACCGGAGCAGAATATTTACGACTCTGCCAACAGCCTGTACGTCAACGCCGTAGCTTCGCTGTACAACTACATCGGTGCACACGAGGAGGGCGAAGGCTTGCAGGGCACATGCCGCGGCATATACGACTACAACACGCTGACCACCGACGAGGCTATCATGCCCATACGCGGCGGCAACTGGTATGACGGCGGACTCTGGGAAAACATGTACAAACATACATGGACTGCCACCGACACCGATCTGTACAACGTCTGGAAATATCTCTATAAGGTTATCGTGCTCTCCACAAAGTCGTTGGAGACGATAGACCAGTACAAGGCGCTGCTTACTGACCGGCAGCGTGACGAGTACAAGGCGGAAGTGAGAGCCGTTAGAGCCATGTTCTACTATTATGCTATGGACATGTTCGGACGCATACCCGTACTTGAGTCGACAGCGCAAAAGACAGCCGACATACGGCAGAGTGAGCGCAGCGAAGTGTTCAGCTATATCGTGAACGAGCTGCAGACCGTGGCGCCGCTTCTGCCACTTGAGCACAGCAATCTGCAAGGCAACTATTACGGTAGGGTGACGCGTCCGGTGGCATGGTTCCTGCTTGCCAAACTCGCCCTCAACGCCGAAGTGTACACCGACAACAACTGGACCGACGCGTCACGACCAGACGGCAAGACGATAGTGTTCGACATCGACGGCGAACAGAAGAACGCATGGCAGACCTGCGTCCACTACTGCGACCTGATAGCAGCCGCCGGATATTCGCTCGAGAGCGACTATGCAAGCAACTTCGCCGTGCACAACGAAAACTCGAAGGAGAACATCTTTACCATTCCGTTGGACAAGATGCTCTACCTGAACGAGTTCCACTATCTGTTCCGCTCGCGCCATTACGCACACGGCGGTGCATACAGCGGAGCTTCCGAGAACGGCACATGCGCCACGCTGCACACTATGGCTGTAAACGGTTACGGCACAGCTTCGCCCGACACGCGCCTCGAACTTAACTTCTACACGGGTAGGGTGGAGGTGGACGGCAAGTATGTAACCCTCGACGATGGCACGCCGCTTCAGTACATGCCACTCGCTGTTGAGCAGAACCTCACGGCAAGCAAATACATCGAGACGGCAGGAGCACGCATGAAGAAATATGAGGTAGACCGCACTGCCTACTCCGACGGACGTATGCCCGACAACGACATCGTGCTCTACAGATACGCCGACGTACTGCTGATGAAGGCAGAGGCAAAGGTGAGAAACGGAGAGTCGGGCGACGAACAGCTGAACGCCGTGCGCTCGCGTGCCGGAATGCCCTCGCTTGCAGCCACACTCGCGAACATCCTCGACGAACGTCTGCTCGAACTCGTGTGGGAAGGCTGGCGCCGGCAGGACATGATACGCTTCGACACCTATTGCGAGCCGTACGACATACACACACCGTCAGCCGCCGACAAGAAGCGATATACTATAGTATTCCCAATACCGGAAAAAGCATGCGAACTGAACCCTAATCTCGTGCAAAACCCTGGATATTAACGAAAGACAAAGCCAGTAATACACACGGATTGTAGTGCAAACAAAAAACAAATAATGAATAATTCGTGAAATGAAAACAAAAAAATACCTCAAAATAGGTATAGTATAATTCTTTTTTTGTAATTTTGTAAGCGTAAAGGGTGTGAGACGTAAAAACTTATGCCGCTTTCGTAGAAAAGACTTTACACATTAATAATTTAAATTATTATAACCGATTATGATTTATTCAAAAGAAGTAGACAACATGTGCGTTGTCGCAAAGGGTCCTAACCACGGACCGGCTCCAATTCCTGAGGAAGGAAAATGGATTTATGCCAAGGAGATTAAGGATATTTCTGGCTATACTCACGGTGTGGGTTGGTGTGCTCCGCAGCAGGGTGCCTGCAAGCTGTCTCTGAACGTTAAGGACGGCGTTATCCAGGAGGCTCTCGTTGAGACTATCGGTTGCACCGGTATGACTCACTCAGCAGCTATGGCTTCTGAGATTCTCCCGGGCAAGACAATCCTCGAGGCTCTGAACACTGACCTCGTTTGCGATGCTATCAACACAGCTATGCGCGAGCTCTTCCTCCAGATTGTTTACGGACGTACACAGAGCGCATTCTCTGAGGGCGGTCTCGTAATCGGTGCTGGTCTTGAGGACCTCGGCAAGGGTCTTCGCTCACAGACAGGTACTCTCTACGGTACAGTAGCTAAGGGTACACGCTACTTGGAGCTCACAGAGGGCTACATCACACGTCAGTTCCTCGACAAGGACAACCAGGTTTGCGGTTATGAGTATGTTCACCTCGGCAAGATGATGGAAGCTATCAAGAACGGTATGGACGCTAACGAGGCTGTGAAGAAGTTCACTGGCTCTTACGGTCGTACAACTGCCGAGCAGGGTGTTGTTAAAGCAATTGATCCACGTAAAGAATAATAAGGAGATACACAACTATGATTAGAAAAGTAAGTTACGAAAGTCAGGAGCGCCGCGAGGCTCAGGTTCTTGCCGCTCTCAACGCTGAGGGAATCAAGAGCCTTGAAGAGGCTAACGAGATTTGCGAAGCTGCAGGTGTTGATCCTTATCAGATGTGTGAGGACACACAGCGCATCTGTTTCGAGAACGCAAAGTGGGCATACGTTGCAGGCGCAGCCATCGCTATCAAGCGTGGCGTTAAGACAGCAGCCGACGCTGCTGAGGCAATCGGTGTAGGTCTGCAGGCATTCTGCATCCCTGGTTCTGTAGCTGACGACCGCAAGGTAGGTCTCGGTCACGGCAACCTCGCTGCTCGTCTTCTCCGCGAGGAGACACAGTGCTTCGCTTTCTTGGCAGGTCACGAGTCATTCGCAGCTGCTGAGGGCGCTATCAAGATTGCAGAGATGGCAAACAAGGTTCGCAAGAACCCGCTGCGCGTTATCCTCAACGGTCTTGGCAAGGACGCTGCTCAGATCATCAGCCGCATCAACGGCTTCACATACGTTAAGACAGAGTTCGACTACTACACAGGCGAGCTGAAGGTAGTAGACCGCATCGCTTACTCAGACGGTCCGCGCGCTAAGGTTAACTGCTACGGTGCTAACGACGTTCGCGAGGGCGTTGCTATCAACTGGAGCGAGGACGTAGACGTATCTATCACAGGTAACTCTACAAACCCGACACGTTTCCAGCACCCGGTAGCTGGTACATACAAGAAGGAGCGTATCCTCGCAGGTAAGCCTTACTTCTCAGTTGCTTCTGGTGGCGGTACAGGCCGTACACTCCACCCGGACAACATGGCAGCAGGTCCTGCTTCTTACGGTATGACCGATACACTCGGTCGTATGCACTCTGACGCTCAGTTCGCAGGTTCTTCTTCTGTTCCTGCTCACGTAGAGATGATGGGCTTCCTCGGTATGGGTAACAACCCGATGGTAGGTGCTTCTGTAGCTATCGCCGTTGCTATCGACCTCGCACTGAACAAGAAGTAATTCTTCGCTCTTAGCGAGATTTACATAATATGACGACTCCCATAGTCCGCAAGGATTATGGGAGTCGTTTTTTTGGTGGGGGCTTATCCGATATTTTGCAAGAATACAAATGTGGTTGTTGCAAAAAATGCAACAACCTCTCAAAAGTGGATTGCTACACCTTATTACTCCGAGATAAGTAGTGTAGCTGAAAAAATCTACCATATCTTCCAGCATCACCGTAACTCTCACATTATTAGCAATATAAAGGCTGGCAGATAACCTCATAAACGGGTTATCTGCCAGCCTATCTTCCAGTTTATGGCGAGGTATCTTCCAGCCCAAACGATTTATCTTCCAACTTCAGTATTTCTTTTAAATAAGGTTGATACCTAAACATCGGTTGTTATCACGCTGCGACAATGAAGTTGCGGTAGCGTGGCAATGGAGTTGCGGTAGCGTGGCAATGTTGTTGTAGTAGCGTGGCAATGTTGTTTCGGTAGCGTGGCAACACTCTTTTTCCTAACTTCGTCATTGCGTCACCCAATATTAAGTGACGCAAAAATACAAAATATTGTTTATCAACAAGTTCTAAAATCACATTATTAATACTATAAAGGCTGGCAGATAATCTCAGAAACGGGTTGTCTGTCAGCCTATCTTCCAGCCTTGACGGGTGTCTTCCAGTCGCAACGCTGAGTTTTATGGTAGCGCGAGTAGAATGAGGTTTACCATAATTGTTCGTTTTTGAGTTCTGCTACGAAATCTTCAAGTGTTGTGCCAATTAGCTTTTCTGCATTTCCCACTCTTTTTATAGCTTCGTCTATTGATGTAGGACCAAAGAGAGGTTCTGAAACGCTCGTCTGTGTATTTCCCTTTAATGTAGTCGATGCCATATCTTGTTGCTTTATATTACTGATGTTTTTGCAAATCTACTCATTATTTCGTTTACTACCAATTTTTTGTTCCAAAAACAGTTGATAGTTATGCTCATTACTTTGGTTAAACGTAGTAGTCTTGGAAAAAATGTTTAACTTTGCAATGATATAATGCTGCTATCAGTTGCTTTTGCATGTGTATAGCAATCGTCATTTTAAAGTGGCAGCACGAAGAAACAATTAATTTTGCTTATTATATCTGAAATGGAATACGGAATAGTATATTTGCTGACCAACCCCGTCATGCCTGGTCTTGTAAAGATTGGTATGACTACCCGTGAGGATATGGACTCACGAATGAAGGAACTCTATAGTACTGGTGTTCCAGTACCATTCGAGTGTCAGTTTGCTTGTAGAGTGAAGAAATCTGATTGTGCTAAAATTGAAAAAGCTCTGCATACAGCATTTTCTCCGCAACGAATAAATGCCAATCGCGAGTTCTTTCGCATTCAGGTTGAACAGGCAAAAGCTATTCTTGAACTCTTCCATCATGAGGATGTTACAGTAGAAGTGACGGATGAGATAGAGAACGATCTAACTGAAGATGATAGAGCTGCAAAGGCAAAGGCTAAGAATCGTCGTCCCTCATTGAACTTCTATGAAATGGGTATGCAGAAAGGGGATGTTCTCAGTTGGAAGGAAGACCCAAGCATCAGAGTTGTGATTGATTCTGAGCGTAGAGTGATGTATGAAGGCGAGGAAGTTTCTATCAGTGCCTTGTCTGCAAAGCTTAAGGGCTATAATGTAAAACATATAGCTCCCGGAAAATATTGGATTTACAAGGAAAGGCTACTTGATGATATTTATGATGAAACTTATCCTTTTGAAGAATAGACTCGTTACCACTGCGTGGAACTCTATAAAAGCAAATAGGCTGGAGACAAACGCTGTCGTTGCGTTGTTTCCAGCCTATTTTTATGTAATAAAGAGTCTTATTCTGTGTAATAAAGAGTCTTATTTTATGTAATAAAGAGTCTTGTTTCGTATTGTATGGAGTGGGGCAGAGCCGCCTCTTTACTCTATCAAGTCCTCTCCGAGGTGGGTCGTCTGCTCGCGTTTCATACGCTCTTCCACCTCGCGCGGCTTTGTGGCGTAGGTGATCATGCGGATAGAGTCGTTGTAGCTGACGTACTTCCAGAGCCAGTTGAGCAGCACCATCACCTTGTTCTTCACGCCGAGGATAGAACGCAGGTGGACGACGAGCCACAGCACCCAGGCGAAGAAGCCCTGACTGCGGAACTTGCCTATCTCTACGACCGCCTTGTTGCGTCCGATGGTAGCCATCGAGCCGAGGTTCTTGTAGCGGAACGCGGTGAGCTCGCTGCTGTCTGCGCCCTGGTTGATGAGCTTGAGGTTCTTGGCGAGGTTCTTAGCCTGCTGTATAGCCACCTGCGCCACCTGCGGATGTCCGTTCGGGTATGCAGCATCGGAGGTCTGCAGACACTGGTCGCCGATGGCGAACACGTCTTCGACACCCGGTATGCGGTTGTATTCGTCAACCTTGAAGCGGAAGCCGCGACCCAAGTGGCTCTCGTCGATGCCCGGCATGGCATTGGCTCTGATGCCCGACACCCAGAGGAACGTGCGTGTAGGTATCTCGGTACCGTCCTTCATGACGACCTTGTGGTCGCGATAGTCGGTCACCATCTTGCCGAACTGTATGTCTACGCCCATGCTCTTGAGAAACTCGTACGCCTTCTGCGACGACTCCTGCGAGAGACCGGCAAGCAGGCGGTCGCCCGCCTCGATGAGGTATATGTGCATCAACGACGAGTCCATGTCGGGGTAGTCGTACGGTATGACGTAGCGTCTCATCTCTGCAAGCGCGCCGGCAATCTCTACGCCCGTTGCGCCACCGCCCACGATTACGACGTTGAGCAGTTCCTGGCGTTCCTCCTCAGTGGCGCAGGTGAGAGCGCGCTCGAAGTTGGAGAGCAGGGCGTTGCGCAACCCCATCGCCTCGGGCACCGTCTTCATCGGTATGGCCCACTCCTCGATGTTCTTGTTGCCGAAGAAGTTGGTCGTAGCACCGGCTGCCAGCACGAGATAGTCGTAGTCGATTTTGCCGATAGAGGTCTGCAAAATCTTCTTCTCGGTGTCTACCATACGAGCCTCAGCCATGCGGAAATAGAAGTCTTTGCGCTTGCGGAATATCTGTCGGAATGGGAACGAGATGCTGCTCGGGTCGATACCTGCCGACGCTATCTGATAGATAAGCGGTGGAAACTGGTGGAAGTTGTTCTTGTCGATCAGCACTACCTGCATACCCGACCCGTAGAGGTCTTCTGCAAGGCGCAGTCCGCCGAGTCCGCCACCAACGATTACTACTCTTTTCTTCTGATTTCTCTGGATATTGATGCTCATAATATTGGGTTAAAAATGGTTATCCTTAATTCTTCTACAAAGTTACAGTATTTTTATTGAAATACGTGTTACATCAACCAACAGATTGTGATATTTATGTTTTATGTTAAGAGTTATCTACTTATAAAAAAAGAGAGTGTGCCAAAAAAAACTTTGGCACACTCTCTTCATACCTATGCTAAAAAGCGTTATTTGACCTCAATGTTCTTCATCACCTTTGCTTCCTTCTCGGGTGTGGTCTTAGGAATGACGATTGTAAGGAGACCATCGGCGACGTTCGCTGATATATTGTCGCGCTCTACATCGTCTGGAAGGGTGTAGCTCTGCTCGTAGTTGCCATAATAGAACTCATGGCGCAAGTAGCGTTCGTGTCTCTCCTTGTTGCACTTGCGTTCCTTGCTTTCTTCCTTATGCTCCATCTTGTTCTCGATAGCCAGATGAAGCAAGCCCTCGTTTGTGACGTTGATGCGTACCCATTCCTTCTTAAGTCCTGGAACTGCAACCTCCATTATATATTCGTCACAAGTCTCCTTAACGTTGATGGCAGGAACTGTGGTGCGTGTCTGTGGAACCTCTTCTGTATCGAAGAAACTGTTGTCAAACCAATCGTTCAACCAGTTAGAATAATTATTTCTGCGAACTAACAACATAATGAAATACCTCCATTTTTTATTTACCGCTTGCCTTTGTGGCTTCGGCTTTCATTATGTCACAAGACAACTTGTGTGCCAATCGTGCTTGGGATGTTTTTATTGACAAAATTGCCGTTTCTGTCAGATGTGTGTGTTAAAATGTCATGCGAAGGATTATCGCGAGTTGTGCTTGTCTATCTGTGAAGATGTTTTAAAAGCTGGCATAAGAAGAAATCTGAAAGTATTCTCCGTAATTCTGTATAAATTATTTGTCGGAAAATCTATATCTTTGCAAAAGAAATTAATAATAAGGTATAAGGGTTGTTTTAAAGAAAGATACATGAGAAAGATTTTGATAGGATTATTAGGATATACGTTTGTGTCGCAGCAGATGCTGGCGCAGACCGACAGCATAGCCGATACTCGTGAGCTGAAAGCCGTGGTGGTGAAAGCCACGAACGGCATCAAGTCGAGATTCCGAGTTGACAACGCCGAGATAATAGGGCAGGGACAGCTGATACGTGCGGCTTGCTGCAACTTAGGCGAGTCGTTCACAGCCAATCCGTCGGTAGACGTGAGCTACAGCGACGCTGCCACCGGCGCCAAGCAGATAAAGCTGCTCGGACTGAGCGGCACGTACGTGCAGATGCTCACCGAGAACGTGCCCAACCTGCGAGGCGCAGCCCTGCCATACAGCTTAGGTTATGTGCCGGGGCCCTGGATGCAGTCGATACAGGTGAGCAAGGGAGCATCGAGCGTGAAGAACGGATACGAAAGCACAACGGGTCAGATTAATATAGAGTTTCTGAAGCCGCAAGGCACCGATGGCGTGCGTGCGAACGTTTATCAGGACAGCGAACTGAAAACGGAGGTGAACCTCGACGGAAGCGTTCATCTCAACGAACGCCTTTCTACCGCAACACTTCTCCACTTCGAGAACCGACAGATGGACCACGACGGCAACGGCGACGGCTTTATGGATATGCCGAAGTTGCGCCAGTATAACATGATGCACCGCTGGGCGTATGTGTCGCCACGCTGGATCAGTCAGCTGATGCTGCGCGGCTTGCATGACGAGCGCAATGGAGGGCAGAGCCGCAAGCACTCGGCAGCCTCTTCGTCAGAACCTCTCTACACCACATCGGTGAAGACCAACCGCTACGAGGCACAGTGGAAGAACGGCTTTACGCTGAACGCCGACCACAACACGTCCGTCGCACTTATGCTGCATGGATCGTGGCACGACGCAGACAACATATTCGGACGCACCGAGTATGATGTCACCCAGAAGAACGGATATGCGCAGCTGATGTTCGAAACCGACATCACGGAGCATCACAACCTAAGCGTCGGTGCATCGCTCAACCACGACTATTACGACGAACGCTTCAATCCGTTGGGCGCGCTGGCTAAGGCAGAAAGCACGGTTTCTAAGGAGACGACACCGGGTGTGTATGCACAATACACATATAAGTTGGGCGAAAAGCTCACGGTTATGCCTAGCGTGCGTTGGGACCATTCGAGCCGTTACGGCAGTTTCGTTACGCCCCGACTGCACGTAAAATACTCGCCGAACAGCATTGTCACGCTCCGCACCTCGGTGGGCAAGGGCTATCGCTCGCCACATGCTCTGGCTGAGAACGTGTCGCTCTTGGCAAGTGGTAGAGAGATATTCGTATCGCCCGACCTAAAGCAGGAGAAAGCATGGAACACGGGTGCTTCGTTGGGCTTCAACATACCGCTCTTCGGCAGAAATCTGGAGCTGAACGCGGAGTATTACTACACCGACTTCGTCCATCAGATGATAATGAACTTCGACGGAGCGAGTGGACAGCACACGCTTCGCTTCGAGAATCTCGACGGCAAGAGCTATAGTCACACATTTCAGGTTGATGCTACATACGCGTTGTTCAGCGGCATGACAGCCACAGCCGCCTTCCGTCTTAACGACGTGAAGTGCACCTACGACGGCAGTCTGCGACAGAAACCCCTCACTTCGCGCTACAAAGGCTTGCTCACGCTCTCGTACAAGACACCACTCGAACTATGGCAGTTTGACGTGACGGGTCAGCTGAACGGTGGCGGCGAGCTGTACGACCAGAGTAGCTATCCTGCCTACTTCCAGTTGCAGGCGCAGGTGACCAGGGAGTTCCATCGCTTCAGTCTGTACGTCGGCGGAGAGAATCTCACCAACTATAAGATAGCCGATCCGATACGCCATGCACACCACCCGTGGAGCGCGGCGTTCGATGCCACACAAGTGTGGGGACCCGTTACGGGAGCGATGGCATACGTCGGAGTACGCTTTAAACTTGAAAAGTTATAGTAACCAAAATAAAATAATGATAATATGAAAAAGAATCTTTTAATGGCATTTATGCTCATGCTTGCTGGCAACAGCTTTGCGCAGACAGCAACCGACACATTGGTAGTAACAACGCAGCCACAGATGCACTGTCAGAACTGTGAGAAAAAGATAAAGAGCAACATCCGCTTTGTGAAAGGCACAAAGAAAATCAGTACCTCTGTGGACGACCAGAAAGTGACAATCGTGTACGACGGCAGAAAAGCCAAATATGACGACTATGTTGAGGCTTTCAAGAAAATAGGTTACGAGATAAAGAAGAAGTAAATATCCAGGGTTAGTGCCATACCTTTGTGAGCCATTTTCTCACCGGCTCGTCGTAGATCTTTAGGCAGAGCCATGCCAGCACTATGCTGCTTACTACCACCGCCAGAGCCACGTACCATGTCTCTTGCAGGGTGTACTGTTCGGTCTTGATGAGCCAGCGGTAGAAGGCGTACATCAGTGGGTAGTGGACGATGTAGAGTGGGTAGGATATGTCGCCAAGGAAGCGGCAGATGCGTGTAGAAGCAGTATCTGTTGTCTTACCTGACGCGGCAAGCCACACTATCAATGGGAAGATTGCGACGATGCATACGCTTTCGAACACACCATTCAGGCTAAGCGTGCCAAAGATGTCGCCGAGTGCATAGCTACTATTTATATAAGGTACGTGGAAGAGTGCGAGAAGCACGGCGGTGCTTATCCAAAACGCACCACGCACGTTATTGAAAGGCTTGAAGATGCGCGAAAGCAACAAACCGGCTGTGAACGGGCAGAGCATTCGCAGCGATCCGCCGAGCATATTCATGCTGTCTACAGTCCAACCCACACCGATAGACCCGTAGCCAGACTGATCGGTGACGGCGAACCACGTCAGTGTGCAGCACAATGCTACCGTCAGCAGGGAGAGCAAGCGTGTGGAAAGTCGGCGTATGATGAGCGCATACACGATGTTGCCGATATACTCGAAGAAGAGTGACCAGCACGGTCCGTTGAGCGGAAACATCTCGCCGTTGCCACGCACCTCGCGTGGCATACCGGGCAGAGCCGGCAGCATCAGACAGCCACAGACGAAGGCAAGAAGTGTAAGCCCGAGAGTGGCGTGTGTGCCGTCCCAACGCTCCATGCCAGTAAGTAGGAAAGACACGGCACCGATGAGTGCGCCCATGCACACCATCGGTTGCAGGCGTATTAAACGGCGACGGAAGAATCCGCCCGTGGTTAGTGTCTTGCCCCAACGACTGTCGTAGGCGTAGCCCACTACGAAACCTGAGAGGATGAAGAAGAAGTCGACAGCGAGATAGCCGTGGTTGATGAAGTCGATGACGGGCTTGTTGCCGGCGAACTGGAAGCCTTCGAACACGTGATACCATACGACGAGCAGGGCGGCTACACCGCGCAGACCGTCGAGTAGGGCGTAATGAGGTTTGGAATTGTATGCTTGCACTATTTATATTTTATTTTGTTCCTTTTACGGGTCGCTAAATTACTAATAATTTTACAATTTGGCAAGTGCTTTCGTAATACAGTCCATTAAGAGTTATGATATGTGGAAAAATTCCACACTGTGTAGACCGGTTTCTACACTTGTTGGATATGGCGTAAATAAGCAATCGGCTGGTTACGAGTGCTTTAAGATAAAATATGATGTGTGGCACGTAATTTGTCCCCTGTCTTGTTATTAATCAACAATAAATATATAAATCCCAGATATGAGACTGTTTTATACAAAGAGAGAATTGGCATTGAAGAAGAAAAGAACAGCACTTGCAGTATTATGCATCGCTTTGGTTATTGGAGTTTATCTGATAGCTACCCATCGTTCTGAACCCGAACCCGAACTTCCCACAGTGGTTGTTGCTCCGGCAACACAAAAAGACGTAGAGATTTACGGCGAATATGTAGGTCGTGTACGCGCTCAGCAGTTCGTAGAAGTGCGCGCTCGCGTTGAGGGCTATCTTGAGAAGATGCTGTTTGCAGAAGGTACTTATGTGAATAAGGACCAGGTGTTGTTTGTTATCAATCAAGACCAATACAAGGCTAAGGCAGACAAGGTGCGTGCGCAGCTGAAGAAGGATGAAGCGCAGGCGCTGAAGGCGAAGCGCGATTTGGAGCGTATCCGTCCGCTTTACAAGCAGAATGCTGCCAGCCAGCTCGATCTCGACAACGCCATTGCTGCGTACGAAACAGCTGTAGCCTCGGTGGGCATGAGCAAAGCCGACCTCGACCAAGCGGAATTAGAGTTAGGGCGTACTGTGGTGCGATCTCCGATTGCAGGACATATCAGCGAACGCCATGTAGACTTAGGCACTCTTGTCGGACCGGGTGCCAAGTCGCTGTTAGCGACTGTGGTGAAGAGTGACACCGTACTGGTGGACTTCAGCATGACGGCACTCGACTATCTGAAGAGCAAGGAGCGCAATGTGTTGCTCGGTCAGAAAGACGACACACGTTCATGGCAACCGAATGTAACCATCACCCTTGCCGATAACACGGTGTATCCGCACAAGGGATTGGTAGATTTCGCAGAACCTCAGGTAGACCCTCGCACAGGCACTTTCTCCGTACGTGCCGAGATGCCGAATCCTAACCGTGTGTTGCTGCCCGGTCAGTTTACCAAAGTAAAGCTGCTGCTCGATGTACGTGAGCACTCTATCGTGGTGCCCATGAAATCGGTTATTATAGAAAAGGGAGGAGCCTACATCTACGTAATGCGCCGCGACAATATCGTGGAACGCCGCTTCATAGAGCTTGGTCCGGAAGTTGGAAACCAAGTGGTAGTGGAACGAGGCTTGGCAGCCAACGAGAATATTGTGACCGAAGGCTTCCACAAGCTTACACCGGGTGTTAAGGTGAACCCCGTAAAGCCTACAGCGAACACAAACAGAAAATAACGTGCGAATATGAAAGTTAGTTTTTTCATTGACAGACCGATCTTCTCGGCTGTCATCTCCATATTGATAGTCATTGTCGGCATCATCGGTCTCACGATGTTGCCTATTGACCAATATCCGCAAATCACGCCACCCGTTGTGAAGATCGGAGCATCATATCCTGGTGCAAGCGCTCTGACCGTTTCGCAAGCCGTGGCTACGCCTATCGAGCAAGAGCTTAACGGTACTCCGGGTATGCTCTACATGGAATCGAACAGTACGAACACAGGCGGATTCTCTGCCACCGTTACTTTCGATATTAATAGCGATCCCGATTTGGCGGCAGTAGAAATACAGAACCGCATCAAGTTGGCAGAATCGCGTCTGCCAGCCGAAGTAGTGCAGAACGGCATTTCGGTAGAGAAGCAGACACCAAGCCAGTTGCTCACTATCTGTCTTACCTCTTCCGACCCTAAGTTCGACGAAATCTACCTGAGCAACTTTGCTACGCTCAACGTGCTCGACCTGCTGCGACGCATCCCCGGCGTAGGTCGTGTGTCGAATATCGGCAGCCGCTACTATGCCATGCAGATATGGGTGCAGCCCGACAAGATGGCCAACTTCGGACTTACCGTAGCCGATATCCAGTCTGCCATAAAAGACCAGAACCGCGAGTCGGCAGCCGGAGTGTTGGGTCAGCAACCCATGAGCGGACCCGACATCACTATCCCCATCAGCACCAAGGGCCGTCTGTCTACCGTGAGCCAGTTTGAGGAAATCGTAGTACGCGCCAATCCCGACGGCTCAATCATTCGTCTGCGCGACGTTGCACGCATCTCGCTTGAGGCTTCGTCGTACAGCACAGAGAGCGGAATAAACGGCGGAAACGCTGCCGTGCTGGGCATCTATATGCTTCCGGGTGCCAACGCCATGGAAGTGGCTGGCAAGGTGAAGGAAGCCATGAAGGAGATCAGTGCCAACTTCCCCGAGGGTCTCAGCTACGAAATACCGTTCGACATGACCACGTATATTTCCGAATCCATCCATGAAGTGTACAAAACCCTGTTTGAAGCCCTCGTTCTGGTTATCCTCGTGGTCTACCTCTCATTGCAGAGTTGGCGTGCTACGCTTATCCCGCTTGTGGCAGTGCCCATCTCGCTTATCGGTACGTTCGGCTTTATGCTTATCTTCGGCTTCTCGCTGAATATGCTTACCTTGCTCGGACTGGTGCTTGCCATCGGTATTGTGGTGGACGATGCCATCGTGGTGGTAGAAAACGTAGAACGCATCATGGACGAAGAGAACCTCTCGCCGTATCAGGCTACAAAGAAAGCCATGGAGGGATTGGTCGGTGCTATCATCGCTACCTCTTTGGTGTTGGCTGCCGTGTTCGTGCCCGTTAGTTTCCTGCCCGGCATCACCGGACTGCTGTATCGTCAGTTCACCATCACCATCGTGGTGTCGGTATTGCTTTCTACGGTCGTAGCTCTCACGCTTAGTCCCGTGATGTGTTCGCTCATTCTGAAGAAAGAAGACCCCAACAAGCGTAAGAACATTGTGTTCCGCCGCATCAACGACTGGCTGGGCGTGGGTACTAATAAATATGTGGTTCTTATCAAGCGCATCTTGCGCCATAAGCGTCGCGTGTTAAGCTCGTTTGGAGTAGTGCTTATCGCCATTCTTGTGCTGCACCGCATCATTCCTACCAGCTTCCTCCCAACCGAGGATCAGGGATACTTCCGTGTAGAACTGGAGTTGCCCGAAGGAGCTACACTTGAGCGTAGCCGTGTCGTAAGCGCCAAGGCGGTAGAGTACCTTATGTCTCTGCCGTCGGTCGATTATGTGCAGAGCGTAGTGGGCAGCAGTCCGCGTGTAGGAACCAGTCAGGCGCGTACCGACCTTACTGTTATCCTGAAACCGTGGGAAAAGCGAGGCGAACAGACTATTGATGCCATCATGGCGCAGGTAAAGAAAGAGCTTTCGGCTTACCCCGAATGCAAGGTGTATCTTTCCACTCCTCCCGTCATCCCCGGTTTGGGTAGTTCGGGCGGTTTCGAAATGCAGCTCGAAGCCCGTGGCGATGCCACCTTCGAACAGTTGGCTGCAGCTACAGACACTCTGCTCCACTACGCCCAGCAACGCAAGGAACTTTCAGGACTGTCGTCATCGCTTCAGGCAGAAATACCGCAGCTTTACTTCGACGTAGACCGCGACAAGGTGAAGTTTGCCGGCGTGCCGATGGCAGATGTATTCTCTACAATGAAGGCTTATACCGGATCGGTGTATGTGAACGACTTCAATATGTTCAATCGCATCTATCGTGTGTATATTCAGGCTGAAGCCAACTACCGCGAGCACAAGGACAATATCAACCTCTTCTTTGTGCGCGGAAGCGACAATGCGATGATTCCGCTAACCTCGCTCGGCACTACAAGATACACCACAGGTCCCGGTAGCATCAAGCGTTTCAATATGTTCAATAGCACCGTGATCAGAGGCGGCGCAGCCGAAGGATACAGTTCGGGACAGGCGATGCAAGCGATAGAAGAGATTGCCCGCAAGCATCTTCCAGAGAACATCGGTATAGAATGGAGCGGACTCTCGTATCAGGAGAAACAAGCCGGCGGACAAACCGCGATGGTGCTGGCATTGGTGTTCCTCTTCGTATTCCTCTTCCTGTCTGCACTCTACGAGAGTTGGACGGTGCCAATCGCTGTTCTCTTCACGTTGCCGATAGCAGCCTTAGGTGCTTACCTCGGTGTGTGGGCGTGCGGACTCGAGAACGATGTCTACTTCCAGATAGGTCTCGTGATGCTTGTCGGATTGGCTGCCAAGAACGCCATCCTGATTGTAGAGTTCGCCAAAGAGCAGGTAGACCGTGGGGTAGACGTGGTAGAAGCCGCGCTTCATGCGTCGCAGCTGCGTTTCCGCCCAATCCTAATGACCTCGTTGGCATTCATCTTAGGTATGCTGCCTATGGTCATAGCCAGCGGTCCGGGTTCAGCCAGCCGTCAAGCCATCGGTACCGGTGTGTTCTTCGGAATGATAGTAGCCGTAACCGTCGGAATACTCCTGGTGCCTTTCTTCTTCGTACTTATATATAAGATGAAGAACAAGGCAAAAGCCACCACCCTCCGCAAGCAAGCGTAATGTTGTTTATTATAAAAAGCGAACACAATGAAAAAGATACTATTCTATATGCTCGTCGTGGCAGGAAGTCTCAGTATGGCTTCTTGCCAGCTGGGCCAACACTATACACGTCCGGAGCTTAATCTGCCCGAACGGCTCTCTAAGGCTCCTCAGAACGATACGCTCACCATTGCCGATATGCAGTGGTGGGAGATGTACACCGATACCACTTTGCAGCAGCTCATCAGCAAGACATTGGAGCATAACAAGGACTTGCTGATTTCCAGTGCGCGTGTAAAGGAGTTGGCAGCCATGAAGCGCATCGATTGGGCAAATCTCTTTCCGCGCATAGACGCCAAAGCCTTTATAGAAAAGGAGGGCACCAACTATGGTGGCGATAATTATAAGAACAGCACCAAGCAGCATGCTAAGTTCATTGCTTCGTGGGAACTCGACTTGTGGGGCAACCTCCGTTGGGCTAAGGACAAGAGCATGGCGCAGTTCTTGGGAAGCATCGAAGCACAGCGTGCCTTGAAGATGAGCATCATCTCCGAAGTGGCGCAATCCTACTTCGAGTTGGTAGCCTTGGATAACGAACTGAAGATTGTGCGCCAGACCTTGAAAGCGCGCGAAGAAGGCGTGCGCCTCGCCAAACTGCGTTTCGAAGGCGGTCTTACTTCTGAGACATCGTATCAGCAGGCAAAGGTGGAATACGCCCGCACCGCTACACTGGTGCCAGAGCTGGAGCGTAAGATCTCTATTAAAGAGAACGACATCGCTTTCCTTGCAGGCGAATATCCGCAGGTGATACACCGCTCAATACTTCCCGAAGAAGTGAAGTTGCCCGAGTCGCTGCCCGTCGGGCTCCCCTCCACCTTGTTGGAGCGCCGCCCCGATGTGCGCGAAGCCGAACAACGTCTTATAGCAAGTAACGCCGCCGTGGGCATGGCATTCACCAACCTCTTTCCGCGCATCACACTTACTGCCAGTTACGGTTTGGAGAGCAAGGAAATGGGCGACTTCTTCAAGTCGCCCATCCACTACCTCAGTGCTAATCTTCTGGGACCGCTTTTTGCTATGGGTAAGAACCGCGCCATGCTGAAAGCACAGAAAGCTGCCTACGAGCAAGCCTGCTACGCATACGAGAAGGCTGTGCTTTGTGCTTTCAAGGACGCCCGCAACGCCATCGTCGACTTCAACAAGATTGAGGAGATCTACGAATCGCGTCGTGAGTTGGAGCGTTCGTCAAAGGTGGCTATGGAATTGGCACAGCTGCAGTACATCAACGGCGTAATCGGTTACCTTGATGTGCTCGATGCCCAGCGTAGCTACTTCGACGCGCAAATAGGTCTTAGCAACGCCATCCGCGACAAGCAAATCACCATGGTTAGGATGTACAAGGCGCTGGGCGGCGGATGGTAAAAATATAGTTGTGTTCGTACACATGTGTTGATTTAGGTCAATAATAAGGCAAAAAATCGAATGTTTTGCTCTGATTGTTTGCGCAAACAGTAGATTGTTTATACCTTTGCATCGTCAAAAGATTAATAGATTGTTTAGGTTAGTAGTAATAGATTTAGGTTTTTAGTTATTAGGTTTAAGGTAACGATTGTTTAACAAGGTAGCCATGAAGGCTCGTGAGAATCTTCATTGATTACGAAATTTTTTCAAGTTAAACATAGTGACAGTGGCGCAGCTCGTTGAGAGTTGCGCCACTGTTTTTTATTCTAATTTATTCTAATTGTTAATTGTTTAGCGGTGTATCAAAGGTCAAACCAGATGGTTTATTAAGTTAGAAATTGATGCCGAACTGGGCGCAAAGGGCGCGCAGGGCGAAGAAAAACATAGGCATGAAGAGGGCAGGAAGCAGATTGATGGTCTTGCAGTCTTTGATGTGCAGTATGCCTAAGCCGGAAGCGGTGATGAGTATGCCGCCGACGAGCGACACTTCGGTGATAAGTTCGTGGGAGATGAGCGACTGCGAGAGCAGTGCTATGCCGTAGATTGACGACATCCATACGAATACAGCGATGCCAGTGAGCGCTATGCCGAAACCGTACGATGAGGCGAGGACGAGAACGGTGACGAAGTTGAGCGTGGCGGCAGTCATGAGATAGGTGTTGTCGTCGTAGAGTGCGCTCATCACGGGACCCATCATGGCGAGTGTGCCGACGCAGCAGAGTAGAATGGCGGTGGTGATGCCTTCGGCAAGGTTGCTGCCTGAGATGCTACGTGTGGCGCGATCCATGTGTTGATCCATTTTGAGAAGTGTGCCGATGAGTCCGCCAATCGACAGGCAGAAGATGAAGAGCACGGGGTATTCTGACTTCTGCATACTTTCCATCGCAACATTCGCACCTAAGGTGATGGCGCAAAGTCCCATTGCGGTGTTGAGGACGTTGACATATTTCTCGCTGATGCCTCGCTGAAACAAGGCTCCGATGGCACTGCCGATGATTATGGCTACGGCGTTGATGATGATTGCGTACATATTTTGGGGGTGGGGTAATAGATTTTTGTTAAACGATTATGTAAATGCAAAAATAATATGAATGTGCCAAATCGCCAAATTTTAGAACACAAAAATTGCTTTCAGGGTCTTTTGAATACGAAAAAAGTCCTATAAAGGCTTTGTGCATGGTTGCACATTGTCTTTATAGGACTATGTTTGTTGGTGCAGTTCTTGCTCGGTTGGTGCACTTCTTGCTCTGGCAAGCGGCAAAGCCGAGCGGAGACAAGTGCACCCCCTGAAAGTGCACCCTCTGAGGTTACTCCTGGATGTCCCAGCCTACTGCTGATGCACCGAGCACGGCTGCTGAAGAGCCTTCGAGAGCACTTACGAGAAACTTAGCCTTGCCCTTGAAGATGTTGAGCACATTCTCGTCGTATGCCTTCTTGATCGGATCCATGATAAGAGCACCTGCCTTTGTCAGACCGCCGAAGAAGATGAATGCTTCTGGTGAAGAGAAGGCTGCGAAGTTGGCGCATGACTCGCCGAGCAGACGGCCTGTGAACTCGTAGATGTCGAGAGCAATCTTGTCGCCCTTGGCAGCAGCCATAGACACGTCGTAAGAAGTAATCTTCTCTGGGTCGAGTTCGCGGAGCAATGACGGCTCGTCGCTATTAGCGAGGAACTCGCGTGCTGAGCGTGCTACGCCAGTAGCCGAGCAGTAGGTCTCGAGGCAGCCCTTGCGTCCGCATCCGCAGTCGCGTCCGTTCTCCTTCACGATAACGTGACCGAGCTCGCCGGCGAAACCATCGCAACCGTAAACGAGCTGTCCGTTCACTACGATGCCAGAGCCGACGCCTGTGCCGAGAGTGATGACGATGAAGTTCTTCATGCCGCGGGCTACACCGTAGGTCATCTCGCCGATGGCTGCTGCGTTAGCGTCGTTGGTGAGTGCTACTGGAATGCCGAGTTTGTCGCTGAAGAGCTTAGCCAAAGGCACTACGCCGTCGCGTCCCCACTCGAGGTTCGGAGCGAACTCGATTGTGCCGTTGTAGTAGTTGCCGTTAGGAGCGCCGATACCCATAGCCTTAATCTTGCTGATGCCGCCTACTTGGTCGATGATGATCTGCAGAGCCTCTACAGCCGCGTCTACGTAAGCCTGAACATTGTTGCCATATCCCTGGGTCTTGATGGCTGTGGTAGCTTTGATTTCACCACGGCTGTCAACGATACCAAACACAGAGTTTGTGCCTCCGAGGTCCAAACCGATTACATACGGTTTCAATAAATCTTCTGTCATTTTTTGTTTTTATTTAGTAAATTAATAGAATAGTTGACGAGTTGACGAGTTGACAAGTTGCTCGTAAGCCAGTTGCCAAGTTAACAAGTAAACGAGTGTTTTGTCTATGGGCAAAGGTATTAAAAATGTCTTAATCGCACAAAGTTTTAACACTAAAATTTGCCTATATCGCATAAAATTCGCAATTTTGCAATTGTTATGCACTTTCCAATTCAATTAGATATTTTAGACTTTGTATTCCATGGAATACTGATTGGCATCATGGCATCGGCTCCGATGGGTCCGGTGGGGGTGCTTTGCATACAACGAACTCTGAATAAAGGTCGCTGGTATGGTTTTGTTACGGGTATCGGTGCTTGTATCAGCGACTTTATATATGCGTTGTTTACGGGTGTCGGTATGAGTTTTGTCATGGATCTTGTGAGCAACGAGCGTACGCGTTTTATGCTTCAGATAAGTGGCAGTATTGTATTGCTGTTGTTTGGTATCTACTGCTATCGCTCAAACCCGACGAAGAATATTCATCGGAGCAACAAACCGCAGAAGGGCACGCTGATGCACAACTGCTTCACGGCGTTCTTGGTGACACTCTCCAATCCGCTTATCATCTTCCTCTTCATCTTCCTCTTTGCTCAGTTTGCCTTTGTGGTGCCGAAGCGTCCGTTGGAGATGTCTATAGGTTATGCAAGCATAGTGTTTGGTGCTATGCTGTGGTGGTTTGGTCTGTCGTGGCTCGTAGACAAGGTGCGCGGCAAGTTCGACCAGAGCGGCATCCTCATCATCAATCGTGTGGTGGGCTGCATCGTGGTCATCTTCTCGCTGATTATGCTCCTTGGCACAGTGTTCAATCTGTATACACTGCCGTATTAAAAGTAAAAAAGTAAAAGAGTAAAAAAGTAAAAAGGAGCCCCTCCCAACCCTCCCCATCGGGGAGGGCTTAGAAAGGTTTAAAGGAAGCCCCTCCCAACCCTCTCCGTCGGGGAGGGCTTAGAAAGGCTTAAAGAGGCTTGATTCGGCTTAGACGCTGCCAGAACGAGGCCTAAAAGAATAAGATAATTATGTTTATTTCTCAAGAATTAAGAAAGAAGAGCACGGCGGAGTTCGTGCTCTATATGTGGCAGGTGGAGGATATTATCCGCGCCTATGGCTGCCAGCTGTCGCGCATCAAGAACGAGTACATCGCGCGCTTCGCCGACTATACCGACGAGCAGCGTGCGGAGATGGTCGACTGGTATGGTGCTCTCATCACAATGATGAACTCGGAAGGTAAACGCGAGGGAGGCCATCTCGCCATTAACCAGATTGTTGTGAAGGACATGAACGACCTGCACAACCAGCTGCTGCAAAGCTCGCGCTTCCCGTTTTACAACGCCGAGTACTATCGTGTGTTGCCGTTCATCGTGGAGCTGCGCAACAAGGGCGACAAGGACGTGAACGAGGTGGAGACCTGCCTCAATGCGCTATACGGCACAATGATGCTGCGCCTGCAGCACAAGACGATAAGTCCCGACACGGAGCACGCCATCAAGGAGATTTCAACCTTCCTCGGTATGCTCAGCGACTATCACATCAAGGACAAGACAGAGGGTCTCAAGTTTGACGACGAGGAGATTTAAAAGTAAAAAAGTAAAAAGGTAAAAAAGTAAAAGAGTAAAAAGCCAACTTCTCGGCTTAGAAAGGCCTAAGAAGGCTTAGTTTGGCTTAATCTCCATTAAAGAAAAGTATGAATCAAGAAATAGAACGCAGGCGAACATTCGCCATCATATCACACCCTGACGCCGGTAAGACAACGCTCACCGAGAAGTTCCTTCTCTTCGGTGGACAGATTCAGGTGGCAGGTGCAGTTAAGAACAACAAGATACGCAAGAGTGCTACGTCCGACTGGATGGAGATTGAGAAGCAGCGCGGTATCTCGGTGTCAACATCAGTTATGGAGTTCGACTACGAAGGCTACAAGGTGAATATCCTCGACACTCCGGGTCACCAGGACTTCTGTGAGGATACCTACCGCACGCTTACAGCTGTCGACTCTGCCATCATCGTGGTCGACGGAGCGAAAGGTGTGGAGACACAGACACGTAAGCTTATGGAGGTGTGCCGTATGCGCAACACCCCCGTAATCATCTTCATCAACAAGATGGACCGCGAGGGTCGCGACCCGTTCGACTTGCTCGACGAGCTGGAGGAGGAGTTGCAGATCAGCGTGCGCCCGCTCTCATGGCCTATCAATATCGGTGCCAAGTTCAAGGGCGTGTACAACATCTTCGAGCAGAAGCTCGACCTCTTCAAGCCCGACAAGCAGCGCGTGACAGAGAAGGTGGAGGTCGATATACACTCGCCAGAACTCGACGCACAGATTGGCAAGCAGGATGCGCAGCAGTTGCGCGACGACCTTGAACTCATCGACGGCGTATATCCTGAGTTCGACGTAGAGACATACCGCTCGGCAGAGGTGGCACCAGTATTCTTTGGTTCGGCTCTCAACAACTTCGGTGTGCAGGAGCTGCTCAACTGCTTCATCAAGATAGCTCCGTCGCCACGCCCCACAAAGGCAGAGGAACGCATGGTAGACCCCGAAGAGCCGAAGTTCACGGGCTTCATCTTCAAGATTACTGCCAACATCGACCCCAACCACCGCTCATGTATCGCTTTCTGCAAGGTGTGCAGCGGTAAGTTCGAGCGCAACAAGCCCTATCTGCATGTGCGCCAGGGCAAGACATTGCGCTTCTCTTCGCCCACGCAGTTCATGGCTCAGCGCAAGAGCACCATCGACGAGGCATGGCCGGGCGACATCGTTGGTCTGCCCGATAATGGCATCTTCAAGATTGGCGACACGCTCACCGATGGCGAGAAACTCCACTTCCGCGGACTTCCCTCGTTCTCACCAGAGATGTTCAAGTACATCGAGAACGATGACCCGATGAAGGCGAAGCAGCTTGAGAAGGGCATCAATCAGCTCATGGACGAAGGTGTGGCACAGTTGTTCGTCAACCAGTTCAATGGTCGCAAGATTATAGGCACCGTGGGCCAGCTCCAGTTCGAGGTTATTCAGTACCGTCTTGAGAACGAGTACAACGCCAAGTGTCGTTGGGAGCCAGTACACCTGCACAAGGCGTGCTGGATAGAGAGCGACGATGCAGAAGAGCTTGACCAGTTCAAGAAGCGCAAGTATCAGTACATGGCGAAGGACCGCGACGGTCGCGATGTGTTCCTCGCCGACTCTGGCTACGTGCTCTCGATGGCGCAGCAGGACTTCAAGCACATTAAGTTTCACTTTACAAGCGAGTTCTAATCTGATATGGAAACAAAAGACAGAGAGCACCGCATCTACTTCGTAACGCTCATGGGCAGCGTTGTGAACGTGGTGCTGTTGGTGTTCAAGTTCATGGCAGGCATCCTGGGTGGCTCGGCAGCTATGATAGCCGATGCCGTGCACTCCTTGTCCGACTTCCTTACCGACATCGTAGTGGTGTTGTTCGTGAAGATAAGCTCAAAGCCCGAAGACAAGGACCACGACTATGGTCATGGCAAATACGAGACACTCGCCACATCTTTTATAGGTGTGGCGTTGCTCTGTGTCGGACTATACATATTATATAGTGGCTCCTACCGCACGTGGGCAGCATTCAACGGTGCTCCGATCGAACAACCGGGCATTGTAGCCTTGTGGGCGGCACTCTTCAGCATTATGCTGAAGGAGTGGACTTACCGCTTCACCGTCAAGGTGGGCAAGGAGGTGCAGTCGCAGGCGGTCATAGCCAACGCATGGCACCACCGTAGCGACTCGCTCTCCTCCATAGGCACAGCCATAGGCATCGGCGGAGCCATCTTCCTCGGCAAGGAGTGGGCTGTGCTCGACCCGATAGCCGCCGTTGTGGTGAGCATCTTCATCATACGCACGGCAGCCATGCTTGTGAGTGGTGCGCTCGACGAATTGCTCGAGAAGAGTCTGCCCGACGCAGAGGAGCGGCAGATAGCAGAGATTGTGCAGAGCGAGCCCGAGGTGAGCGGAATGCACCATCTGTGCACACGTCGCATCGGCAGTCGCATAGCCATAGAGATGCACCTGCGTATGCCGGGCGACATCTCGCTCAACGAGTCGCACGCCCACGCCACGAACATCGAGCGCAAGCTGCGCAGCCACTTCGGTGAGCGCACGCACATAAACATTCACGTTGAACCACTAAAGTGAACAGTAGGGGGGAGGATGCGGTATATTATATATTTGATACATCTCTCCCTAATATATTAAAACCTAAGCAGTATGGACAAATCAACAGACAAACAACCTCTTACTCCCGAACTTGAGGCACGTGTGCAGCGTGCGGTGGACAACTTCATGCAGGGTTACGGCTGTTGCCAGTCGGTTGTGGCTGCCTTCGCCGACTTATATAACCTCGACGACACGATGGCGAAGCGTATTGCGGCAGGCTTCGGAGGCGGAGTAGGGCGTATGCGCATGATGTGCGGTGCCGTCTCGGGCATCGTTATCCTCGCCGGACTTGACCGCGGACAGATTGACGGTGCCGATCGCAAGGGCAAGTCGATGTGCTATAAGGTAGTGCAGGAACTGCTTGACGAGTTTAAGGTGCAGAACGGATCGGTGGTCTGTGCCGAGCTGCTCGGACTGAAGGGCTACGAGAAGGCGCACTCAAGCTATGTCGCTTCGCCTCGCACAGCCGAATACTACAAGACACGCCCGTGTGCAGCAAAGGTGGAGAGCGCAGCACGCATCTTCGCCGAATACCTTATGAATTATTAATTTTTAATTTTTAATTATTAATTATTAATTATTAATTATTAATTGGCGGCTTCCCGATGAGGAATTGTTCAATTATGAATTAGCAAAGGCTTAGAACAGCCTATCTCCACAAGGGCTTAGAAAGGCTTAAAGAGGCTTAGTTCGGCTTAAACGCTCCCTGAAGTTCGGCTTAAACGCTCCCTAAAAAGACCGCTCTCCAAGAAAAACAATCTACAGAAATAAAAACAATGAACAGCAAATCTATTCTTTCTCTTGCAGCCCTCTCCTGCGTTACGGCAGCGTACGCCCAGCAGCAGAAGGCGCAGCAGCACCCTAACATTGTTTACATCATGTGCGACGACCATGCCTACCAGTGCATAAGCGCATACGGCAGCGCACTCTCAAAGCTCGCACCGACCCCGAATATCGACCGTCTCGCCGAGCGTGGTATGCGCTTCGACCGTGCCTTCGTCGAGAACTCGCTCTCTACGCCGTCGCGTGCCTGCCTTATGACCGGTCAGTACAGCCATCAGAACGGACAGCGTCAGCTGGGCGAGGGCATCGACACCACGCACACGTTCTTCACCGAACTGCTGCAGGAGGCGGGCTATCAGACAGCCGTTGTGGGCAAGTGGCACATGGGTTGCGACCCGAAGGGCTTCGACTACTATCATGTGTATAACGACCAAGGACAGTACTGGAATCCGCAGTATCGTGGCACCGACACCAACAACGAGTTCGTCGTGGAGGAGGGCTACTCTACAGACCTTACCACCGACCACGCACTCAGCTTCATCGAGCACCGCGACCCGTCGAAACCGTTCTGTCTGCTTCTGCACCATAAGGCACCGCACCGCAACTGGCAGGCAAACCTGAAATATCTCGGTATGTACGACGGCGTTGAGTTCCCGATGCCGGAGAACTTTTATGACGACTATGCTACGCGCGGCTCTGCCGCTCGCACGCAGAAGATGTCCGTCACGCGCGATATGCGTTGGGAGCAGGACTTCAAGGTGCCCGAGATGCTCGACCTCAACAACCCCGACAGCAAGGACTCGTACAACGCTCTAATGGGCGAGATAAACCGCATGACTCCTGAACAGCGTTCGGCTTGGGGACGCTACTACTTCCCGCGCAACCGTCGTCTGCTCGAGGCGCAGCTCAAGGGCAAGGATCTCGACAACTGGAAGTATCAGGTGTACATACGCGACTATATGTCTGTGATAGCAAGTGTTGACGAGAGCGTAGGTCGTGTGCTCGACTATCTCGACAAGAACGGACTCACCGACAATACGATGATTGTCTACACCTCCGACCAGGGCTTCTACATGGGTGAGCATGGTTGGTTCGACAAGCGTTTCATGTACGAGGAGTCGCTACGCACTCCGCTCATCGTGAGCTACCCGGGTCACACAAAGCCTGGCTCTGTATGCAACCGCCTTGTGCAGAACATCGACTATGCGCCTACGTTCCTCGCCCTCGCCGGCGTTCAGCAGCCGAAGGATATGCCGGGACGTTCGCTCGTACCAGTGCTCACCAACGGCGACAACGTGAAGAACTGGCGCCAGAGCATCTACTACCACTACTACGACTATCCGACGTACCATATGGTACGCAAGCACGACGGTGTGCGCACCGAGCGTTATAAGCTCATCCACTTCTACGGCAAGGGTGGTCTCGACGCTGTGTCTGAGAACAAATATCAGAACGTGCCGGGCACACGCGAGTATGGCACGATGAAGGGATTGGAGTCAATCGGCTATTTCGAACCGAAGGATGAGGCTGTAGACTACTGCGAGCTCTACGACTTGCAGGCTGACCCGCACGAGCAGAACAACATCTTCGGCAAGCCGGGCACGGAAAAGATTACGAAGCAGTTGCAGCGCGAACTTGATAAATACAGAAAGACACTCGCTGTGGACGAATATTAGAAAAGTAAAAGAGTAAAAAGGAGCCCCTCCAAACCCTCCACATCTCGGGGAGGGTTTGGAGGGGCTCCTTTTTACTTTTAATAGTTAATCTTCATTCCGACATAGTAGCTTCTTGGCAGCGATGGACCATAGATGTAGCCGGAGTCGCGGTTCCATCCCTTGTCGAAGTCCTTTTGGTAAGAATTGGTGATGTTTTGCACACCGCCATTCACCTGAAGTGTGAGATACTTGTAGACGGGGAAGTCGTATGCCAACTTGAGATTTACCTCCATGAATTTGGGAGTGTTTACTGCCACGGGTGCTTCAACCCCCGAGCCTGCAGCGTGACCAACGAGCATACTGCCAGTGTAGTTTCCAGTTACGGAAGCTGTGAAGCGCTTCACGGGTGTGAAGGAAGCTGTGAAGTAGCCGTATGTGTTTGGCGTGCGCATCATCTTCTTGTACTTCTGTTCTGGCACCTCATCGTTCCAGGCAATAGCCTCGTCGTAGTGGCTTTGCTGCAAAGTGAGTCCGGCTTGCAGCATGAACCATCGTGTGAACATAGCCTTTCCTTCGATGTTCAGTCCGAATACCTTCGCACCATAAGCATTGTAACGCTCCTGCACGGTGTTGCCCTGTGCGTCGGGTTGGTCGAGCTTGCGAAGCGCAAACACATTGTTCAAGTCGGTGTAGAAGCCTTCTATCAGGAGGTTGGTCTGTACGGAGCCGAAATTATGATACAAGTCGGCTGACAGGCTGAAGCTGTTTGATCGCTCCTCCTTCAAGTTGTTAGCCAATACCGTAACCAGACGTTCGCCACCCACAACGCCCACATGCAAGTCTTCGTCGAATGCTTGTGGTGCTCTAAATCCTCCGGCATAGGTAAGGCGGAGGTTTATGTTCTCCGTAGGGTTGAAGCGGAGGTTGGCACGCGGACTGAATATCATGCGTTTCACTAAGTTGTGCTTATCCGCTCTGCCGCCCAAGAGCAGGCTCCACTGCTTGTTCTTCCACTCGTTTTGGAAGAAGAAACTACCAATGTGCACGTCTTGCTTGAAATTGCGGTTGTAACCGAGGATTACGTCTTTCAAACCGTCATAGTTGTACTCTGCACCGAGAGTCAGGTCGGAGGGCATGAAGAGCAATTTCTTAAACGAGTGGACGTACTGCGACCCTGCGACGTATGTGAAGTCGTGAGTGTTGCCGTATGCCTTTGTAGCGGCTTGTATGTCTTCTTCGGTTCCCTCTCCGATGCCGCCATAATAGCTCCTTCGTGATGTGGTTTGGAATGAGAAGTAAGCCGACAGGCGGTTCTTCTCGTCTGGCGAGTAGAAGTTGTACGTGAGTCCGCCACCCTGTATGTTGTGCTCCACCTGCTCTGTGATGTTCGCCTCGTGAGAAGGCAGATCGAGTTTGTTGCCGCCGCGGCGGAACTCATGTATGCCGTGATACTGAAGACTCAGCTTGGAGTGGGGGTTAAGTCGGAGGTAGGAGTTAAGACCGAAGGTCTGGCTCTTCAGTTCGGGCAGTTCGGTGTATCCGTCGCCGTCGTGGTCGTAGCCCTGGCGTGTGCGTGTTTGTCCGTAGGCATATACGCCAGCCTTGTTGTCGTCGGTAACCAGAGACACGTTTCCGGTCGTTACGTTATCGAACGAGTTGGCACCTCCCTGCGCCATGAATGTATGTCCGAAGGATGCCGAATTGCGAATGGGCTCCTTTGTGATGATGTTGATGGTTCCGCCGATGGCTGATGCACCGAAGAGAGCGGAGCCTCCGCCGCGCACCACCTCTACACGATCTATCATGTTGGTAGGTATCTGTTCCAAGCCGTACACACCGTTGAGCGAGGAGAATATGGGGCGCGAATCGACCAATATCTGCGAATAGTGTCCGTCCAAGCCGTTTATTCTCACCTGTGTGAAGCCACAGTTCTGACAATCGTCTTCTGTGCGTACGCCGGGTTGGAAGTTGAGTCCCTTAGCCAGGCACGTCGATTGGGTGATATCAAACATTTTGCTGCCAATCACGCTCACCAAGTTCGGAGCCAATCGGCGTTTTGTTTCGCTGCGGTTGGCTGAAACGACGACCTCGTCAAGCGCAACGTCGTCGGTGAGAAGCTCAAAGTTGAGTTCCTGAGTGGCATCCTTTTTTATCGTTATTGTTTTCTCGACGGGCTTGAAGCCCATACATTTTACCTCAAGAGTGAATTTACCCTCAGGCAAGTTCTTAAGAAAGTAGTGTCCCGTCTTGTCTGTAGTACAGCCTATTGTTGTACCTTTGATATGGATGGTGGCGTAGGCAATGTGTTCGCCACTCTTTCTGTCGACCACATGTCCGTAGACGTTGGCATCGGTAGGCGTGGGCGTGTGTTCCGCACTGTTATCCTTCACTTCAACACGTGTTGTGTTTTCGTTATCCTTTACTTCGATTGCATTAGCCGCAAATGACACTGTCAATGCACCGGTGAGGAGCATCAACTGATAATTCTTTGATCTCATTTTGCTTTGTCTTTTAAAATTTAGTGTTACGTAAAAATGTTATTTCAGCATTTGAGTTGCAAAGTTATTTACTTTTGTAGATATATGAAATACCTAATATGTATGTTTTGTGTGATGTTCGGTTCGCTTCGATACCCATAAATGATTATTCGAATGGTCGTTTGATGGGGTTTGATAGTATATATAATGTGTATGTGGCGTTGAGTCATCAAAAGTAGGTAGTGGTATGTGCTAACTTTCTTTACTATATTTTAGGTATTGCCTGCTTTTTTTCTTCAAAGTACCTTTGCAGTCGTGAAAATTATATAATTAAAATGAAGAAATCTACAATCGTTTCTATGGCGTGTGCAGCGGTGGCAGTATGCAGTCCGCTCGCAGCAGACGCGCAGACCGTGGCTGCCGATAGTGTGATGCAGCACGCCAAGGGTTCCCGACTGAGTGTTGGCGGATATGGTGAAGTGGCTTACAGCCGTAACTTCTACAGCGACAGCGGCAACCGCTACAGTTCGGCTAAGCTGCACAAGAACGACCCCAGTCACGGACGTTTCGATATTCCGCACGCAGTTATCTACCTCGGCTACGACTTTGGCAAGGGTTGGACGTTAGGCACCGAGATTGAGTTCGAGCACGGCGGCACCGGTTCGTCTATAGAATACGAGGCAGAAGAATCTATCGAGTTTGAGCAGGAGCAGGAGCGTGGCGGCGAAGTAGAGCTCGAGCAGTTCTGGATTCAGAAGTCGTTCGGACGCTTTGCCAACATACGTGCCGGCCATATCGTCGTGCCCGTAGGTCTGACCAACGCCTACCACGAGCCGCTCAATTTCTTCACCGTCTATCGACCCGAAGGCGAGAACACCATTCTGCCTTGCACATGGCATCAGACTGGCGTTTCGTTCTGGGGACATGCCGGCGACTTCCGTTACGAGTTGCAGATGATTGCAGGTCTCGACGCATGGCAGTTCTCGCGCGACAACTGGATTAAGCCCGGCACTACGAAGCCCTTCGAGTTCGAGGTGGCTAACAAGTACGGCTTTGCGGCGCGCGTGGACAACTATACCGTGCCTGGCTTGCGATTGGGCGTGAGCGGCTACTTCGGCCAGTCGATGCACAACGCCGTTCCGCACGACATGGAGAAGGGCAACAACAAGCGCATCAAGGGCAACATCTATCTCGGTGCGTTCGACTTCACATACAACGCCCACAACTGGGTGGCACGCGGCAGCGCCGACTACGGCTACGTGAGCAACGCTAAGGAGATTAGCGCTATGCGCAAGCCTAACACACAGTACGTGAAGCCATACCAGTCTAATCAGGTGTTCGGCTCGCACGCCATTGCCACAAGCGTGGAAGTAGGCTACGATGTATTCTCACAGATTGAGAAGTTGCGTGCAGCCCGTCAGAAGATGTATGTCTTCGGTCACTTCGAGTACTACAACTCATGCCTCGGCGGTTCGAAGGAATATACCAGCAAGAAGATCTTCTCCGGCGGTGTCAACTACTATCCGTTGCCGCAGGTCTGCGTGAAGGCAGAATATAGCTATCGCAAGTTCAAGCAGCAGTATAACGACGAGCCAGCTCTGAACATAGGCGTGGCTTATCAAGGACAATTCCTTTAAAAGTAAAAAGACAAAGTTCCTATAGTAATAATAAATAAAACATCAAAGACACAATGAAAAAGTTTAAGCAGTTAGTAATGGCGTTCCTCGTCGGAGTCGTTTCGTTCGGCTTCACAGCATGTGACGACAACAACAACGAGGAGAAGTTCGAACTTCCTGAGGTTGGTCAGGCTACAGTAAACGTAAGCTCTTCAGACAAGGAGATGCAGAAGGTAGCAAAGGTTTACGTCGACCAGGTTGTTTACCCAACATACAAGGCACTCGCTGCAAACGCACGCACCCTCTACACCACAACAGCCGCTCTCTACACCGCTGCTGAGGCAGGCACAATGACTCAGGCGCAGATTGACGCTGCTTGCGAAGCCTTCAAGGACACACGTCGCGAGTGGGAGCGCAGCGAGGCTTTCCTCTACGGTTCGGCTTCCGACAACGAGCTCGACCCGCATATCGACTCATGGCCTCTCGACCACGACGAACTTGTGAACGCCCTCAAGAACCCTACACTTGTAGCAGGTTTCAAGGGCAGCGACCCAGCTAAGTTCGTGTCAGACAACAATAGCAAGTTCCAGTCGGTACTCGGTTTCCATGGCATGGAGTTCGTGCTGTTCCGCGAAGGCAAGAACCGCACCGTAGATGCACTCAAGGCTAACGAGACAGAAGAAGGCATGAGCTCAGTAAAGGGCATTGACGAACTCGCATTCCTCCAGGCTGTAGCAGCCGACGTACGCAACATCACTGCACTTCTCGAGTTCACATGGATGGGCAGCGCAGCAAGCAACGAGACAAAGAGCGTGCTCAGCAACGCAAGCTACGTGTTCTCATCGCTCCGCAACAACGGACTTGCAGCCAATGGCACAATGTGCTACGGTCAGTTCCTGCTTTCTCCGTCTGTAACAACGGGCTACAACTCATGGCAGGGCACCGTTCGCCAGATTTTCGTAGGCGGTTGCTCTAATATCTGCGCAGAGGTTGCCGACCAGAAGCTCGGTCAGGCTTACCGCACAGCCACTGGTTCGGGCTCAGCAGAAGACTCTCGCGACTATATCGAGTCGCCTTACAGCCACCGTTCGTTCATCGACTATCAGGATAACATCTACTCTATAAAGAATACGCTTTACGGCACACGCGACGTGAACGCCACTTCTCCGGCAGAGCACTCGCTCCTGAACCTGCTCAAGGCTATGAACTACTCAGGTCTGAACGACTTGACAGCGGCTCTCAATAAGGCTATTCAGTCACTTGAGACAGCCAAGAACAGCGGCAAGTCGTTCGTTGAGGCTCCTGGAGCCCAGCACGTAAAGGACTGCATCGACGCTGTCTCTGCTCTCGACGAGGAGCTGAACAAGGCTGGCGACTGGGTGAACAAGCAGGAGGCGCTTTAAGCGCCCTGCCTTGTTAGGCAGTTTAGAAATACAAAACCAAGGCTTTTTAAAATTATACAGCAATGAAACGAATCTATCTCATGGGCTCATTAGCAATGGCCCTCTCTCTATCGCTGTTCTCGTGTACTGACGAGAACAGCGATCCGTCGGGTGAAGACTTCAAGCCAATGGAGTCTGACGGCAAGTATGTAGGCGAGGCTGTCGGCAACTTCTCTAAAGAGGAGTGGTATCCTGGCGGCGAACTCGGAACAACCGACAACGTGGCTTCTGGATGTTACGAAGACGAAGCACCTGCCGTAACCGCGCAGGGACTTATCGACGACTTCAACGCCGGCGAGAAGTTCTTTGAGCGTCAGTTCACGTCAGCCAACTCTGGCTTCAAAGGACTTGGTCCGGCTTCTGTGCGCCGCTCGTGTCTCGACTGCCACCCCAACTACGGACATGGTCGCCGCATGGACTCGTACACTACGTCCTACGGCAATGGCAACGGCTATCTGCTCGCTGTGTATCACCCCGTAGACGGAGCCAACAGCAACGACGGCGGCTACGTAGCTGAAGTGACTGGTATGCCGCAGACACAAGCTACAGAACCCTTCAAGGCACCTATCGACGAGAGCCAGATCAAAATGCAGTGGCACCACGTTACGGCTATGGAGAGCGGTTTGCCTATGAAGTTCCCTGACGGCGAAGCCTACGACCTTATCTATCCTGAGATTACAATACCGCGCTCGGCGTTCCGCACCAACCCTAATCCGTACGACACAGGCAATAAGGCAGTGGCTGTACGCGTAGAGTCTACAATCGGCGTGATGGGTACGGGTCTGCTCGATGCCATCACTGAAGAGGACATCAAGGCGCAGTATGCCTCTACTGCCAACTACTACAAGAACGTAGCCAAGGTGGCTGACGTTTCGGAGTACGTTAACCCTAACTTCTGGGACGCTTCTGCCGACAACTTCGCTGCTGGCGCATGGTATCCCGGCACCGAGAACACCGGTGTATACGCCGACGGCGGCAACGGCAAGCCGATGGTGAAGCGCTTCACCTACGCTCTGACGCGTGCCTCGCTGCAGGACGGACCTGGAGCCAACGCCATCTGGAACATCACGAACGTGACGCGTCCCGACCGTCCTAAGCTCTACACCACAAACGCTTGGGCTGCGGCAATGGCTGAGGACAAGGAGGTGATAGAGAAGATAAAGAACGACCCTACATCGCCGTTCTGGGCATCTACCGACGACGAGATAAGCAAGCGTGTGAACGGACTCTTGAAGCCCGGCACCAACCAGTTCAGCAACGAGTGGCACAACTTCGAGCCGGAGATGTCTGCCGACCACTTCTACGAGTTCATGGTATGGCATCGCGGTCTTGCCATTCCGCGCGCCCGCAACCTCAACGATGCGCGTGTGCAGCAGGGCAAGAAGGTGTTCATGGAGATAGGTTGCGCCAACTGTCACCGTCCGTCGTGGAAGACAGGTTCGGATAATTACTGGACACCGAATATGATTGCAGGCAAGAAGTTGCCGCGCTACGCCAACCAGACCATCTATCCGTACAGCGACATGATGCAGCACAAGCTCTACATGGCGAACGACATACACGGATCGTGGTGTCGCACAACACCGTTGTGGGGACGCGGACTCGCTGCAACCAACGGTAGCGGCGTAGAACGTCTGCACGACTGCCGCGCACGCAACGAGGTAGAGGCAATCATGTGGCACGCTTACTCGAAGAACTCGCACGCCTACAACTCGGCGCTCAAGTTCTACAATCTTTCCAAGGCAGACCGCGATGCAGTGGTCATGTTCCTTCGTTCTATTTAATACTTTATTCTCCCATGCCTTCCTGCGAAGTGCATGGGAGAATAATCATATTTAAGCAAACCGAATTATGCAAAACCCTTTAAAGAAGACGCTTTTCGCGTTGTATGTTCTGGTGATAGTCTGCATGGCAGCCGCTACAGTTGTGGAGAAGTATAGCGGAACCGACTTTGTGCGCTCCAATGTGTACGGCGCATGGTGGTTCTCGCTGCTTTGGGCTGTGCTCACGGCTGCTGGCGTCGTCTATTTTCTGCGCCACCGCTGCAAGTCGTGGTCGGGCATAGCTATCCACCTCTCGTTCGTGGTGATACTTGTGGGCGCTTTCGTGACACACGTCAGTTCGGAGCGCGGCACGGTTCATCTGCGTCAGGGCGCATACATCAACACCTGCGTGATGTACGACCGTCACAACCAGCCGCACGACGCACAGATGCCGTTCCAGATGCGCCTCGACCGCTTCGATGTGCAATACCATGAAGGCACCGACGCGGCAGAAGACTACGTGTCGCAGTTCACCATCATCGACCACGGCAAGCAATACAGCGGCAAGGTGTCGATGAACCGCATCTTCAGATACGGAGCGATGCGCTTCTATCAGTCGTCGTACGACAACGATATGCTCGGCGCGTCCGTCTCCTTCAACTCCGACCCCATTGGCATACCACTTACCTACACGGGCTACGCTCTGCTGTTCCTCTCGCTCATCTATATGCTCTTCGATCCGCACGGAGCCTACCGCAAGCTCTTGCGTCTTTCGCATCTGAAGAAAGGACTGATGATGATGGCGCTGCTTTTCGCGCTCGGCTCAGGCTCGGCTCAGGCACATGTTCTGCCTAAGGAAAGCGCTGACCGCTTCGGACGCTTGATGGTGCTGCACAACAGTCGCATCTGTCCGCTGCAGACCCTCGCCGTCGACTTCACCAAGAATCTCTACGGCGCGGCATCGTACAACGGCTACACGCCCGAGCAGGTGCTCACGGGCTGGATGTTCTATGCCGACGAGTGGATGCAGGAGCCGATGCTCCGACTGAAAGGTGCCGAAATGCGCGACCGTCTGCAGCTGCCCGAATACGTGCCCGTGAGCCAGTTCTTCAACAGCGCGATGGGCGGCTATACGCTCGGTCCGTACGTGCAGGAATACTATGGCGGCAACCACGATGCGTTCCATTCGCAGGTGGCTGCCATAGACAATAAGATACAACTGATAATGGAGCTGCGTAGTGGCTCGCTTCTTAAACTCTTTCCTTATACACATAAAGGCAAAACAACATGGTTTGCGCCTACAGACGACCTGCCCAATGCGATGGACAGAGAGCACCAGCAGTTCGTGCGCTCGATATGTCTGCTGCTCGGCGACTGCGCCCTTGCGTCCGACTACACGCAGATGGACGCCGTAGTGGGCAAGATGCTGAAGTATCAGCAGAAGAATGGGGGAGCGTCGATGCCTTCCGACCGACGTGTCGCAGCCGAGCGCATATACAATCGCATCCCCTTCGCCACAATACTCTTCATGCTGTGTCTGACGATGGGCATAATCTCTTTTCTTTACGCTATAATAAGAATGTGTCGTGAGGACAACGGCGCGAATAATGGCGGCACGTACGCCGAACCCGTGCGGAAAGAGCGCAGCAAAAGGCTGCATCTCACGTTCTTCGGTGCGAGCTACGCCGTGCTACTTCTGTCGTTCTGCGCGCTCACCTACTGCGAGTATCTGCGCTGGACCATCAGCGGCACGCTCCCGATGACCAACGGCTACGAGACTATGCTCTTCGTGGCGTGGCTCGTGCAGCTGCTCGCGCTTGTCTGCGGAGTGCGCCTCCGCTTGCTCGTGGCGTTGGGCTTCCTTATGTCGGGCTTCTTCCTGCTCGTGAGTCACATCGGACAGATGGATCCGCAGATAAAGCACACGATGCCCGTGCTCAACTCGCCGCTGCTCAGCGTGCATGTGTCTATAATAATGATGGGTTTCGCCATGCTCTCGTTCACGTTCATCAGCGGGCTCACCGCCCTTCTGCTGCGCCTTGTAAACCGCGCGGCGCAGCCTAAGATGATACAGCTGCAGCAGCTCTCGCTCGTGTTTCTCTATCCCGCACTTGCCGCGCTCGGCATCGGCATCTTCATCGGAGCCATCTGGGCTAACGTCTCTTGGGGCGAGTATTGGGGATGGGACCCTAAGGAGGTGTGGGCGCTCATCACGTTCATGATATACGCCATACCGCTGCATGCGCGTTCGGTGGCTCAGCTGCGTCGCCCTACGGCGTTCCATCTCTTCATGACGCTGGCTTTCCTGACGCTCGTGATGACCTATTTCGGCGTCAACTACTTCCTCGGCGGAATGCACAGCTATGCATAACGACTCTTTGCTTTAAACAGAATATATCTGCAGGCGTTTAACGGGGGACGCTTGCAGTTTTTTTTGCATCTGCAGAGTAGGGCATAAAAAAACAGTGGCACAACTCTCAACGAGCTGTGCCACTGTCACTATGTTTAACTTGAAAAAATTTCTAAAGTAATGAAGAGTCTCACGATCCTTCATAGCTACCTGTTAAACAATCGTTACCTTAAACCTAATAACTAAAAACCTAAATCTATTACTACTAACCTAAACAATCTATTAATCTTTTGACGATGCAAAGGTATGAATAATTAGTTGTTTGCGCAAACAGACTGGCAATATTGTTGCTTATCCTTGTGTTTTATTGACTTAAATCAAAGTTGCGGGGCGTTCTGCTTGCCACGTTTGGGTTGTTTGTATGCAGAACGGTTGTGATGTACATGTTCTACAACAGTCCGCCAATGGTGCACCATTCTCTCTGTGAAAGCTGATGAAAAGTCATCGTTTCGCGTTCGGTGTCCGATCGGGTTGCGTTCGGAATCCAATCAGATTGCGTACGGTGTCTGATTGGATTGCGTACGCCGTCCGATCAGATTGCGTTCGGTGGCGGTGGGGAAAGTGGAGATTAGCTGAGCCTGTAGTGGGGAAATTGGCAGCTTTAAGTTGGGTGTTCGTGCAGCCGAAGTTGATATAATAGTAAGAATTGTTTTGTTTTTATCCTTTTTATTCGTAAATTTGCGATATAACTTTTAATTCATCCTTTCGTTATGGCAGACTTTGAAGAGAGACGATTACCGGTTGGCATACAATCGTTCAAGGAAATAAGAAGAAACAACTACGCCTACGTTGACAAGACCGAGATTGTCTGGAACCTTGTCAACAGAGGAAAGAAGTACAACTATCTGAGTCGTCCGCGACGATTCGGAAAGTCGCTGCTTGTAGATACGTTGCAGACTTATTTCGAGGGAAGAAGCGACCTCTTCGAAGGACTGAAGATTATGAATCTTGAAAAGGAATGGAAAAAGTCGCCCGTTATAAGGCTCGACATGAGTCGCGCTGGAGCATCGGAAAAGACCATCCGCTCGTATCTTGGCATGGCGTTCTCGCGCGAAGAGGCGAAGTATGGCATCGCCATGCACGAAGGCGCTTCGTTGGCCGACCGCTTCGACACAATCATTCAGACTGCCTGCCAGCAAACCGGCGAGTCGGTAGCGATATTGATAGACGAGTACGACTCGCCCTTGCAGCATTCATGGAAAACGCCCGACCATGAGGCGTGTACAGCGGTCTACCGCGAAGTGTTCGCCATTCTGAAAGCCGACGACGAGTACGAGCGCTTCGTATTCATCACCGGCATTACGAAGTTCACGCAAATCTCCCTCTTCTCCGTTCTCAACAATCTCAGCAACATCAGTTTCGACGAGCCGTTTGCAGCCATCTGCGGTATCACTACCCGGGAGATAACCGACTATTTCGGTCCGGAAGTGAAGGCGATGGGCGAGGCGAACGGATGGACTGAGGAGGAGACAATGGTTCGCCTGAAGACCAACTACGACGGCTATCACTTCTGTCGTAGCAACATGGTTGATGTCTACAACCCATTCAGCCTTGTCAACGCTTTGGCAGACAAGGATATCAAGAACTATTGGGCTACATCGGGAGCAACCTCGCTTCTGCTCAAGTTCGTAGACGACATGGAGATAAAGCTGACAGACTACGACCATAGCGCCATATTAAGCACCATCATTGAGACATCTGACGTGACAGGAGGCGGAGCGGAACTCTTCCTCTACCAGTCGGGCTATCTCACGATAAAGGGGTACATGAACGGACTCTACTTGCTCGGATTTCCCAACCACGAAGTTCGTCAGGCGTTATACGAAACCGTGCTACCGGCATTAGCCATGCGCAAGCGCGGAGACATCCAGTCGGCGCAAGCTTGAAAACTATATCTACGTTATCGAGCTTAAACTTGCAAAGAACGGAGGCATTGCCGCTGCAGAGAAGCAGATAATCGACAACCGATATACCGAGCCGTTCAAGGCTGACAAGCGTAAGGTCATAGCCCTTGCCGTTGAACTCGATGACCAGGGAAAGGGGCTTGTCGATTGGAAGCAAGTGGGTGTTACGGAACAATAATCCGCAAAAAGTGCGGCATTTCTGCTTGTATCTGCGAGAAAATAAGTAAGACATCTCAGACCTCTACCGTCGCGGAGTGCGCAACTCTGGCGAGATGCAGGCTCTGCGCGGCATCATACCGGCAGCTTTAAGTTGGGTTTTCGTGCTATCGAAGTTGATATAATAGTAAGAATAGTTTTGTTTTTATCTTTTTTATTCATAACTTTGCGATATAACTTTTAATTTGAATATTTGAATCTTCAATAATAACAGCTTGTTTATTACTTATAGGAATAAGCTGCAACTTCTCATTATATAGTTGAACTATCTTTTCACCTTTTTTCTTGAATGGAAAATTTCCATAATGGGGAATCGTATAAAAATCGACCAAATCTAAAGAAGTACAGTCTTTCAATTCAGGAGCCTTTTCTATTGGATCAAAATTCACACTTCTCATATATTCTGCATCGGGAGAGGCTATTATTGCTCTGGCAGATTCCCCAATATACAGTTTACCCAATTTCACTTGTTTAGATATAATTTTATCAACACCTTTTCTTTTTAACTCTTGCAAAAGGAAAAATGTATTTCCACCTGTTATGTAGATATAATCGCATTTATGTAATATAGAAGATATTTCCTCTTTGGGCAGTTGGGTAATCTCGACTTCTTCAACAATCATTCCTGCTTCTTCTAAAGCCTTTTTCCCCTTTTTTACATAGAATCGTATTGGTTCTGTAAGGCTTGCAGTTGGTATAAAAGCTATAATTTTCCCTTGCAAATCTTCTTTGGCACAATCGACAAATAGATTAGCAACATCAGCAAATGATGAGCATAAAAATAATCTTTTCATATTCTATAATATTAAGTTTAACACTTTTTGATACAAAGATAGCGTCTTCTATGACAGCCCTATGTCAGTAAGTCTAAATATTGAAGAGTTTTTTCATCGAAAGTACTTATTTTTTATAAGTAATTGAGAATGAGATAAGTTTTTATCTCATAAAAAGAAGAGGTTACGAATTAGAAATATACAGAATGTAGCATCTTGCTGTGATTTGCATAACCATTCAAAGAACTCTTTCGGTTGCAAAGGTACGATATTTAATCGGGGATAAAGAATGTTTTAAGATTTTTTTAAGTATTTGCATCTTTTCGATGAGCCAAGGACAGCTCATGTTTCTTTCGAGGGTAACGACAATGCATCTTATAACTGCAACATCATAAGACATAATGCCAAACTCATAAATAGGGAAGATGGCAACTATTTTATGGCTACAGCCACTGTGAGCACACAGGGACAAAATACCCCAATATTGCAACAGTACATGAAAGCCGATGTCAGAATCATCGTCAGCAATAAAACGTTATGGCAACAGGTATTCGGATAAACTATATCCGAATACCTGCTGTTTGTTTTTGGATGCATATTGTGTTGGTAAGCATCAGATTTTACGCAAAAGTTCTAATTTCCATAAAATTCCTCTTGTAAATCATTGGATATTTAGAAAAATATTGTATCTTTGTCCCCGAATTAAGGCGTTCTTTGCATATTGCAAAATACAGAAACGAGCAGAAGTCCGCTCGTTTCCATATTATAATATAGGCAAACGCCCAACTTCTTGATTTTCAATCAAAGTCCAATTTAGAGCGAGTTAGTTGTATTAACCTATCTTTTTGTTATGGCAGATTTTGAAGAGAGGCTATTACCGGTTGGCAATTTTATTGCAAAGATGCTACTGTTTTGTGTAGGCATAAGTTTTGCGATGTCTGTGAATGCTCAAGAAAGCATCGGTGGAAGAGTGTTAGACGAACAAAACCAAGGACTTGATGCAGCAGTCGTCATGCTGGTATCTCTGCCAGAGAATGTTCTAATAGAGACAACCGTAACTGATAGTACTGGGTGTTTTCATTTGCCTGTTCATAAAGGTGAGTTTCTTTTATGCATAAGGACCTTGGGTTATAAGGAGATAAAGAAGAATATAACCATAACAGGTCCTACCGCTATTCCGAACATCTATTTGGAGCCTGACGATATTTCTCTGCAAGATGTTGTAGTCACAGCACGGAAGTCACGTCCAATGACAACTTCTTCGAACGGCAAGATTCATATTAATGTTGCCCAATCATATCTTACAGACATCGGAAATGCTTTAGAGGTTCTGAAGCATTCTCCAGGCGTTTCCGTGAATAACAAGAGCGAAATATCCTTGGCTTCGCTTGGTGGAACAGCCATATATGTTAATGGTAGAAAAGTAATGCTGCAGGGAGACGAGTTGTCAACTTATCTCCACTCCATGTCTTCTGAGAAAATATCACAAATAGAAATATCACATAACCCGAATGCAAGTTTTGGGTCGGAGGGTGCTGGCGGTGTAATAAATATTATTCTTAAAACATCTGAAACATCTGGTTTTTTCGTAACGACATCACATAGCGTTGGTTATTGGGAAAATCTAAAACAGAATTCTGATTTCGCTATTTCTTATAATACGAACAAATGGCAATTGGGTCTGAACTATAATCATAGTTTAGGACACCATTCGATGGATTATGGTTACGAAAAGGTTCAAAATGGAGACAAGAATATTTCAGAGACGACAGATACAGACAAACGAAACACTTATTCTGCAGGCATTGATTTTTCATGGCAACCTAATCAAAAGAACAAGCTTTTTATGAACAGCACTGTAAATGTGCTTGTTGGTCCAGGAGAGACTGAGACAACAACAGAAATCTATCAAGGAACAAATCTGTTGGATAACATACTCAAAGCACGCAACAATTATATTGAACAGAAAAACCTCCAATATAGCAACAACGTGAATTATCAGTATAGACCATCATCAAAGATGCAGTTCTCGTTTTCGGCAGATTGGACACATTTTGATGGCAAAGCTCGTTGCGAGCAGCCTAATGAGTACTTCTCTGCAACCAATTTGCCTATACGTTCCGATCTTTTCTATTCAGAGCCAGATAAAGACATTGATATCTATGCGCTTCTTGCAGACTATAAATACAACCCGAATGCTCAGAACGAAATACTTGCAGGTGTCAAGACTACTCTTATCAATAGTAACAATACATTTCTTTTCAAGAAGAATGGTGCAATAGACACACAACGCTCAAACAACTTCTATTACGAGGAGAAAAACCTTGAGGCTTATGCTCAATACACTCATACTTGGAATAAAATCGAGTTGAGTGCAGGACTGCGTATGGAGTATATGCACACATATAACAGACTCAAATCGCAAACGAATCAAGATTCTGAGACAAACAAGCAGAGGCATTTTCGATTGTTCCCAAATCTGAGTGCATCATATACAATAAATGAAAAGAGCAAAATCGCTCTGCTATACAGCAGAAGACAGGACAAACCCCGTTATGAAGACCTGAATCCATTTGAGTATCTGCTTGACGAATTGACTTATTGGAAAGGTAATCCGTTCCTCGAACCTCAAATAAGCAATAAGATTATGCTTTCCTATACATTGGGAAACCTGTCTTTGAATCTATATTACAACAAACTCAACGATTATTTTACATCAATTACTGACGTGTATGGTGAGAACAAAACAGTCATGACGACGAAAAATATAGGCAAACAGCAACAAATAGGTCTTGATGCCATATTCTCAAAACGCGTGGTTTCTTGGTGGCAGTTCAGTGCAAATGCAGGATTATACTACTTTATGAATAAACTGGATTACGAAACATATAAACATGAATACAAGCGTCCATCCTGCTTCTTGTCTGCAACCAACAGTATTTTCCTACCTGCCGGTATCACCCTTGAATTATCAGGAAGGTACTATTCGAAGCGACAAGGTGGAAGCTATGAAGTGAGCAAGTCAACTGGAAGTGTCGATGTTGACCTTAACAAGAGTTGGCATGATGGACGTATGCGTCTTTCTCTTTTGATGACAGATATCTTCCATACTGAGCGTTGGGACAGTTATGGCATAAAGGATGCTTTGAATATTTCGTCTTGGGGCTATGGAGAAAGTCGTAAAGTTATGCTACGATTCAGTTATAGCTTCGGAAAGCAAAAGTTTGAAAAGGTGGACAAGAATATCGAAGAATTAAATAGATTGTAATATTTTTATGATCTTTTCTGCTTGTATCTGCGATAAAATAAGTAAGTTTGCACCCGAAAAATATAGTACGGAAAAATGACTTATACTATTGAAAAGGTAACAACGCTCATCGGAGCCCACCGCTTTGGCACAGCAGATGCCAACATCGGGTTCCTCCTTACTGACAGCCGGTCGCTCTGTTTCGCAGAGGAGACATTGTTCTTCGCTTTGAAATCGGGACGCAACGACGGTCACAACTACATTTATGACCTCTACCGCCGCGGAGTGCGCAACTTCGTTGTAGAGGATGTTCCTGCCGACTATAACACAACATACGCCGACGCAAACTTCTTGAAAGTGGAGAACTCGCTTGTTGCCCTGCAGCGACTCGCCGAGCGTCACCGCGAGGAATACGACATACCTATTGTGGGCATCACGGGCAGCAACGGAAAGACTATCGTGAAGGAATGGCTCTACCAGTTGCTCTCGCCGGAGATGAATGTGACGCGCTCGCCGCGCAGCTACAACTCGCAGATAGGCGTGCCGCTCTCCGTATGGCTGCTCAACGAGCAGAGTCAGGTGGGTGTGTTCGAGGCTGGCATCAGCGAGCCGGGCGAGATGCAGGCTCTGCGTGGCATCATACAGCCTGACATCGCCGTGCTCACGTTCATTGGCGACGCGCATCAGAAGAACTTCTCGTCGTTGGAGGAGAAGTGTCGCGAGAAGGTGGTGCTCTTCCACGACACGAAGACTATCGTCTACTGTAAGGACGACGAGGTGGTAGACCGCGTGGTGCGCAGCGTAGGCTACAAGGGCGAGAACCTCGCGTGGTCGATGAGCGACCGCTCGGCTGCACTCTTCGTGGAGAGCGTGGAGAGGAAGGGGCTTACGTCTACTATACATTATATGTATAACGGGGAGACGGGCGAGTACGTGCTGCCGTTCATCGACGAGGCATCGGTGCGCAACTCTGTTACGACGGCTGTTGTGGCGCTGTATCTCGGACTCTCGCGCGAGCGTCTTGCCGAGCGTATGGCGTCGCTCGAACCGGTGGCGATGCGCCTCGAGGTGAAGAAGGGTCAGAGGGGTTGTACGCTGATCAACGACTCGTACAACTCGGACATCAACTCGCTCGACATTGCGCTCGACTTCATGAGTCGCCGCCCCGACCATAAGGGACGCAAGCGCACGCTCATCCTCAGCGACATCTATCAGACCGGCGAGCCGCTCGACGTGCTCTACAAGGAGGTGTCAAACCTCTGTGTGCAGCGCGGTGTGGAAAAGATAATAGGCATCGGTCCGCAGATTATGGAGCACGCCGACCTGATAGAGGTGGGGGAGAAGTACTTCTTCCACGACGTAACGTCGTTCATACACAATAAGGTGTTCGAGTCGCTCAGCGACGAGGTGATACTCATCAAGGGCGCACGCCGCTTCGGTTTTGACAATATCACTGAACTGCTTGTGCAGAAGGTGCACGAGACGATTCTCGAGGTGAATCTCTCTAACGTGGTGAAAAACCTCAACTTCTACCGCTCGTTCATGCGACCGGAGACGAAGCTTGTGTGTATGATTAAGGCAGACGCTTACGGCGCAGGTGCGGTGGAGATAGCGAAGACCCTGCAGGACCATCGCGTAGACTACCTCGCTGTGGCTGTGGCCGACGAGGGCGTGACGCTGCGCAAGAACGGCATTACGTCGAACATAATGATTATGAACCCTGAGATGTCGGCATTCAAGACGATGTTCGACTACGACCTCGAACCCGAAGTCTACTCGTTCAGACTGCTCGACGCACTCGTTCGCGAGGCGCAGAAGGAGGGCATAAGTAACTTCCCCGTACACATTAAGCTCGACACCGGTATGCACCGCCTCGGCTTCGACCCAGACAAGGATATGCCGGAGCTGATAGATCGCCTGCAGCATCAGTCGGCAATCGTGCCACGCTCGGTGTTCTCTCACTTTGTGGGCAGCGACAGCGACTCGTTCGACGAGTTTTCGGCTCATCAGTTTGAGTTGTTCGACCGCGGTAGCAGTCAGCTCTGTGCGGCGTTCCCGCATAAGATTCTGCGCCACATCGATAACTCGGCAGGCATCGAGCACTTCCCCGAACGCCAGCTCGATATGTGCCGACTCGGACTTGGACTGTATGGCTACGACTCGCGCGACAATTCGATGATTAACAACGTGACGACGCTGAAGACAACCATTCTTCAGATACACGATGTGCCAGCAGACGAGACGGTAGGCTACAGTCGTCGCGGCAAGCTCACGCGCAACTCGCGCATCGCAGCCATACCTATTGGCTACGCTGACGGACTGAACCGCCATCTCGGCAACCGTCACGGTTTCTGTCTCGTAAACGGCAAGAAGGCTGAGTACGTGGGCAATATCTGCATGGACGTAGCTATGATTGACGTTACGGATATCGACTGTGCAGAGGGCGATCAGGTTGTCATCTTCGGCGAAGAACTGCCTGTGACTACGCTCTCAGATGCCATCGACACCATACCATATGAGGTGCTTACGGGCATCAGCAACCGCGTGAAGCGAGTTTATTATCAGGACTAAATTGTAGAAACTGATACAGATTATAGATGCTGATACAATTTGCATCTAATATAAGTTATAGGAACTAAAACAAAAAAAGCGGAGGCATCAGCCCCCGCTTTTTTGTATACTATACTTTAGTCTTTAAATCCAGAAGATATAAGCCAGACTTATCAGGCTGATGCTTATCCATAGCATAACGCCCTGCACAAGCGGCTTCAGACCTACGTAGCGCAGTGTCTCGCGCGTCAGCGACGCTCCGATGAAGAAGAGCGAGAGCGTGATGAGGTTCTTCGCAAGCTTGTTCACGGCTCCGCTGAACTGTGTGCCGATTTCGGCAGCCGCGTCGCCGATGAGTGCGGCGTTGCTCAGCACGTATGTGTTGAACAGAATGGCTACGACGAACCATATTATGAAGCGCGGCACGCAAGAGTACCAAGGCTTCGTCGTGCCGTCGGCTGCTGCAAGCTGCTTGCGGAAGAAGAACGGCGTGACGAGTGCCAGCACCACAATCCAGAGTGCACGTGTCAGCTTGATGGTCGTAGCCACCTCCAGTGCGCTCACGCCCTGCTGAGCCACAAGCTCGGGATGCATCTGGTCGTAAGCCGCACCGGCTCCAACCACCGACGACGTGTCGTGTATGGCTATCGCCGCCCACATGCCGAACTGCTTCATCGTCATGCCAAGTGCGTCGCCGATAGTGGGGAAGAGGAACAGTGCAATGCCGTTGAGCACGAACACCACGCCCAACGCCACCGACATGCTTTCAGCCTTGGCACGTATTATCGGACCCACCGCAGCTATCGCCGAACCGCCGCAGATGGCTGTTCCCGACGAGATAAGATAGCTCGTCTGTGTGTCTACGCCCAGCAGTTTTCTGCCGAACAGCCATCCGAGTGCCAATGTTCCGAATACGCTGGCTATGGTGAACACCATGCCCTCAGCACCCGATGCGAGCGCCTTGTCTACGTTCATGCCGAAGCCGAGACCTATAACGGAGTACTGCAGCATCTTCTTCGACATGGTCTTGTTGAAATCGGGGAACGCCTTGCCCAACAGCAGTGCGAAGGCGAAGCCAATGGCGAGAGCAATCGGTGATGACACCCAACCGGCAACCCAACTGAAGCCACCCAGATCGAGGTGGAACACTTCTACGGCGAAGCTCAGCAGCAGCGAGATGCTAAGCACGGCTACAATGACGATGTAGCAGAGTTCTTTCTTTTTCATTATTTGTGTGTTTGTATTTTGAAGATACGAAAAAATCCGTGTCGCTGTTCATGTTGCGAAACGGATTTTTTCACTTTATATTATTATTGTATTTCGTTCAGAATGCTTATTCGTCAGCTTGCTCCTCAAGCGTGTACTGGCTCGAACCGTCGAAGCAGTGTGTACATACCTGGCACTTCGGCAGTCCGATGGCCTTGATGAGCTGCTCAATGGTGTTGAACTTCAGCGATGTGAGTCCCAGTTGCGAGCGTATCTCCTCGACCATGCGCTTGTACTGAGGCGAGTCGGTTGTGGCGTACTTCTCGAGGTCTTTGTTGGCATCGCCCTCAAACTTCTCGATGATGCGGCGTGTGATGAGTTCCATCTCGCTCTTCGACGATGTGAAGCCGATGAACGGACAGCTGTAGACGAGCGGTGGACAGGCGATGCGCATGTGGCACTCCTTCAGTCCTGCCTTCTCGTACAGCACGTGTACGTTGTCGCGCAGCTGCGTGCCACGCACGATCGAGTCGTCGCAGAACAATACGCGCTTGCCGTTGAGCATAGCTTTGTTCGGTATGAGCTTCATCTTAGCCACGAGCGAGCGCATCGACTGGTTGGACGGTGTGAACGAGCGCGGCCATGTCGGAGTGTATTTGGCTATGCAACGCTGATAGGGCACACCCTTGCCTGCAGCGTAGCCCATCGCCATGCCCGTACCTGAGTCGGGAATGCCAGAACAGCAGTCTATCTCCACGTCGTCGGTCTTTGCGAGATAATAGCCGTTATCGAAGCGAGCCTTCTCCACGTTCTTGCCCTCGTAGGTAGAGGTGGGGAAGCCATAGTAGACCCAAAGGAATGAGCATATTTGCATCTTTTTGTTGGCAGGGCGTATCTGTGTCATGCCATCGGCGGTGAGTTTCACAATCTCGCCAGGTCCGACGTTGTAGCACTCCTCGTAGTCGAGGTTAGGGAACGACGATGACTCGCTCGAAGCAGCATATGCTCCGTCCTTCTTACCAATAATAATAGGTGTGCGGCCCCATGCGTCGCGAGCGCAGATGATAGAATCCTCGGTGAGAATCATCATTGTGCATGAGCCTTTTATGTGATGAAAGACATTCTCTATACCTTCGCGGAATGTCTTGCCTTGAATAATGAGCAAGGCAACGAGCTCGGTTTGGTTTGTGGCACTTTGAGAGAGTTCGGCAAAGTGCATGTTTTTCTCAAGCAATTGTTTAGTGATTTCCTCAAGATTTGCAATCTTTGCTACGGTGCAGATTGCGAAGCGTCCGAGGTGCGAGTTGATGATAAGCGGTTGTGCGTCAGTGTCGCTGATTACGCCTATACCCGCTGTGCTACCTTCGAACCGGTCGAGTGTAGGTTCGAACTTTGTCCTGAAATACGAGCTTTCCAAATTGTGGATAGAACGTGAGAACCCTTTCTCTTTACTGTACATGGCAAGACCGCCACGACGAGTACCGAGGTGTGAGTTGTAATCGGTTCCGTAGAAAACATCTGCTACGCAGCTTTTCTTGGAGATGGTGCCAAATATGCCTCCCATAAGAATGATGTGTTTTGAAAATTTGTGATGCAAAGTTACGTATATTTAGTGAAAAATCTGCGCTTTCGGCTTGAAAAAACTCACTTCGGGGTGTTATTTCTTGATATAATTAAGGTGCAAGGAGTAGGTGAAAGTGCATTTTTAGAGTTCTTAATTTGGCTGATTAACATAAAGTTATTACTTTTGCATATCATTTAAAAAATGGAAAATTAACTATAATTTATTACTAATTATAACTATGAGTTTGAAAATTGTTGTACTTGCCAAGCAAGTACCCGACACACGAAATGTCGGCAAGGACGCAATGACAGCCGAAGGTACTGTCAATCGCGCTGCCCTACCGGCAATCTTCAACCCCGAAGATTTGAACGCGTTGGAGCAGGCTCTGCGTCTGAAGGAGCAGAATCCGGGTTCAACGGTAGGTATTTTGACAATGGGTCCTCCGCGTGCAGCAGAGGTTATTCGCGAAGGTCTCTACCGCGGTGCAGATACAGGCTGGTTGCTTACCGACCGTTTGTTTGCAGGTGCCGACACACTCGCTACATCTTACGCTTTGGCTACAGCCATCCAGAAGATTGGCGACGTGGACGTAGTGATCGGTGGTCGTCAGGCTATTGACGGCGACACAGCGCAGGTGGGTCCGCAGGTGGCTCAGAAGCTCGGCTTGTCGCAGGTGACATACGCTGAGGAAATCCTCAAGTGCGAGGACGGCAAGCTCACCATCCGTCGCCATATCGACGGCGGTGTAGAGACCGTTGAGGCTCCGATGCCGCTCGTAGTTACAGTGACTGGTTCTGCGGCTCCGTGCCGTCCGGCTAACGCCAAGCTCGTCATGAAGTACAAGCGTGCCACAGCTCCTATGGAGCGCAAGCCCGAGGATAAGTACAACTACCTCTACGAGGAGCGTCCTTACCTCACACTCAACCAGTGGACCGTTGCCGACGTAGACGGCGACCCGCAGCAGTGCGGTTTGAGCGGTTCGCCTACAAAGGTGAAGGCTGTCAAGAACATTGTGTTCCAGGCTAAGGAGAGCAAGACCCTCACCGGCTGCGATGCCGACATCGAGGGCTTGGTAAAGGAATTGTTGGACGAAAAGATTATTGGATAATGAACAACGTATTTGTATATTGCGAGATAGAAGGCACTCAGGTTCAGGAAGTGTCTCAGGAACTTCTCACCAAGGGCCGCAAGCTCGCCAACCAGCTCGGCGTAGAGCTGAACGCTGTGGTTGCGGGCACAGGCATCAAGGGCAAGGTGGAGGATCAGATTCTGCCTTACGGCGTTGACAAGCTCTTCGTCTTCGACGCTGAGGGCCTCTTCCCTTACACATCGGCTCCTCATACCGACATCCTTGTAAACCTCTTCAAGGAGGAGCAGCCGCAGATAGCGCTTATGGGTGCTACAGTTATAGGTCGCGATCTCGGTCCGCGTGTTTCGTCTTCGCTCACCAGCGGTCTTACAGCCGACTGTACAGAGCTTGAGATTGGCGACTACGACGACAAGAAGAGCGGCGTTCACTACGACAATCTGCTCTATCAGATTCGTCCAGCTTTCGGTGGCAACATCGTGGCTACTATCGTCAACCCTGAGCACCGTCCGCAGATGGCTACCGTGCGCAGCGGTGTGATGCAGAAGGCTCTCTACGAGGGTGAGGCAAAGGGCGAGGTGGTTTACCCGGACGTAGCCAAGTACGTGCCCGAGGCAGACTTCGTTGTGAAGGTGCTCGACCGCCACGTTGAGGCTGCAAAGCACAACCTCAAGGGTGCTCCTATCGTTGTGGCTGGTGGCTACGGCGTAGGCTCTAAGGAGAACTTCGACATGCTCTTCCAGCTTGCCAAGGAACTTCACGGCGAGGTTGGCGCAAGCCGCGCTGCCGTTGACGCTGGCTGGTGCGACCACGACCGTCAGATCGGTCAGACTGGTGTCACTGTTCACCCGAAGGTGTACATCGCATGCGGCATCTCTGGTCAGATACAGCACATCGCCGGTATGCAGGACTCTGGCATCATCATCTCTGTGAACAACGACCCGGATGCTCCTATCAACAAGATTGCCGACTATGTAATCACCGGCACCGTTGAGGAGGTACTTCCGAAACTCATCAAGTACTATAAGGCAAACAATAAGTAATGGCTAACTTTTATACCGACCATCCGGAGTACGATTTCTATCTTAATCACCCGGAAATGCAGCGCGTAGTAGAGCTCAAGGAGCGCAACTTCGCCGACAAAGATAAATATGAGGATGCGCCCGTCGACTTCGAGGACGCTATCGAGAACTATAAGCGTGTGCTCGAGATCACTGGCGACATCGCTGCCAACATCATCGAGCCGAACTCTGAGGACGTAGACCTCGAAGGTCCGCACCTCGTAGACGGACGTATGCACTACGCATCGAAGACCTACGACAACATTGAGGCTACACGCCAGGCTGGTTTGTGGGGTATCTCTATGCCTCGCCGCTACAACGGCTTGAACATGCCTATCACTCCGTACTCTATGGCTTCGGAGATTGTTTCGGCTGCCGATGCCGGTTTCCAGAACATCTGGTCGCTGCAGGACTGCATCGAGACTCTCTACGAGTTCGGTTCAGAGGAGCAGCGCCAGAAGTACATCCCACGTGTCTGTGCAGGCGAGACAATGTCAATGGACCTTACAGAGCCTGACGCAGGCTCTGACCTTCAGCGCGTAATGCTCAAGGCTACACAGGACGAGGACGGTACATGGCGTCTGAACGGTGTGAAGCGTTTCATCACCAACGGCGACTCTGACATCCACCTCGTGCTCGCACGCTCTGAGGAAGGCACACGCGACGGCCGCGGTCTGTCGATGTTCATCTACGACAAGCGAGACGGCGGCGTAACCGTTCGCCACATCGAGCACAAGCTCGGTATCCACGGCTCACCTACCTGCGAGCTTGTTTACAAGAACGCAAAGGCTGAACTCTGCGGTTCTACGCGCCTCGGACTTATCAAGTACGTAATGGCTCTCATGAACGGCGCACGTCTCGGCATCGCCGCACAGTCGGTAGGCGTTAGCCAGGCTGCTTACGACGAGGCTCTGAAGTACGCTCGCGAGCGCAAGCAGTTCGACACAGCCATCGTTAAGTTCCCGGCTGTTTACGACATGATTGCACGTATCAAGGCTAAGCTCGACGCCGGTCGTTCTATCCTATACCAGACAGCACGTTACGTAGACATCTACAAGGCTCTTGAGGACATTTCTCGCGAGCGCAAGCTCACACCTGAGGAGCGTGCAGAACTGAAAAAGTACTCGCGCCTTGCCGATGCGTTCACACCGCTGGCTAAGGGTATGAACTCGGAGTATGCCAACCAGAACACATACGATGCTATACAGGTACACGGCGGTTCGGGCTTTATCATGGAGTACAAGTGTCAGCGCCTCTACCGCGACGCACGTATATTCTCTATCTACGAGGGTACGACACAGTTGCAGGTGGTTGCCGCTATCCGCTACATCACCAATGGCACCTACCTCGGCATCATCAAGGAGATGCTCGAGAAGGAGGTTGCAGAGGAGTTGCAGCCGCTGAAGGCTCGCGTCGTTGAGATGGTGCAGCTCTACGAGCAGGCTCTCGATTACGTGAAGGAGGCTCAGGACCAGGAGGTGCAGGATTTCCTCGCACGTCGTCTGTACAACATGACTGGCGACATCGTTATGTCGCTGCTCATCCTCGAGGACGCTACACGTTCGGCAGAGCTCTTCTCTAAGAGCGCTAACGTATACGTTCGCATGGCTCAGGCTGAGGTTATGGCAGAGCATGTCTACATCATGAACTTCGTAAAGGAGGACCTTCCGAGCTTCCGCGCTGAATAAACGAATGTATTATAAATAATAGAAAAGGGTATGCAACTATCTGCATACCCTTTTTTATTTGTTTACATGAAAATATCTACCATATCTTCCAGTTCTTGTGTAGACGGTTGTTTATTAATAACTTAGGAGGGTATGGTATCCTTGCCATACCCACGCCGCCCTCATGCTTGTGCATCTTTCTGCTGCACCCCCACGCCGCTAAGGCATACTTAAGGCTAATTGCGTGGGTATGGCAGGGATGCCATACCCTCCTAAATATGTTATTCGATAAAGAAGTCAAAGTCTTCCTTTTTGTCTTCCTTTTTCTTCTCCGACGGCTGCTTCTGCAGCGCGTCCTCCTTCAGTTTTCCGTCCTTGTCGAACATGCCGTACGTTGTGCGCAGCACGATGAACTCCGTGCGGCGGTTCAGCTGGTTGCAAATCTCCTGCTTGTCCTTATCGAGCGTAAGGATGAACTCCTCCGAGAGCACGTCGCCTTCCTTCAGCCAGGGATACTTCTCGGTGAGTTTCTTGCGGATAGTCTTCGGCTTCTCCTTGCCGTAGCCCACGGGCGAGAGACGGTCGCGCGAGATTCCCTTTTCCGTGAGGTAGGCGACCACCGACTCGGCGCGTCGCTGCGAGAGTCCCTTGTTGTACACCGCCGAGCCCTTATAGTCGCAGTGCGACGAAAGCTCTATCGTCACGTTCGGATTCTCGTTAAGCAACTTCACAAGTTCGTCGAGCGCAGCCGTCGACTCCGGTCTGAGCGTAGCCTTGTCGAAGTCGTAGAAGATATTGTCGATAAGCACCGGTGCCGTGATGGAAGCAAGCGGGAACTGCATCACGTATTCCTCCGACTCCTCAGCCGGTTTTACACGTAGTTCCTCCTTATGGTTGAGGAATCCCTTGCACGTTGCGAGGAAGATATAGTCGACGTTCGGGTCAATCACATAGTCGAACGAGCCATCGCCCTTCACGCTCACCTTCTTGTTCGTGCCGTCCGATCCGACGATGTACACAAGTGCCTCAGGCAGCTCGTAGCCGTCCTGCTCGTACACCCAACCCTTCACGTTCTGCACAATCTCCGGGTTCTCAAAGCTGTATATCTTGTCCCATCCCCTACCGTCGTTGCGGTTCGACGAGAAGTAGCCGCGGTTGTGCACACCCTCGAACGTCATGCCGAAGTCGTCGCCCTGCGAGTTGAGTGGATACCCCGGATGTTCTATGTCGTAGCCTCCGTTCTTATTCGGCGATGCGATGTAGATGTCCAAACCACCCATGCCCACATGGCCGTCGCTTGAGAAATAGAGGTCGCCGTTGGCACGGAACGTAGGGAACATCTCGTTGCCCGGTGTGTTGATTGGTGCGCCTAAGTTCTCCACACCCACAAGCCCCAACGACGTGATGCGTGCTCGCCAGATGTCGAGTCCGCCCAGTCCGCCCGGCATGTCCGATACGAAATAGAGCCACTCGCCATCGGGCGACACCGCAGGGTGGGCGTAGCTCGAGAGCGTGTCGTTCGTCACTTTGAATTCCTCGGGCTTTCCCCATGCAGCATCAGCGCGCTGCGATGTCACAATCTGTGCATAGCGCGGATACGACGGGTCGGTCTGACACTGCGTGACGTACATTGTCTTGCCGTCGGGCGACAGCGCACAGGCACCCTCGTCATACTCCGTGTTCAGTCCGCCGTTCACCGGCTCCGGCTTCTGCCACTTTCCCTTCTCGTCCTTCTGCGACACGAAGATGTCGGCAGCCTTCGCTCCGGTGATGCCGCTCAGTTCGTTGCCCGTGGCGTCGTTGCGTGTAGAGGTGAAGTAGAGGTAGTCGTATTGGTCGCCACCGAGCACAGGGCTATAGTCGGCGCGGCGTGAGTTGAAAACATCCATGCGCTTCACCTGATAGCGCGAACCCTCCTTCTTCCATTGCGGTGCGTTCTCAGCCGAGGCGAGTCCGTTCTTTGCGAGCACGTTGTCGGGCATCGAGTCGAGCACAGCGCGGAACTCCGTCTCCGCCTGCTTGTATGCGCCGTTCTTCAGCAGCAGACGGGCGTAGTTGAGGCGGTCCTGCGTCGAAGCCTGGTTGTATCTGATGGCGTTGCTGTATGCCGCAATCGCCTTCTGCGTAGAGTTGATGCGCTCGTTGCAGTAAGCCACCTTCAGTGCTATCTTGCCACGCTGCTCGCGTTCCTTCGGAGCGGTGCGCTGGTATGCACGCTTGAACTGTGTGGCAGCATCGTAGTATTCGCCCACCGCAAGATACTTCTCGCCCTTCTTCAGGTTCTTCTCCGCACCGCATCCGCTGAGCATGAGCGCAGATATAGCGAGGATGAATAGGGTGGAGTAGAGTCTTATTTCTTTCTTCATTGATATGTTCTGTTTAATTAACAAAACGTATAACTCCTGCTTTTATTGTGTAGCGAGGCATGTATTAGGAGGGTATGGCATCCTTGCCATACCCACGCCGCCCTCCAGTAGCCAAATAGCCGCCCTCCATACAGCTAAATATCCACCTTCCATATAGCTAAAAAGCTAATTGCGTGGGTATGGTAGGGATGCCATACCCTCCTAATGAAAAATCCTCGCAAACGCATTAGCGTCTGCGAGGATGATATTTGTATTGTTAATCGTTGATTAGCGCTTCAACAATGGGTTCTTCTCAACGTCAACTGTTGGATAAGGACAGTAGATAGAGTTATCGCCAGCCCATGTGTTCTTAACAACAGATACGCTTTCCTTAGCCTTGTATTCCTTGCCAGTAGCATCCTTAGCTACAACAACCTCAGGGTTAGCAACGCGGTAGTCGAAGTTCTTCTTGAGTTCGTTCATACGAAGCTCGTCGGCGCGACGTGTAACCATCTGTGTCCACTGACCTGCAACCTCCCAGCCGTGCTCGATGTAGCAAGCCTCAGCGAGCTGGTCTGCAGTCATGTTAGCGATAGCAACCTTTGTGCCGTCTGAGAGAGTTACGTTCTCGAAGTCGGTAACGGCACGCTTGCGAACCTCGCGCAGATATTCCTTAGCAGCTGTGAGGTCAGCAACACCTGAGCGAGCTGCACTCTCTGCATACCAAAGAAGTACCTCTGACCAGCGAATCAGACGATGACGACGACCGTTAGTCATGTTGGTGTAGTTAGGTTTGGTGTAGTCGTACGGCTGCTTGAGCTCAATGTTAGAGTTAGAAGGATCGCAGTTGGTAGTGTAGACAGCGAACATTGGGTGGTAAGCTGCTACGTACTGATCGCCCTTCTTGAATGTACGCTGCTCGTACTTGCCTGTTGACACCTTACGATATTCCTCAGGCTTCTCTGCAACCTTCTTCTCGAGGTCGGCAATCTCCTTGTCGTAAGCTTCCTTATCCTTAGCAGGGTCGTTCTTCAGGTCAACAGCCTCCCAAACGTCCTCAGCTGCAATCTCCCACCAATCAACTGTGCGGTAGATTTTTGTACCCTTCTGGAATGTAACCTTAGGAGCATAAATAGCATCCTTACGCGGTCCTTCCGGATAACGCTTCCAGAATGCGATCTCGCCCCAAGCATCGCCCCAACCACCGTCGCCGAGTCCTTCAAAGCGACAGCAAGAAGTAAGCTCAGAGTCGTGATCCTAAGAACCGTTGTTCCAGTTGTTGTCGATACCTACGACAGTCTCCTTATTGTAGTTGTGACCCATTGAGTAAACGTGGCTCCAGTCAGCGTCGTTATAGAAGCCGTATGTGCCGTTAGCGTCGATTACTTCCTTAGCCTTGGCAGCTGCGAGACCGTAGTACTCCGCGCCCTTGTTGAGCGGGTAGCCTGCCATTGCCATGTACACTGCTGCGAGTGTAGACTGAGCAGCCTGCTTTGTAGCCCATGCGTCAACGCCGTCGTGGTTGCGCGGAGCCTTGCTGTAAGAAGTAGGAAGGCTCTCAGCGAACTTCAAATCCTTAACGATGAGATCGTAAATCTCCTCAACGCTTGCAACGGTGCAGTTCTGGACATCGAGGTCTGTGCTTGTGATGAAAGGCAACGGACCGAATACACGTACCAAGTAGAAGTAAGCGTATGCACGCCAGTAGTGAGCATTACCGAGAGCGATGTTGATCTCCTCTTTTGAAGTTGGTGTCTTCTCTGCGCCTTCGATTACGAAGTTACAAGCCTTGATAAGGGCGAAATGTTGCTTCCAAGCGTCTGTTACACCCTTGTTGTCGCCGTCAGAGCTAAAGCCGTCAAGAGCTGCTACAGCCTGCTTGTTTGAGCCAGGGTTAGCTGTCATGTCGTCGCCCTGCCACTGTGGGTACATTGGGTTAGTCCACGACTGTGTCTGGTTCAACTTTTCATAAATTGCATGAATGCTTGCATCAAGGTCTGCCTGACATGTGAAGAATGTCTCCTGTGCCATCTGACCCTTCGGGTCCTCATCAAGGCTGCAAGATGTTGTAAGCATCGAAGCTGCGAAGAGGCAACCCATTAATATTTTTGAATTCATATTGTTTCGTTGTTTAGATTGTTAATTAGTGGTTTAGAAGTTCAGACGTACACCGAATGTGAAGGTACGCGGGTTTGGATAAGCACCCATGTCGAGACCGTTGTTGTTATCAACGTTGTGCTCTGAGAATGAGTTGCCTGCAGGATCGATACCCTTGTAGCCTGTGATGGTGAAGAGGTTCTGTGCAGAGATTGACAGACGTACGTCAGCAAACTTAGTCTGCTTGCGTGGGAATGTGTAAGCCACGCTGATGTTCTCGCAACGGAAGTAGTTAGCATTCTCGAGCCACTTGTCTGAGTTGCCGTATGTCTTGTTCTCAGCACCGATTGTAGGCATTGTCTTACCAACTTCTGAGAAGTAGTCCTTATCGGTTACGAACATCGAAGCACCTACCTCAGAGTTCATAGCGTAGCGTACGAGGTTCAAACGCTTGGCGCCGAATGCTGCGTTGAAGAATGCGTTGAACTCCCAGTTCTTGAAGTTGAAGGTGTTGTTCCAACCGAATGTTACGTCTGGGTTAGAGTGTCCGAGAACGAAGCGGTCTGTGTCAGCGTTCGGAGTGCGTGTCTTTGTGCCGTCGGCTGTGTAGTAGGTATCCACCCACTGACCCTTCTCGTTCTGCTCAAGACCTGCCCACTTGAAGCCGTAGAATGTACCGATTGCCTCACCCTCGGTGATGATGGTACTTGCGTCTACTGTACCCGGTGACGGGCTGTTGCCGTAGAGACGCTTAGTCTGTGCTGTAAGCTTAGTTACCTCGTTCTTCAGGTAGCTTAAGTTGAGAGTAGATGTCCACTGGAGATCCTTCTTCTGCAGTATCTGTGCTGTCAAGCTAACGTCAACACCCTTGTTGCTTACCTCACCGGCATTTGTCCAATACTCGAGAGCACCGATATAGCCAGTAGACGACTGCTTCAAGAGGGCATCAGTAGTCTTCTTCCAGAAGAGGTCAACACCGAGGCTCAAGCGGCTATTGAAGAAGCCGAAGTCGAAGCCGAGGTCGAACTGCTTAACCTTCTCCCATGTGAGGTCAGGTGTAGCGATGTTGCCAGCCCAGTAGCCAGTGTAGTTGGTATCTGTACCATAGTTGAACGACAAAGTCTTGAGCGAAGCAAGTGTTGAGTACGGATCGATATCCTGGTTACCGATGACACCGTAGCTTGCGCGAATCTTGAAGTTGTCAACAACGTTGCGAACTGGTTCCCAGAACTTTTCGTTAGAAACAGTCCATGCAGCAGCGATAGATGGGAAGTAGCCCCACTTCTTGTTTGTGAAGCGGCTTGAACCGTCGGCACGGAATGTACCAGTCAGCATGTACTTGTCTGCATAGTTGTACATAACACGTGCTACGCCAGAGAGCATGAGCCATTTGCTGTAGCCGTTGTCTGCGTCGCGCGAAACAGCGTTCTTGATGTTCCAGTAGCCGAGAGCTTCCTGACCAAGACCCTTACCCTCGATGCTCATGCGACGAATCTCGCGGTTTGATGCCTCCCATACGCCGGTAGCAGTAAGGTTGTGGTCGCCCCAAGAGTGCTGGTAAGTAAGGTTGTTGGTTGTCTGAAGAGCCATTACCTGAGCGTTGTTGTTGCTCATTTCGGTCTTACCGAACAACTTTGTAGAAGAAAGTGAGTACCACTTATAATCGTTGAAGTCGATACCGTTTGTTGTGGTGAATGTCAAACCATCGCAGATGTTGAACTTCAAGTCAACGTGACCAGTTACCATTGTACGGTTGCGGTCGCTCTTGTTAGCGTGGATAAGGCCATAAGGGTTAGCCTGAATGTTGTTGTACGGGTCCTTGTTGTAGTTGCCGTTAGCATCAGTCATCTCCATTGTCGGAGAGTAGTTCAGACCTACCCAGATTGGGTTAGACTGGTTCTGAGCGAAGCCTGCTGCACCGCTATTCTCTGTACGAGAGAGGTTAGCGTCTGCTGTGAGCTCCAACCACTTGTAGAGCTTGTTGTGGATATTGAACTTAACAGCGTAGCGCTTCGACTTTGTGTCGCGGATAACACCCGTCTGATCCATATAGTTGGCAGAGAAGTATGTCTGTGTGCCCTCTGTACCCTTAGAGATAGCTACCTTGTAGTTCTGTGTAACGCCAGTGTGGAGCAACTGATCCATCCAGTCGATACCCTTGTTTGAACCGTCGATATAACCGGCGAGAGCACTTGCGTCAGCACCCTTGTACTGTACCAAAGCGTTTGCATAGTCCTTAGCGCTCATCACTTCAGGTATGTGGTATGCGTTAGACACACCGAGCGAAGCGTCGAATGTAACCTGAGTTGCACCAACCTTACCAGTCTTGGTCTGAACCATTACAACACCGTTAGCACCACGTGCACCGTAGATGGCTGTAGAAGAAGCGTCCTTCAGCACCTGGATGCTCTGGATGTCTTCAGGGTTGATACCCTCGAGACCTGTCTCGCGAACGATGCCGTCAACTACGTACAACGGGTCGTTGCTCTTGTTCACAGAACTTGTACCACGCACACGAATCTTCATTGCACCACCAGGAACGCCAGACGACATTACCTGCACACCCGACATACGACCGTTGAGGGCATCCTCAACACGTGCTACCGGCTGATCCTTGAACGACTTGCTGTCCATAATGGCTACAGAACCAGCCAAGTCGGCTTTCTTCACAGTACCATAACCGATAACAACTACGTCGCTAAGCATCTCAGCGTCTTCATGAAGAGTAATCTGAAGGTTCTTCTTACCAGCTACAGAAACCTCCTGAGCCTTGTAACCTACGTAAGAAACTACTACTGTTTGTGATTTAGAAACACGGAGTGAGAAGTTACCGTCAATGTCGGTAACCGTACCGTTGCTCTTGTTGCCTTTCTCTACAATGCTAACGCCAATAAGCGGTTCGCCAGCGGCATCAAGAACGCGACCAGTAACCTGCTGGTTCTGCGGTGTTTGAGCTACATTGTAAACCGAACGTGCGAGTTCGTCAGCTGCTGATGCGCTTGTGGCGCAGAGCATAATACCCCCCCCAATTAATAGCGAAACAGCTAACTGCTTCGTCATAAGTGGAAGTAAAGGCTTCTTTACTTTTTCCATAGATTTGGTTTTTAAGTTCAGGACATAGTCCGCGTTGTCGCAGTTTTGTTTTAAGCTGTGAGCGGACGCATCCTTTTTCTTGGTAACTACTCAGGTAGGTATGCCGTACTCATATTATGACGAAACAATAGCAGCTT